>Ga0172371_10001467_pt1 | contig 37503 bp, 40 predicted proteins | sample Lak12m_FD_114543 | JGI IMG/M metagenome (GOLD analysis project Ga0172371, IMG submission 114543) | Freshwater microbial communities from Kabuno Bay, South-Kivu, Congo - kab_022012_12m | ecosystem: Environmental > Aquatic > Freshwater > Lake | place: Democratic Republic of the Congo: South-Kivu... | reverse complement strand
CCGAGAGCCACCCAGAAAGCGAACCCTGCAGATGCAAAACACCAATAAACTCCTCCACCATAACACCAGAAACATTGAGGTTCAGATCAATGAACACTAAGTTAGCGCCTATGAGGCAGAGCCCGGGAACGAGAAAAAATACATGCAATGGGTAGGGGCGTGATTCATCACGCCCTCTTATCGGGCGCGAATTGTGCATGTACGTTTTACGTATCAGGAATTATGATATGTTTCTTCTTCGCCCGACAAGTCTCGATATGTTCCGTTCCTCTCCAGCTTCCGGCTCGTTAATCAATATTTCAAAATCGCTAAAATAGCGACCCAGCGCCTCGGGCGCCACCAGATAGTCCGGGTTAAAGCCCGGCTGCACGCTGGTGTGTCTCTTGTTATAAGTGGCGTAAAACAACAGGCCATCGCGCTTGAGAGCATCTTTTATGGATGATAACAGAGGCTCAGAAAAGAAGTAAAATACCGCTACGAGTTCATAGCAAGCCGTTGGCAGCGTGAAGTAATCCAAGTCCGCGATTATACGGCGGATATTGAGCCCTCGTTGGTCGGCGTAAACTTTCAGTCTTGAAAGAGCTATGTCGCTGATGTCTATCGCATCCACAGCGTAGCCGACCTCTGCCAGGAATATCGCGTTACCGCCGCGACCACAAGCAAGGTCCAGGGCTCGGCCTGATTTCAGCAAATTGCTATGCTGCACAAGAAAAGTGTCAGGAGCGGGGATGTCCGTCGATTCATCAGCGTAGCGCTGATTCCATTTTTCACGGTCGTTTTTCAAAGGTGACGATTCATTCGCCTGGGGAATGGGAAGTCATTTTTTCGACCCCTTGAAACGGTGGGAGAGCAACCTCCCGATTCCTCACCCAACCGCCTCTCAGTCAACTGGCAGGCTCCAGAGGCATTGGCGGCGCAAAACCCAATCGACCGGCACGGAGAAACTGTTGCAAAATTCTTTGTGAGGCTACAATCGTGCCACGATTGGCCCTCACCCTGTCCCTCTCCCGGAGGGAGAGGGAACTCGTACAGCGGCACCCCAAGCGCCCCTCTCCCTCTGGGAGAGGGGCGCTTGGGGTGAGGGTGTGAAACAAGCGAGGACTGTCTCATCGTGCTACGATTCCGACATAATCAGCAGTTTTGCAACAGTTTCCGGAGGCCGGTCGCTACCAGCACAAGTCCGGGATGGGAATGGTTCCCAGTGGGACCGGCATCTTGCCGGTCATTCCTAATAGACAGGCGAGACGCCTGTCCCACGATTCACTCCTCCCAGGCCAAATTGTTTGTACTCTGCGGCGCGGACCCAATCGATCGCCTCACCCACCGTCCACGTGTTGGCGCTCTTTTTCATAATACCACGATTCCGGATTCGTAAAAAACAGCTTGAGATCTTTCAGAGCTACAAAATGACCGCGTTCTTCCCGGAGGATGAGGTCCAGGAATTCCTTTTCCATGGGATCAGTGGCAAGTTTGAGCTGGTCTTCATAAAAATCGATGGAGCCCTGTTCCATCCCCAGGCCGGTCTCGATGGCGTCCAGATCGCCGGATTCCGCTTTCACTTGAGGAGCCAATTTTTCGATTCTGTCTCGAATAAGTCGCCGCAGGTCCGGGTTTTCAGTCTTGCAGGCCGTCCAATCCTGTGACCAGACCTTCCGATTGTACAGCGAATCGTAAATCTGCTTCACACGCTGCATATGGATGCCTTCATCGGCCATCAGCTTGCGAAACAGTTCTTTCCCCATCGCTGTGGCGCACTTCTCAGCGGCGCTCTTATAAAAGTTCCAGCCTGATTGTTCCTTTTCCATGGCTGTCGCCAACCACTGCATAGATCGGTCACATACGTCTACCATTTTCATCCTCCCTGGAAGGCCGCGTAATTACAGACGTTGATTGGTGGGACAGGCTTCCAACCTGTCTATTTGGAAATGACGGGCAAGATGCACGTCCCACCAAATCATTTCCTTTCTGGTGAGCATTCTTGAGAATTCTCATAATTGACTCGTCTACTGCCGCAAAACACTATTTCTATTCGGTTTGAGCAGCGGGCATTGTGAAAACTCGGGCAGCCAATTCCTGATCGATCATGAACAGTCCACCCCCCTGATCGCCGGCCAGTTTGAGCTTTTGGACCACACCGTCCGCAGAAGCCTCTTCTTCCACCTGTTCGGTTACAAACCATTGCAGAAAGGCATTGGAAGCATGGTCTTTTTCTTCCATGGCAAGATTTACGAGATCATTTATCAGACCCGTCACCTTTTGCTCGTGCCGATATGCGTCCTCAAACGCGTTCAACGGCGACGCCCAGCTCGTGGGAGGGCCTTCGATCGGCATGAGCGTCACCCTGCCGCCTCGCCCAACAATAAAGTCGTTGAATTTTATTGCATGAACGATCTCTTCCTGGACTTGGCAGCGCATCCAGTTGGCAAAACCGCGAAGATTGACGGATTCGAAATACGCGGCCATAGACAGGTAAAGATACGCAGAATACAGTTCCGCATTGATCTGCTTGTTAAAGGCTTCTTGGATTCTGTCGCCGATCATTTTGCGATCCTTTCCGGTAGAAATTCATAAGTCAAGCAACAGCGTTGCCACCATGACAATTCGGTCTTGCGGCCTCAAACTATTATATCAGTTGTCTAAATTCTTGCCCGATTGCGTAAGCGACATCCCGTCATTCCCGCGTGCGGAAGCAGGAATCCAGGTCTTTATTCCCGCGCAAGCGGGAATCTTGTTTTCTGGATTCCCGTTTTCACGGGAAAATACTGGATTCCCGCGTACGCGGGAATGACAGGTTAGACGCGTACGTTGATAATTACGGAGCACGCCGTGAGCATCTGGTTCCGAGATTTTGGCAATTACCACAATGAGTCTGCTTCTTCCAATGAACAGGTCTAATTTATTAGCTAAACACTTGGCAAGATTTCCGCAAGCCGGTAAGCGCGTCGATGCTTCAATAAATATATGTTGAAATCACGATTGAATTGCGCAAGAATTTCACATCTGTGTATGAAGCACGAGTTGACGAGGGGGAACACATGAACTGGTATCTGGAAGTACTCAAGAAGTATGCGGTATTCAGCGGACGGGCACGACGGACGGAATTCTGGATGTTTGTGCTGGTTAACTTCATAATCACGCTCGTGCTGGCCGTTATCGAAAGCCTTCTTGGCTCCGGCGGTGTGCTCGGAGGTCTGTACGGGCTAGCCGTGCTCATTCCGGGCCTCGCCGTTTCAGTCCGAAGGCTGCATGACACGAATCGTAGCGGGTGGTGGTATCTTATTAATCTGATTCCGCTCATCGGCTGGATCATTTTCATTATCTTTGCAGCGCAAGACAGTCAGCCCGGCCCAAACCAATACGGCCCAAACCCCAAGGAAACCGTAGCGTAGTAATCTTTTGACGGAGAGATCTTGGAACGAGGAGCTGTGAGGACAAGGATGCCGATCCCTTGTCCCCTCTCTGTTGTACGGCGCGGTTCGTGAACCGCCCGACACCAGGGCGCTTCTCGAAGCGCCCCTACACCAGAAACCCGCCAGGTCGCGATTTTGAGACAGCCTCCTATTGGGCGCCCAAAATAGGGCAGGCATCCGTCTTCTCACGGGCCCCTACAATGATGCCGCATCCTTGATTCGGTAGAGGTCTTGCAGCCGCCCTGGAGTCGAACGCCGGGTCCTACCTTTCCCTTGCTTCTCGAATAATTTCTACTATTTCCTGTGTCGTAATGTTCGCTTTAATTGTTGGAACGTCCAAGGGCGAAGAGGCGCTTTTTTCCGGAACCAAAGCGAAGGTCCTACCGTCCTTCCGCCGGATTAGCACTTTGCCTGTGTTTTCCGCTTGTTCAAGGACCTTAGCAAGTTTTTGCCGGGCTTCTGAATAGGTATAAACTTGCATTTTAGACCTCCACCGTTTCGACATTGAGACTTTGCGCCCATGCCTTCAACTTTCGATCCAACGTCAATAAAGGCGCTCTACGTCTGATGGCGCAATCTAAGAAATATGCATCGTATGCATAAATTTTAGCCTGTTTAGACAATTCCAAGGCATTGACAAAATCCGGATCAATATAGCGGAGGGGTATGCTGTAGAAAACTGCGAGTCCCTTTTTTGCTTCTTCAAGGGCCAACCTTTCTTGTTTGAACATCGCTGAAAAGGCGTTGCCAATTTCCCAGGGAATTGAGCCGGGGCCTATAAGTGTATTTCCTTTTGTAACTTGGATAATCCTTTCGCGTTCGGGTTCACCGACAATCACCGAAATCAATGCAGATGTGTCAATTACAATCTCCACATTTTACTCCAGAATTTTACTCTATGACAATTGTACAACAGTATGCCATTTTGTCAAGATTCAGAAGGTGGAACGAATTCTTCCGCCCGTGCGGACCGAACATTGCGTCTGCCTTGGTAAGACAGACAAGTCCGCCGCTGCTACTCCACTTTTCACCTGTTCGCTACCCGCCGGTTGTAATGAGATGGACCAGTCTTTGCAGTTCCTGCGCGTCAGTCCTCGATATCTTCTCTATGGCAAATCCCGCGATGCAAGCTCCATCCACTGAATCGGCAAAGGCCCACCGGCAGTAGCCCTCGAATTCAAAGGAAGAGAATTGACCCAGTTCGTCGCCAAGGACGACCAGGGTCTTGATGTCTCCCTGGCTAGCCTCGATACCGGCTACGCTCATGGCTGCCTCCGAGACGTCCCTTACCATCCCGAGGATTTCAGGTCGATCCGCCTCGTACACCGGCACCTCGAAATCGACTTCGTGTCGTACGAATTCACGAGTTGCGAGGAATTCATCAATCTCCTCGATGACCGTCTCGGGACCGTCAAGCGCAGACCTTTTCCCTTCCGCAGCGAGGAGCTTCTTGACCACTTGCCGAAGCGTCTCATCCGTCAGCGCATACTTTTTCCGGAGGTCGGATCGGTTCATTCCACCACGGATGTCCGCGAGAATAGCGAGTAAGTTGAGCTTGCGGGGCTGCGTCTTGATTTCTTTACCAAAGAGACCGGCTTCGATCAGTTTGTCGTAGAGACTCTGCAAGCCTTTTAGGGAGAGGTTGTATTTCTTACGAATCGTTGCCTCGTCCATCCCGGATCGTATGTCCCGAACAATGTCTTTTAGAGACACCTTACGTAAGACCATGGCTCTCTCAATTCTTTTTTTATTCCATCGGGAGTTGCTGCCTCTTGTTCGACAGTCCAAATGCCTGTCGCTCTTATCACACTTCTTTGTCCGTTTTCTTGCCGTAAATCAGGTAATAAATGATCGGGACCACCAATAATGTAAATACGGTGGATGCAAATACTCCGAATATAAAGGACCAGGCCAAGCCTGAAAATACAGGATCGAGAGTTATGACCCAGGAACCGAAGATGGCCGCGCCTGCGGTCAATAGAATCGGAGTAAACCGGACCGCGCCGGATTCGATGATAGCCTCTTTGAGGTCCGAGCCGGCCGCGGTTCTCACATGGATAAAGTCAATCAAGATGATCGAGTTACGCACCACAATGCCTGCAAGCGCAATCATCCCTATCATGCCGGTGGCCGTAAAGAATATCGAGTCCGGATAAGAGCCGATATTATGAGCAAAAACCAGGTTCAGAATAGCGAAACCGGGGAGAATTCCAATCATCGTGAGCGGGATGGCCGCCATGATAACCAGCGGAATAACAAAGGACGCGGTCTGTTGGACCAGCAGAATGTATATCAATATTAGCGCTCCGGCAAAGGCCAAGCCCAGGTCGCGGAAAACCTCCAGGGTGATCTTCCACTCGCCCTCTCCTGCCAGTTCGACCTTGAATCCGTCCGGGAGCTTGTTCTCTGCCAAGGACGACTTGATATCCAGTATCGCGTTTACGGGGCTGCGCCCTGCCATTTCGCCAGTCACAAAAACCAGCCGTTGCATGTTTTTCCGAAAGATCGTCTTGTCGACCGTGGTTTCCTTGAGACCTCCCAACTCGTTAAACGGGACCATCGAGCCGTCCGCGGCCTTGACACGAATAGGCCCCATATCTTCCGGCCTGGACCTCAGATTCCTGGGAAGCCGCAAATTTACCTCAAGAGGGGTCCGCTCGAAATCGCTGTGAATGATGGTCGGCGACTTGCCGCCGAGGAAGATTTCCGCGGAGCGAGCAATAGCGTCCTCGTCAATCCCGCTCAGGCCAGCCTTGGTATGGTCCACTACAAATTCGTACTTTATCTGGGGGGCTGTAACCGAATCATCCACATCCACGACTTGTTTGGTGGATTCCATGATCTTTCGGACTTTTCCTGACTGAGTTATCAGTTCATCATAAGAAGCGCCCGGCGGACCATAGACCTCGGCCACCAGGGTTGAAAAAACAGGCGGTCCCGGCGGGACTTCCACAATCTTGATATTAGCCGCGTGCTTTTCAGCTATCTTTTGGATATCCGGTCTGATCCTCAACACCAATGGATGACTCTGGAACGAGCGCTCGTGTTTATCCAGGAGATTGACTCTGATATCGGCCACATTGCTGCCTTTTCTCAGGTAATACTGCCGGACCATTCCATTGAAATCTATAGGCGAAGCGACACCCACATATGATTCAACATCCCTGATCTCGTTAACAGTAGACAGATAGGATTCGACATCCCGCGCGACGCTGTCAGTCGTCTCCAGCGTAGTCCCTTCCGGCATATCCACTACTATGAGAAATTCGCCCTTATTATCAAAGGGGAGCATTTTTACAGGAACCAGCTTGAGAACTACCAAAAGAACCGAAGCGACCAGAGCCACTGCCACTGCGGCCAAAAACTTGTAGCTCCGCCGCCGCCGGTTCTCGAGGAACGGAGTGACGATCCGGCCGTAAATGCGATAGATTGCTCCTGTTTTGAAATCATAAGGTTTCGTGTCTTTTTCGTACTCTTTTTTGAGGGCGTGGTAGGTGATCCACGGGGTCACCGTAAATGCGATGACCAGCGACATGATCATGGCAATCGGCACATTCAGCGCCATGGGGCGCATATACGGCCCCATCATCCCGGTGATGAAGAACAAAGGAATAAAAGAGGCGATCACCGCGAGGGTAGCCAATATAGTAGGAGGCCGCACCTCGTCCACAGCAAGAAGAGTCGCGGCAAGCGGAGGGTGTTTCTTGAGCTTAAAATGTCGATGGATGTTTTCCACATCCACTATGGGATCATCCACCAAAAGACCCAGCGAGAGTATAAGAGCGAAGAGGGTGACACGATTAATAGTGTATCCCACCAGAAGATTAGCCAGCAAGGTGACGGCCAGCGTCATGGGCACGGCCAGGGCCACTATCATCGCTTCCCGCCACCCGAGCATGACCGTGAGCAGGGCTATGATGCTAATGACAGCGATGCCGAGGTGTTTTACAAGCTCATTGACCTTTTCATCCGCGGTCTTGCCGTAATTCCGCGTGACAAGGACCTTCACATCCGAAGGGATGACTTCCTTCTTCAGCTCATCGACTTTGCCGATCAGGCCTTCGGCGACCGTGACCGCGTTGGTTCCCTTTCTCTTGGCCACAGCGACGGTGACCTGATTGTAAACTGAACCCTGACCCGCATTCTTGAGAGTCCTTGTGTCCGGATCTCGAACGGCCCCTGGACCGAAAACGAGGCGAGTATACGATTCCACTTCTTCCGGGCCGTCCTGCACATCGGCGACATCCGCGAGATAGACGGGCCTGCCCCTATCGACGCCGACCAGCACATCTTTGAGTTCCGCCGCGGATTTTATGAATGGACCCGCATCGACCACTATTTCCTGATTCTTAACGTCCATTGTGCCCGCGCGGATGTTTACGTTGGCTCCTTTGAGGGCCCTTTCCATTTCCAGAGCGGACACATTGCGCGATGCCATCTTTTCAGGCTGAAGCAGGACCCTTATTTGGCGTTTGCGGCCCCCGACGACGTACGCTCGACCGGTGTCAGGAATGCTTTGGATGCGGTGGAGAATTTCGTCAGCCACCCTCCTAAGTTCGTAATCGGAATATGCCGAGCTGTAGAGAGAAAAGGTAACAATGGGGACGTCATCAATTTCTATCGGCCTGACGACCCAGCCTGTCACGCCCGGCGGGACCTGATCCACATAGGACATGATCTTGCTGTGCGTCTTCAGCAAGCTGGCCACACGGTCTTGTCCGACGTAAAACCGAAGGGTCACAACCGCGGCGCCGGGTCCGGAAGTGGAATATATGTATTCCACGCCGTCGATTTCCCATAGTTTGCGCTCCAGATTGATGGTGACAAGGTTCTCCACTTCCGCGGCCGATGCCCCTGGAAAATTGATCATTACATCCACAACGGGCACTACTATCTGCGGTTCTTCTTCCCGCGGGGTCAGGACAAGCGCCACCAGACCGGACAACAGGCAGGCTATAATGAAGATAATGGGCAATTTCGAGGTCAAGAACGCCTCTACTATTTTGCCCGTTGCCCCCAGATTGTATTCTTCGGATAAGCTCATGCGATCATGGATTCAGGTTTATTACAGGCTGTCGTCCTTTATACTAAATTCCGGTGTACTTTACGTCGAATCGTACCACCATTTGAAGATGCGGATGGTGCAACTTAGCATCGGTAATCGGAATCCGTCAACTCGCAATAATTATAACGGGGCCAAGGGATACGAGAAGACATTCAGTGTCCGGAGGCCGTCGACAACGCCCCGAAGGGGCGATCCAACGATAGCCGTGGGTGGAAACCCACGGAAAAAAGGACCTCCGCCAGCCCAAAAGAGGCCCCGGCTAGGGGACAACCAAGGTTTCGGAATCCCTGGTCGACCCCTCCAGGATCGGCCAGGCCCGGATTGACACATTCTTCTTCCACGGGTTTCACCCGTGGCTATTATTGGTTGGCCCCTCCGGGGCCTAAATCCGTTCTTCCCGTGCATCACTAGATGACGACTCCAATTGTCTTGACAGAACGGCCGTTTTTCTGGTAACCGGATTATCTCTGTGAAGAACATATATTCCAACTGGCAAGTGGTCGGTGACGCGCTCCAGCTTGGGGCTTCGATCGTCTTAGCCATATTTATAGGAGCCGGTATAGGCTACTGGCTGGACGACATGCTGGGCACGTTTCCCTGTCTGAGCATTGTTTTTTTCTTTTTAGGGATAGCCGCTGCGGGTCGAAACGTTTGGATTGTCGTGAGGAAACAGCTCCAGGAAGACGAGGAAAAACGACATAAATGAACCTTGAAAAAATTCCTCGAATTTGGTTATTCATTTCCGGAGCGGTTTACTTGGCTGGACTGCTTGCGTGTCTCGCGTTTGCTCCCACCGAATTCTGCGTTGGATTCGGATTTGGCGGCGCTTTGGTATTGCTCAATTCATGGATTTCCGCGCGGAGGGTTAGCAAAGTGGAATTCCATGATAAGGGCAGGGCGTTGGCCTCGTTAATCGGCGGCTTCTACTTCCGGCTCGCATTTTTGGGGGTAGGTCTTTACTGCCTTATACGATTCACGCAACTGGATCCGATAGGTCTTGTTGTCGGATTATCCGTCATCCCTGCCGGGCTCTTTGCAATGCTTATTCTGATCTACATCGCTAATAGAAGACCTGAGGAGGCCTGATCAATGGCTGCTGATATTCATCCACCCGTATTGACGGACTATATTGCCAATCCTCTGTTCCATTCGATGGAATCTTTCTGGAATAAATGGGACGTTGGGCACTCGGACCTGAATAACGTTCTAAACACCTGGATAGTCATGATAGCGCTCATCGTTCTGGCCGTTCTGGTGAAAAACAAACTCGAGATAATCCCCAAAGGATCTCAAAATTTCTGGGAGGTGGTCGTCTCAACGCTGGAGGACATTGTAGTTCAGACCATGGGAGAGAAAGGACGGCCGTACTTTCCGCTGATCGCGTCTCTGGGCCTGTTCATTCTTTCTTGCAATCTTATCGGAATCTTACCGTGGTTCCAGTCGTCCACCAATAATCTCAATACGACATTGGCCTTGGCGCTGGTTTCGTTCGTGACGACCCATTATGTTGGGCTAACGCATCATGGCGCCAAGTATGTGAAACACTTTATGGGCCCGGTGCCGTGGCTTATTCCTCTTATGCTTCCCATCGAGATTATCGGCCATTTGAGCCGTGTACTGTCCTTGAGCTTTCGACTTTTCGGCAACATTTTTGGAGAGGATCTAGCCATAATTATTCTGACGATGCTCGTTCCTTTTTTGGTCCCGTTGCCGATGATGTTCTTGCAAGTGTTCACTTCTTTCATTCAGACCCTCGTGTTTATCATGCTGACCATGATGTACATTGTGGGATCCCTGGAAGAAGCGCACTGATAACAGAAGAAAGGGAGGTTTTAAATAGATGAGAAAAGTGCTCATCGCAGGATTCATGATGCTGGCTTTCACCTTGCTCGCAGGTTTGGCCATCGCTGCTGACGCGCCCGAAGGAAAGAGCGCCATTATCCAGTACACCGTTCTGGCTGCTGGACTCGCCATTGGGCTGGGCGCAATCGGAAGCGGTATAGGAATGGGGACCGCCATCGGAGGCGCGTGCGAGGGAACATCGAGGAACCCCGAAGCCGGCGGCAGGATCATGACCACCATGATCATCGGTCTGGCCATGATCGAATCACTGACCATTTATGCCCTAGTCATAGCCCTGTTGCTGCTCTTTGTCAGGCCAGGCGCTGCGTAATCCCGGCCCACTGTTTCGTGCATAGTCTCCGCCCGGCTCTCGAGTTGGGCGGAGCAACCAACCACATAAAAAGCCTACACTATGCATTGACTTTAATCTAGATTCTGTTACGATTCCCACGCGATGTAAGTGAAGTCTCCTGTTCAGATTGAACGTTGGCCTCAGAGCAGGCTTCACTCCAAGCGATATTGAACGCAACCCTCGAAGGTTGACGACTGTCCGGACTTAGAGAGGATATTCAAGTGAAGTTCAGCGATTCTTTGAGACCAAACCCGCCCGGGCCGGCTGAACAGCCGGGGGCGCCAAGTCCCCGTTTCGAGAGGCTTACTCCGGCGCCCGTACCTTCGGAGCCGACACGGCGCCCCGATCCGGCGATACCAAATGGCGCCGATAGTGGTAAACTGTTCGCCGTAAAGGAAGCTGCTCCTAAGACTCGAGCTCGGCGGCGCATAGATCAGTCTGACAGCGACTTCAATACATTTCAGGACAGGCTTCGAATGGGCAAAGTAAAATTGTGCGGCAGTTGCGGCGGAGTAATGGCCAAATCCTCGCGCATGGTCCTTTCAGCTCCTGCTGCCCTGGGCTTGATCGTCCTGGGGGCGATTCTTATGGCTTTGCACGGCTTTGCGATCAATTTCTATCAGCCTCCGTGGTTTCTCCGTTATTTGCTGCCCGCGGCGTACTATGTCGGATCCATAATGTTGGGCGTCGGAGCAATCTTCTTTTTCATCCGTGAAAAGATTTGGTATTGCCACAGGTGCAGTGAAATCCATAAGAGATGAGCCACAGGACCTATCCCTCCACTACGATATCCACGGGCATACGAATGGTTCCAAGGGCAACCACGAGGGTTGCTCCTACAAATGGTTCGACAGATGGCACGATGCCATTGTAGGGCCGTGCACTTCGTGGACCTAGTTTACACGGCTGTTACGCGCACCTACGACAATCTCTTAATAATTTTTTTAGAGAGGCCATCTTCAATTTCTTTGTGCCTTGGAATCGGCTGACTCTTATCTGTGTGAGGATTTTTGTGCCAATCATGGTTGGCGCCATGCCGTACAAAAACACAGCCCATGGAACTGATGATTCGAGGCAGTTTCTCTTCAAATTGCTACTTCCAGTATCCGGAAAGGTTCCGCATCGGGCACTAGACCTTTTCTAATATCATCGTGAATTTCTATCAGATTGTCTCTCAATTCCTCCAAAGTCTTTCCTTGGCTTTCATAGTCAGGATATTCCTGAATATGTCCCACAAACCATCCTTTTTCCTCTTTGTACACGATATTTATTTTCATGAATTTCTCCGTTCCTATTCGCTGATTCCTTGGCTTTACCGTGTAACCTCACCCTACCACCATGTCGACCCTACTGAAAGATTATTATCGTGAAAGCCGACGGAAAGGTATCTCCCTCCTGCAAAGGGAAGTGCGGGCAGAACCGGCATCTTGCCGGCCCCAGGGATGCTGACATTCTGACGGCCTCCTGAAAAGGGCGACCGCCGGTCGCCCCTACATCGGGACCCGGATCATCTTTTCAATGATCCCATAGCATTATTCATTCTGACAACCTCTTATAGATTTTGAAAATATCGCAAAGGTTCTTGCAGACATCGGCCTAACTGTAGGGGCGACTGGCAGTCGCCCTTCCTCGGTCAGCATCGTAATTAAGCTAGAGGATGCGGTCTCTGCCGGTCATGTTATGGATGACCAGCGATGGATTAATTTCATGGACCGGCTAGATGCCGGTCCTACTGTGTGTTTCAATTCCGCCTGACTGTTCACCCGCACTGAAAATGGTTGATTGCTTTCCGCAATTTAGGCATTGACGACTCCCGCCATTCCCGTTAGACTTAAAAATTCGACCTACGAACGACCAGAGAGACCTATGGCTGAATCATATGAAATTGTGTGGCACGGAAGAGGAGGTCAGGGCGCGGTTACAGCGGCTAAGATATTTACTGAGGCCGCGTACTACCAGGGGTTCAAAGGGGTAAGCGCCAAGCCGACCTATTTCTCCGAACGACGCGGAGCGCCCGTCAGCGTTCACACCAGGATAGCAGCGGACCCGATCCGCACATTTTCCAACATCCTGGCCCCGGATGTTGCCGTGGTGCTGGATGATAACCTCTTACAGATGGTGAATGTCACAGCTAACCTGAAACCGGGCGGCCTCTTGGTGATCAATTCCGCGTTGCCGGTGGAAGCGCTGGGATTAAACGGCTGCTTCGCACTGGCGGTAGCGGACGCATATCATTCTTCCGAGGCGGCAGGACTCATCGTCGAAGGGAACGTGCTTGTATCCACGTCGATCCTCGGACCGTTCGCGGCGGCTTGTGACCTGGTCAGCCTGGAAAACGTCCGCAAGGCGATTCAACAAAATTTCAAAGGCCGAGCCCTCGAACGGAACCTCAAAGCGCTCGAACTGGCTTACAAAAACACACAAATCCTCCGGCCCACGGAGTGCGGGAGGAGTTGAAGAATGGCTGGGGAGGGCCTTTTTGCAAAAAGGCCCTCCCCAACCCTCCCCAAAAACTCCTATGGCGCTCTTGCCGTCTCCGACGGCAAGCTGGCGCGTCATATTTCCGGGAAGCTTAGGTTGAAACATGACTTCCGAAAAAAACAAAAGGACAATCATTGCGCAATCGGTTCCTGCTAAAGGCGAAGCAGGGAGGACCGGGGATTGGAGATCCCAAACGCCCGAAATCGATCAACAGAAGTGCTCACAAAAGGACACTTGCCTGCTCTGCTGGGTCTACTGCCCCGACGGGCTGATTACAAGGGACTTCCCGCTCGAAATAGACATCGAATACTGCAAGGGCTGCGGCATCTGCGCAGAAGAATGCCCCCGCAAAGCAATAACTATGAGGGAAGGGAAGGAGGGGAAGGTGTAGAAGAGATTCCGGGGAGGCCCTTTTTGCAAAAAGGGCCTCCCCGGACCCCTCCCCAAAAACTCTTAAATGTTTATACGTACGGGTCGGCCAACGGATTTCGATTCGACCCCTACGGGCCACCTGTAGCGATTCTCACAAACCATTGTCCGCGTGTGGCCAAAAATATGGGACTGGACAACCTAACAGCATGGCCATAAACCGATGGTTCATTACTTGAGAACGCTATGGGTACAACAAATTTAGAGTTTTTTGGGGAGGGTCCGGGAACCCCTTTTTTACACAAAAAAGGGTTCCCCGGAAGAAACCTCTTTCTTCTCTTCCCACCGAAGCGAGGAAATGAATGGCTGATGTAAGAATCATAACTGCCAACACCGCCGCAGCCCTGGCGGCCGCGTTGTGCAGAGTGCAGGTTGTCGCGGCGTACCCGATCACGCCACAGACGCCGGTGACGGAAGAGTTGGCGGCCATGGTAGAAAAAGGCGAGCTGCACGCCGAGTATCTTACGGTCGAAAGTGAGCATTCGGCTATGGCGTCGGTTGTGGCTGCGTCTCAGGTCGGCGCCAGAGTATTTACCGCCACGAGCGCTAACGGTCTTTTGTATATGCATGAGATGCTTCATTGGGCTGCGGGCAGCCGCGTGCCCGTAGTGATGGCCTGCGTGAATCGAGGCGTAGGCGCTCCGTGGACCATCCTCAACGATCAACAGGATTCCATATCCCAAAGGGATACCGGTTGGATACAGATTTATTGCCGCAACAGCCAGGAGGCGCTGGACAGCGTAATTCAGGCGTACAAGGTTGCCGAAAGCGTCCAAATTCCTGTCATGGTCTGCTATGACGGGTTCGTGCTCTCACACGCAAGCACGCCCGTCGAAGTTCCTTCCCAACAGGAAGTGGATCGTTTCCTCCCTGCTTACGAAGGGATGTCTCTGATAACCGAGGGCGATTTCATGAATGTCAATCCCCTCATCCTCAGCGATCCGCGTGAGGACCCGCGGGGGACCATCAGGCCCGGATATATGGACCTGCGTCATCGGCTGCATGAGGATCTCATGGGATCACTTGAAGTGATAAACAAAACCGACACCGAATTTGAGAAGGTTTTCAGTCGCCGATGGGGTGGTTTGCTCTGGAAATACCGCATGAATGACGCAAAGCACACTATCGTGAGCATGGGATCGCTCGCGTCGGAAAGCACCTTGGCCGCGGACCTTCTACGCGAACAGGGCTTCCGCGTAGGCGTTGTCGGGGTAAGAACTTACCGTCCGTTTCCCGCTGCCGCCCTTGCGGAGGCGCTACAGGGCGTTGAAACGGTCGCTGTGTTCGAAAAGGATGTGAGTTACGGTTACGCCGGCGCCCTTGCGATGGATCTGAAGGCCGCTCTGTTCGATTCCGAGAGCCGGCCGAAATTTTCTTCCTTTGTGGCCGGACTGGGAGGCCGAGATGTGCGACCCGAGCAAGTGGCCGAAGCCACCCGCGAAGCCATCACCTCCGGCGAAATCGAGAGATGGATAGATGTGCGGATTTGAAGAAAGAGGAATGCCAGGGGGAAAACTCTTTTGCAAAAGAGTTTTCCCCCTGGACCCCTTTTCAGAAAACTCCTATTCGTTGCGACGAAAATGGAAGCCTGCGAGCAGTTTGAATGCCCGCAGACGTCCTAAACCCGTACGAGTAGGGGCGCACGGCTGTGCGCCCTGCATGGATAAATAGGATGAGAAATAACATGCCAACCAAAGCAGTCAGAGAACTACCCAGAGAAGAACACATATTACCGGGCACTCGATCGTGCGCGGCGTGCGGCCTCATGCTCACCTATCGTCATGCGCTAAAGGCTTTGGAACCGGACAAGACCATTGTCGCAGTTCCGGCGAGCTGCATGACCGTGCTGCATGGGGTGTATCCGGTAACTCCAGTAAAGGTGGTCTGTATCAACAATACGTTTGCGGCCACGGGGGCATCGGTCTCGGGCATCGTGGCTGGCCTGAAAGCCACGGGAAAAGAAGGGTACACTGTTGTAGCGTTCGCGGGCGACGGCGGGACTTATGACATCGGCATTCAGTCGCTTTCAGGGGCCCTCGAACGCGGCGTGGATTTCATCTATATTTGCTACGATAATGAAGGGTACATGAATACCGGGACGCAGAGATCCAGCGCCAGCCCAGCGGGCGCAATAACCAGCACAACGCCCGTATTGTCCAAGCTGGAACACAAGAAGGACATGCTCCGCATTGTGGAAGCCCACTGCATTCCCTACGTGGCTACCGCGTCGCCCGCGTATCCCCTCGACTTATATGATAAAGTCCGCGCCGCAAAGGACATATCCGGACCGCGTTACATCGAAGTCCATGCGCCCTGCCCTCCCGGTTGGGGATTCCCGAACAAAGACCTGATCAAGATGGGCAAACTCGCCGTCGATACAGGCATACATGTTCTGTATGAAATCCGGGACGGCAAGTTCAGCCTTACCTCCCGATCACTGGCGCTTGCGGAAAAAGGTCGAAAGAAGACCGTAGCGGATTATGTAAAGGGTCAAACTCGGTTCAAGAAGATTAGCGAAGAACAAATTCGAAGGCTCCAGGAATTCACCGACAAGCGCTGGGAGGAGTTCCTTAAAAGACATGGGGAAGTCTGAAGCAGAGCGCTGGGCCGTCGAGGATCTAAATAGTCAGTGACACCCGATTCGTTTAATAGCCCATCTCGGCACTCTTCTCCTCTTTTTCTTGTTTCACGACTCTTCGAGAAACCTTCCGAACTTGATTCGGGTAAGTCGCTGCTAATTCTATCAATATCCGTGCAGGTCCATCAGGCATACGCCGCTTCTGTTCCCAATTCTGAAGCGTCCTTACGCTTATGCCTAACATTTCAGCAAATTCAGCCTGAGTTGCTTTTAATTTCTCTCGAATATTTCTTACGTTGGGAATCCGAACGGTCACTTTATGTATGCGGGAGGGTTTACGGAGCCCCTTCAGGTACTCAGCTCCCTGCTTCACTCCTTCCATTAACCTATTGAAACTTTGCTCATTCATTATATTCTCTTCTGACATAGTCCCTTAAGATCTTATATTGTTTCGTTGTCAGATCCTCAGTCTCGTTCTTGGGAAAAAGGTAAAGAAACAGAATTTGGTCATGTTTCGCCGCCCAATAATATATGATCCTGATTCCTCCACTCTTGCCTCGTCCCTTCGCGCCCCATCTTAGTTTCCATAGCCCCTTACATCCAGGAATCAAAGTTCCAGCTCTTGGGTTAACTGTCAATAGAGATTGAATACCTCTGAGTTCATCTTCCGGGAGGTTTTTGCGCGCATCCTCTGTAAAAATTGGTACTTCAACGAAGACCTTCGTTTTCTCAATGTACGTCAATGGCGTAGACTTGTCAACAGGCTTCTTTCTCAAAAGAAAGACTGCCTCCCTATCTCAGTTAACAAACTGCCAGAGTTGGCTGGGCTTGTCATGAAAACAATGCCGTTAAATTTGTTAGGGACTGCCCAACACCTTCATGCTAAGCCGCGCCATCATCAGCTCTTCGAACGTTTCTATGGCCAGGATTTTCACCCTGGACGTATCGGCTGAAATATCCAAAATCGGACATTGTGAATTCGGTGGATCTGCCGGGTTATTTTTCGTTTCGTCTATCATAAACCCGAGATCCGCTGTTCCGTCCAAAGCCTTCGACCTGACTGTGGGGCTGTTGCGGCCGATCCCTCCGGTAAAAATCAGAGCGTCGCATCCTCCCAGGACCATTAGCATTGAGCCTATGGACCGTTTCACTTTGTAGCAAAATGCTTCAAGGGCCAAAACCGACCTGGCATGCCCCTGGTTCGCCGCCGCCTCGATCTCACGCATGTCGCGACTCACGCCGCTGATGCCTTCAAGGCCGGATTCCTTGTACAGCAGATTGATCATCTCGTCCGGCGTGAGAGAATCCTCCTTCATAATAATAGCGATCAGGCCGGGGTCCACGTCCCCTGAGCGGGTCCCCATGATGAGACCCTCGATAGCCGTAATCCCGAGAGTGGTGTCAATGGATTTGCCCCCGTCTATAGCGCATAGACTCGCCCCGTTACCCAAATGACAGGTAATGATCTTTAGTTGATCAAGCGGTTTATTAAGAAATTCCGCCGCCTTCTGCGCGACATACGCGTGGGAGTTGCCGTGGTAGCCTATTCGGCGATAACCTTTTTCTTTGAAATATCTATACGGGAGCCCATAGATTGCCGCTTTATCCGGGATGGTCGCGTGGAACCACGAATCGAAAATAGCAATATGCGTAGCCCCGGGCATTCGCTGTGTACATTCCTCGATCTCGACTATCATCGCGGGGTGGTGGAGCGGAAACATAGGAGTCACGCGGCGTACTTCCGCCATGACTTCAGCGTCAATCCGAACGGCGTCCCGGTATTTCCCTCCAAGGGCGAGCCTATGTCCCACCGCTGCAAGTTCATCCAGAGATTTCAGGGGCTTGGCTACAAGAGTGTCAAGCATTTCGTCCAGCGCTTTTCCGTGATCATTTATCGACAATTCTCTTGTTGTTTCCGGTTCATCAGCAGCGCTGAAGACGTGAGTGGAACCTTCAAGGCCGATGCGATCTATTACTCCGGAAAAAAGGACACGCTCATCGCGCATCTGAAAAAGGGTGTATTTCAGTGAAGAACTGCCGCTGTTGATAATTAGGATCTTCAAGTTTCTCTCCGGAATGCTTATCTATGATGGATTATTCCATTAGCTCCGCTTGTAGGAGGAGAAATGACTTTCAGAAAGCGGACCGCCAGGGGGAAAACCCTTTTGCAACCCCGCGGGACGCTGGGTTCCCCCTGGACCCTCTTTCCGAAAACTCCTAAATGGTTGCGGAGTGGCCATGAGCCAGCGACAGGATCGCTTACCCGCACACGACCTGAAGAAGCATATTTAGGAGTTCTTTGCGGGGGGGCCGGGGGGGCGGCTTTCTTGCAAGAAAGAGCCCCCCGGACTCCCTGCGGAGCAAAAGAAACAATCCAATCTGTGATAACAAATTTGGCATTTATATTATCATTGCTCAAGCGATAATCACGTATACTGAATTGAGGTATCATTACGCAACGGCAATAATCGAATTAATTAATCACGTTAGTAGGCCAAAATAGCGTCAGCCCGGATTATTGATGACCGGCAATCCCGCAAACGCGGGACGGTAGCGCCAAAAGCATTGTTAGGAGCCGCGTAGACCATGGTGGAAAAGAAAATGAAAGAAATTATTGGGGAGACTAAGAAAAAACTCGTTGATGCGGGTTCTGTTCGCCAAGAGCTATTTGAGGCAGGTTCCGGAGATCGAATGGAGTCTTTCCGAGGAGCGAAGATAGAAACCGCTCTCGATTGCTCCAGGCGCTGCGAAGATGAAATTAAGGGCCTGGCTAACTTCATATCAACCACAGTGGTATCCCCCATCCAACAGCGCGAACGTCGCCTCAGGCGCGCTGAGGAATTCTCCGAAGTCCTCAATTTTCTTGCGGGGCTTCTCGAAGTTTTGGAGCCTCTCAGGACGGCCACGGCATTTGTTGAAGTTTATGGGGAACTCTTGGACCTTTTTATTTCCATACTGTATTTCAGTGGCCGACCGGGCCTCGAAAGCCCTGTCATACGCATGATCCTGGAAACCGTCTCTCGCCAAAAGGCTGTGGAATCGGATCACTACATGATGGCTGAAGCGATTGTGAAGCTCGGCGCCACGGTAACTGTCGCGATAATCGCCAAGAGATACGGAGTCTACGTCCTGGCTGCGCAGGGATTCAAGATCCTGTTCCGCAGCGAGATAGATTTCCAGTTATTTGGGAAATCACCAGAGGCGCTGGCGCTCCAGATCATAAACATGCTGATAAAGAGTGGCGTCAGACTGTCGGACGTCACTGACTTGGTTTGTGGCGGAGGGGATCTGGGCACATTGCCGGACGGCATCTACGTCCTCACGGAACAAGTGCGTGATGAATCTTGGAGAAGGCTCAATAACAGCTCGCTGAATCGTGGGGCGCTGATTACGTGGGAACTGAAAGAACTCCTTCAACGACAAGGGGGTCCCCAGCGGATTCACGCATCGCTGTGCAGTCCTCTCTCATTTTCAACCTTAAACCTGTCCGACCTAACTCCGTTTTATCGTCAGGAATCCGGAGAATTGCGGCAAAGCCTGAAAGGATATGTGAAAGTGACTCCTTTGAAAGCTTTGTCAGCTTTGCTCTCGGCAATTCTGCCTATCAATCAACAGCATCTGAATCTACTAGTCATGGCGCTCGACGAACTCCACGCCTCGGTGGTCAGAAAAATCGGACCTCGAATCATGAGAGAGATGGCTGCTCAAGATGCGAATAGGACACTCATAGATTTTGATTTCCGGAAAATCTTGGAAGCAATCAAAAACGAAAATTTTCCCATACCGGCAAATTTCCGTATTGGAGCCCTGGCGGACGGCACGGGCGCCAAAGAGGTTTGCGAGCTGATCATGATTATAGACTCGGGGCGGATATCCACATCATTGGCCCGAAGCCTTAATCAGGTCGTGGACTCCTTCGCGCGTCAGGTAGCCAAGGCGCTCAAAATGTCCTCCACCGGGACGCCTGCTGAACGCCCTCATTTCATAATCATCACCAGCATGATGGCCTTTGATACTTGTTTCCGAAAGCTCTTCGTCAAGATTCGCGACATGATCGATACTCCTCTCATACCGATAATGTGCCTCGAATCTCTGGAACATGAGTATCTAATTGCTCGCCATCTTTTCGAAATCTACCTCAATCCGACGAAACAAGACCAGAGGCTGCATTTCTCGATTGAAGCCGGCAGCATGAAACAGGCGCTGCAAGTGCTGGGATCGTCTGTGATACGAGAAGAGGCATTTTCATTTGCTTCCCTGCTGGATGAGGTCTCCAGCGCCATTTCTAATGAGACATTTCTTCCAACGGACCTGGTGTTGGTAGGGGCAGACAATGAGGATGCGCTCATTGCGGTCTCCAATGCAAGGGAATACGGCCTTGTTAACAGAGTGGCCCTCATCGGCAATACTGACGATATCATGGCCGCGGTGGAGCGCACGAAGATCACCCTGGCGCCCAAAGCGGACCCCAAGGTTGAAATAATTCCCATTGACCCGCTGGTTGTTGATTTTGAGCAAAAAAAGAAGTCCATGGCCGAGGCTTTGGGCGTATTCCTCGCTGAAAACTCGCAGTTCATTATTATGAAAGGGAGTCTGGACACAGCCGCGCTTTTGCGACGGGCATTTTCCATATACAAGACCGATTCTGCGCCACACGATGGCAGCCAAGCGAAAAGAGCGCTCGCGTCGCATACAGCGCTTTTTGTCCTTCCGGACGGTCGATTCCTGGCATTGTCCGACGGAGCGGTGAATCCGGCATATACCAGTGCGGATCAATTGCTCCAGGTCATAGAAAATCAGCTTGATATAGTAAGAACGGTTGTAGATACGACTTATCCCCTCAAGGTGGCCATCATTACGGCGGTGGAAAAAGAAACCGCTGCTATCCCGACGACGCTGTTGGCCGCGGAAACGGAGCGCAAGGCAAAGGCGCTGGAAGACAAATATGGTCCACTCATTGTCGAAGGTCCGCTGTCGTTCGACCTGGCCACCGTGGCCGGAGTGGCGGAAGAGAAGCATTACGAGGGGGCTATAAAAGGAGATGCGAACTGTCTGGTCACTACGGAGATCAATACTGCGAACGTGTTGTATAAGACGCTTTCCAAAACCATGGGGAGCCTGGGATTGCTGGTGGATATGGGCGGGATTATTACTGCAGGCCCTGGGACGGTTCCGATCGTTCTTACTTCACGAGGCGACACCGCGCAGGCGAAATTTAATTCCATTCTTTTGGCGCTGGCCTATTCTTCCCGCAGCCGAGGGCCGAGACGGCCATCGGCGTCGAAGGCGGGATAAGGCCTTTGGCCGCGCCTGGTTGAAACTTCACGCATTTCTCACGAATTCTGTTGAAAATTCTAATCGTGATGATATAATAATGGATTGTTTTGCATGGGGTGAAACTACATCACCACCAAAATTACCCGGGAGGGAATACTAATGTTGTGCGTAACTATAAAGAAAGGCGTGCCTTGCGCGTTTATGACTGCGAAAGGGTGCAATTTTAACGGTGGCCAGTGCCACCCGATAGTCGATCCTTGCGAGGGTTGTTCGAAGACCCTGGCTGTTGATTCCAACACCTTTTGCGCCGTAGCTCCCAATCCTGCTCAGAAATGGGCTAAAGGCTCCTGCAATTTCGCGACTCATGTGACTCGCCAGGTCGCTGAGAAAGCCCTGAAGGTCAACCCTCTGAAAGCCTCCAAACGAGCTGCCAGCGGTAAGTAAGAACACAAACGGCCCTGGGACCCTTTTTAGGAGTCCTGCCGCCATAAATATAGCCAGGGGCGGAATTCCGCCATGGAATTCCGGATTAAGGACCACTGATCGAAAACATATGGGTCGGGGCGGCTTGTGCGCGCCCGATTGGTAGGGCCGGCATCTTGCCGGTCCGACAAGCCCGCGCCGTACGTCCGGGACCGGGAAGATTCCGGCCCTACTAATGTTTTTGTGGGGCAGGCTTTCCAGCCTGCCTACATGGTATGCGTCATCAGGCAAATCTGATGGCAGGCTGAAAAGCCTGCCCCACAGGTCTTGGCTTCAGCCACTGCATTAATTCCAAGCAAGTAGCGGAATCACAGGATATATCTGCTAAGATCCTGGTTCTTTACTATCTCGTTCAGCCGCTCCCGAACCATCTGCGGCGTGACAGTTACAGTAATCCCCCGCATGTCAGGAGCTTCGAACGAAACTTCTTCCAGAAGCTTCTCCATTATCGTGTGCAACCGACGCGCGCCTATGTTCTCCGCCCGGTCATTTACTTCTTCCGCAAGGGTGGCAATCTCCTGGATAGCTGCTTCCTCAAATGCGAGCGTCACTCCTTCGGTCCTCAAAAGCTCTTGATACTGCGTGACCAAAGCGTTTTTCGGCTCGGTGAGTATCCGCACAAAATCATCCCGGGACAGAGCGGACAATTCAGCCCGCAGCGGAAAACGTCCCTGGAGCTCGGGTATCAGGTCAGATGGTTTGGAAACATGGAAAGCGCCGGCCGCAACAAACAGGATATGATCGGTCTTGATCACACCATGCTTTGTATTTACGGAACTTCCCTCGATTATCGGTAAAAGGTCTCGCTGCACTCCTTCACGTGAGACATCAGGTCCATGATGCGCCGAACCGTGTCCGGAAATCTTGTCCAGCTCATCTATAAACACGATTCCCATCTGCTCGACACGATCCTTGGCCATCTTCGTTACTTTATCCGTGTCAATAAGCCTGCTCAGTTCTTCCTGAACCAATATCTGCAACGCCTCGGGAACTTTCACCTTTCGACGTTTGCTCTTGGTCGGGAATATGTTTGAGAACATGTCTTTAATGTTGATGTCCATTTCTTCCATACCGGCGGGAGAAAAGACTTCCACTACCGGAATCGCGCTGATCTGGGTTTCAATCTCCACCTCGCGATCGTGGAGTCTGCCGTTGCGCAGCATTTTCCTGAATTTCTCGCGGGTACGCTGGGCTACTTCCATTTCTTCTGTGGGTTCCGGCTGAGCGCCGGTGATTTGCGGCCGGCGCATTCTCCGATGTGGGCGCACAGGCAAAAGTATGTCGAGCAAACGCTCTTCCGCCTGCTCCTCAGCTTTGGGCCGTAGCGTTTCATATTCTTCCTGTTTGACCATGCTTATGCCGATTTCCATCAAATCTCTGATCATTGACTCGACATCACGGCCAACATAGCCGACCTCGGTGAATTTCGACGCTTCCACCTTCAAAAAAGGTGATTGAGCCAGCTTTGCCAAGCGCCGGGCGATCTCGGTCTTGCCGACGCCGGTGGGGCCGATCATGATAATGTTTTTCGGCGCAATCTCGTCCTGTAGTTCTTCGGGCACCTGCCGCCTTCGCCACCGGTTTCTTAATGCGATGGCGACCATTCGCTTGGCGGTATGCTGCCCAATTATGTATTTATCGAGTTCTTGAACTATCTTGCGTGGTGAAAATGCTTCCATGATTCCTCGTAATCACGTCAATTTCTGAAAGACTTCTTTGCAAGAGTCCGGGGGGCTCTTTCTTGCAAGAAAACCGCCCCCCGGCCCCCCCGCAAAGAACTCTTGCCAGATAATGTCCGAATTTGTGTGCGGGCAATCGGTCTCTCACTGCTTCGTCGTCTCTGCGTATCGTATAGGAGTTTTCGGAAAACGGGTCCAGGGGGAAAACCCTCTTAAAGTCCCCCTTTTCTAAAGGGGGATTTAGGGGGATTTCCATGCTAAATCAAAATCCCCCCTGTCCCCCCTTTAGCAAAGGGGGGAATGTGAAGGAGTTTTCCCTCTGGTCATCCTCTTTCCGAATCTCACTTCGCTTTCGCTTCTAATTCCTCCATCACAAATTTGTCATTGGTATAAACGCAGATATCCGCGGCGATGCCCATGCTGATCTTGGCGATCTCGGCCGGTTCCATATCTGTGTTCAAGATCAACGCTCTTGCAGCGGCTCGCGCAAAATCGCCTCCGGAACCGATGGCAATTATTCCGTCATCCGGTTCCACTACGTCCCCGTTTCCTGACAGCAAGAGCGTTTTTTCCGCGTCCGCCACGATGAGCAGGGCTTCGAGGCGCCGCAGCATCCGGTCCGTACGCCAGTCCTTGGCCAGTTCCACCGCTGCCCGGGTCAGATTATTCGAATATTTGTCAAGCATCTGCTCAAATTTCTCCAGAAGCGTCAAAGAATCTGCCGTGGAACCTGCAAACCCGGCCAGGATATCGGCTTTCTTGCCTAACCTACGAATTTTACGAGCGGAATGCTTCACGACGGTCTCGCCCAGGGATACTTGACCGTCACCGGCCATAACGACTTTTCCTCCGCGGCGTATGCAGATTACTGTTGTGGATCTAGTTTTCTTGTAAGCCATTGTCTTAATCTCATTACCGAAAGTTCGATGTTTTATTTCTGACAAAAAGGGCGACTGCCAGTCGCCCCTACAAGCAGGGCACACGGCAGCAAACCTGTTCACCTAAGCCCGGTTTCACCGCAGCCATATAGAATTTTCTGAAAGGGGGTTCCGAGGGGGAAAGCTCTTTTGCAAAAGAGTTTCCCCCCTCGGGCTATCCTTCTTCGAAAATTCTATGATTCGCCTTTTTTCCGAACAGCGCCGCTTCTCGGGTGCGAGCGATCGTAAACTTCCATGAGTCGGCCAAGGTCCATCTTCGTATAACGCTGAGTCGTGGACAAGCTTGCATGTCCCAAAAGCTCCTGAATCGACCTCAGGTCCGCGCCTCCATAAAGCAGGTGCGTAGCGAACGAATGCCGAAACGCATGTGGCGAAACATCCCGCTCCACTCCCGATGAGCCGAGAAACGATTTGAGTATACGTCTTATACTGCGGGAAGACAATCTTCCCCCGCGGGCATTCAGAAACAACGGCGAGCGGTTGTTTGCCGCGCCGCTCTGCTGCTCCACAAGGGCCCGGAGCGGGAAGTAATCCTTCAATGCCGTTGCAGCGCGGGAACCGACCGGGACATACCTTTCTTTATTGCCTTTACCTACGACACGGACCCATCCGTTGTTGAGATCGAGGTCCTGCACGTTAAGGGATGTAAGTTCCCCTATGCGCAATCCCGATGAATACAGCAGTTCGAATATCGCCAGGTCGCGCTTTTGCCGATCACTGTTCCGCGAAAAGAATCGATCCACCTCGTCCACACTCAATGCCCTTGGCAGCGGCTTTTCGCGTTTGGGGGCCTTGATGGAACCAGCCGGATTGGCGCCAATTATCTCCTCGCGGATCAACAACCGGAAAAATGTTCGTATGGCCGCGAGCTTCCGGCCTACGGACACCTTGCTGATCTTGCTGAAGCGGCTTGCCAGAAAACCTCGCACGTGGAATTGGTCAATGCCCTCTACATTGGCGAGCTCTTTTTTTGCGGCTGATGATTCAAGATAGAGCCGAAAGTCTTTGAGATCGGCCATGTATGCCCGAACGGTCTCTGGCGAGCGCATCTTTTCTGTTATCAGGTACCGCTGAAAAACCGCCAATGCATCGTCAAACGTCAAGTTGGTCTCCTGTCACAGCAATTAGATTTGTCGGGCGTCGACCACCGGCAGGTATCGTACTATTTTACTGACGTAGATGCAATGAGTTATAACTAAAATATAATGTATGAGATTAATAAAGTGCCGCAACCCAGGCTAGTAGGCATTCTTCCTATCTGAAATAGACAACGCAACGGTTCACCACGAGAGAAGAATTCACCGCAGAGTGCGCAGAGAACGCAGAGAAAAGCGAGATCTTCCCGGCAGCATAGGTCTCCCAGTGAACAATTCGCAGAATTGGAACCTATGTTTCACACGTTCCGCCTTGGAATCATAGTAACTCTTCAGTTGCAGGCGGCGAAAGAATGTCATTGCGAGCGGAGCGAAGCAATCCCCGGCTTTGGGGATTGCTTTGTCGTTTCACTCCTCGCAATGACAAACCCACGCCCCGCTTGACTGAGGGGTTACGAATCATCTCCGGTTTTGGTAGACACTTTTTGGAGGTACCTATACAGTCGCACTTAGGCTCTTTATTCCATGAATTCTGTCCGATGGAGAGACACGATTTGACTAGGGATCGCGTGATCGTCATTGGGGCCGGCATCGCTGGGCTGGCTGCCGCTTTTCGTCTGCGGCAGGCTGGAGTCAATGTCACCGTCCTCGAGGCGACTCATCGGCCGGGTGGCCGTATGACCACGGACGTTGTCAACGGGTTCATCATAGATCGCGGAGCTTATTGGCTAGCGAGTTCCTACTCCACTGTGCTGTCCCTCATCCGGGAAGTCGGACTCGCCAGTGAACTCCGGGCAGTAAGCCCTTGGCTGGCAATTGTCAAAGACCGAATTCCTCGTAGGATCAGGTTGGGATGGCCTTCCCCCTTTTTCGCTATTCGGTTGCTGGGCTTGACGGGTTCCTTGAGATGGGCGCGCGAAACCGTTGCTGCCGACTATGACGCGTGGGCTAAGTTCGACGACGAGGATGCAGCCTCGTGGAGCTCCACTCATCTCGGCTCAGTCGGCACAATACATGTAATCGATTCCACGCTGGGCAGTTTCTTTTTTCAGAGTGTGGAGGAGACATCACGAGCCGCGGTCCTCGCTTGGTCACATTTCACCAGGCGTAGGCCTCTGACACTCTCGCGCGGGTTGGGTTCGCTGCCGGAGGCCCTCGCGTCCGGACTCGATGTACACTTCCAAGCGCTTGTTCAGGCGATACACCTTAAAGACAGTGGCGTCGAAGTGCGCACTGCTAATGAGAGCATCAGTGCCGACCGGGCCATTCTTGCCACAACTGCGTCGGCGGCAAAGGGCATCTTCGGTGAAGCCGGGGAGCTTGAGCAGCGGCTGATGAAAACTCGGTATGGCTCGACGATCACGGTTTGCATCGCCACAAATCGGGCCTGGCTAGGCAAACAAGATTTGAGAAAGGTCAGTGTTTTATTGATTCCCAGGGTCGAAGGAGAAATAGTGTCCGCGGCAGGTCCCGGGTCACACAAATACCCAATGAGTGTGCCTCATGATGAGTTGCTGACAGCGGTTGTTCATGACCACACTGCCCGGGCCCTAATGCAGAGGTCTGATGAGGAAATCATCCGGTGCGTGGTCCCGGAATTAGAAAAGTATTTTCCGGGACTTTCAGGAGCGATTCGCTTCGCATATATTGTGCGTTGGACGGAGGCGATGCCGAAGTCCCCTGTTGGCCGGATTCGAAGTATCGCGGAGTATCGGCAACCGACGCTTTCGACTCGTCGCGTCCTCCTCGCCGGAGACTACCTGGGACTGCCGCCGTGCGCCGAATCGGCTGCCGAGAGCGGCATTTGGGCAGCGAACCAGATCCTATCGGCCTGAGGCCACCCCGGGATCGAGAGCAAGTCAACAGCTGATTTTATACCTCAAGTCGCGATCTGATCCGATCCCTGAGAGTGCATCTCTCTTTTAATTTGATCATTGATGATTCGTTGCGCCCATTTGGATGTTAGAATCAGACATTGCATGAAGGCGAGATCACCGAAAACCCCCATCAAAACGGCGGACCCGGCAAGTATTCCCAAACGGACCAGCGCCTCAAATGGCGTGACTGTGAGCGAAAAGAACCCCATGGCAGTGACAAGGGACCAGGTTACCATGGGTTTGGCCGCCAGACTATAAGCTCGCAGGACGCACGCTTCCAATCCAAGCGAAGGATTCATTTTTATTTCGCGCTTGAGCTGGTTCACGTAATGTATTGTGTTGTCAACCGCTAGTCCGAGCGAAACTGTAGCCGCGGCAATAGTGATACCGTCGAGTATGATTCCGAGCCAACCCATCAATCCAAATACGGTGGCTAGCGGCGGGATATTGGGCACAAGACCGAGCAATCCGAACTTCACGGAACCCATCTGAAGCATCATCAGGACCGATATGATCGGTATGGCCATGAACATTGAATAAAGTTCAGAGATTATTATTTGGTCCGCTTGGACGGCCGCGACTACCATGTCTCCGGTGACGGTTGTGCGAGCATTGCCTCCCATGACCGACTCGGCTGCAATTCTTAGCCTTTCTATCGTTTGTCCAATAGGGATCGCAGGAGAATTCTTGATTCGAACAGTGATGCTCAGGCTGCTAAATGAGTCGTCGACATGGGTCTTCAAAAGCCGTCTGCCGTCCGGCGAGCTTGAAGTGAGAAAAAGGACCTGGGCGACCGCGCCGGGCACATCCAACAACTCTTGCCCTCTGGACAGATCGCGCTTCAGCAACCCGTACGAATATTCCAGGCACGGCAACAATGAATCCGTGCGTACTACGTCCGGAACAGACTGGAGTTTCCGGTCGAGTTCTCTCACCTTTTCCCACATTTCAGGCTTCTTGAAGCTGTCCTGGTCGGCTTCCACCAAAATTTTGAGGAAATGAATGGGTGTGAGGCGGGACTCCACGAAGTCAAGGTCCTGTCTTTCCGGAGTGTTCGCGCTTAGGACGCGAGCGAGCTGCGGGTCAGCCTTGATATAAGGGATCCCGGCAAACATGAAAGCTGACAAGCAAAATCCGAGAACCGCCACGAATTTGTAGTGTCTCGAAATGCCATACTTCACTTTCTCAAGAATGATGGAGAACCAGTCATGCGACCACATCTGCCTCATGTCCAGATTCAGTGAATCAGTCGCCATGATTGCCGCCGGCGTCAGTGACATGGCCAGGGCCCAGGAAATCATGACCCCCACGGTCATAATAAATCCGAATTGGAATATCATCGGTATGTCAGCGGCCATACAACTGCCAAACCCGACAGCGGTGGTGGCGGACGCGAACAAACACGGTCGAATCAAGAAGCGGATAGCCTGTTTTACAGCGAGCGCCTTGGTCGGAGCCGACACACGAAACTGGTTATAGCGGGTGACCAAGTGAATAACGATTTCCAGGGTCACGATAAGGATTAGGCCAAAGGATGAACTTGTACTGGCAATGAGCGGAATGGAAAAGATATACATTAATCCCAGAAGCCAAATGCCGCACACTCCCAGTATCCCCAAGGTGATCAAGGTTACTGCGAGCGAGCGAAAAACGTATGTAGTCACAGCAGCGCAGATGAGAGTACACAACACTCCAAATATCACTGCGGACTGAAAACTCTTTTCCTGGACCCCTTTTCGCAAGGTGGGCGGGCCCGACATGCGATAGTCTGTCCCCGGTATGCCGAAACGTGTGACGATCTCGGCAATAGACCGCAAGACGCTTTCTACAACAGGAGCATCAAATTTGTACTTATCTTGGAGTCGCACCAGTAAACCGACGGTCTTGTTATCCTCAGCCAGTAGGAGATCGAATATGGGCAGACCTTTCCTCATGGCCGCGAGGTCGGCTTCCTTGGGGAGTTCCGGTTTCCCGTCGTTGTTGATGATTACAGGGAAGAAGCCCGCCCTGTTTCCTTGCCACTGAAAATACCGAATATCCGCCAGACTAATCACTTCCTCAATCTTGTCCAATTTGCGGATTTCCTGGGTGATGGACGTGAGGGCCTCCAGGAAGCTGGGATCTCTGGCGCCGTTTTCATGCTTTATCGCGACGATGACATAGTCATCGTTCCCGAATATCCTCGTAAATCTCTGGTATTCCTGATAGACAGGCGAATCGGACACAAAATACGATTTGAGGGAAGGATCGGATTGAACTTTGGGGGCGAGAATCGCCATTGCAATCGTTGCAAGACCAACAACAGTAATAAGCGCCCTGCGATGTTCAACAATGAGATTAACTGCGAATTCCTGGAGCCTATTAGTATGGCCGGATTCCATCGGACCCCCTGTCGAATCACATGAACAAGCGTTCCCGCGGCCAAGGTAGCATGAGAGTTCTTGATTGCAGACCGAGTATGAATGTGTGGCGTCACACCGGTCAAGAGAAAAAATCCTTGTCAAGTCCGATGAGCAAAGGTATTACTTTGGTGTCAAGTCCATCATAGCTGCTCGTATGCAGTTCCGCGAAGTAGACCGCATAGTGGAGGGGAAAACAGCATGCTGTATGGAAATGTTTGCATTGAAGGCCTTGGACATGTGATTCCGGATGAAATCATTACTGCTTCCTGGCTGGAAGAGCAGCTTGCCCTGGTTTTCAAGAAGCTGGAGCTGGATTTCGGACTGATAGAAAGAAACGTGGGCGTTTCGCAACGGCGATGGTGGCCGGAAAATATTCGCTTTTCCGATGCCGCAGCTATGGCCGGGGAGAAGGTCCTCGAAAATACCGGCATTGATAGAAAAGAGATTCAGGTCCTGATCAACACATCAGTGGGCAGAGACTACTTGGAACCGGCGACTGCGTCCACTATTCACCACAAGCTGGGCCTCGACTCCACTTGCAGATTCTTTGATGTAGTGAACGCCTGCGTTGCCTTCCTGGACGGTATAACTGTAATTGCCGATATGATTGAATTGGGTCGGATCGACACGGGTATGGTGGTGGCAGGAGAAGGGAGTAGGGAGGTAACTTTGGCTACCATAGATGCATTTCTCAGGGAGATGCCATCCCGCAAGCATTTCTATGAGTACCTTGTCCCGCTCTCATTGGGGTCCGGTTCCGTGGCCATGATTCTAAGGCACAGGGACAAATCGTCTAGCGGCAAGAGGCTGATTGGAGGGTACAGCCTGACAGCGTCGGAACACTGTGATCTGTGCATCGGCGAGAGGAATTGGATCATGCTTAAAGGAAGGGAATTGGCATTTGCGGGCGTCGAACTTCTTTCCCGGTGCTCGGAAGGCTTCTTCAAGGAGACTGGATGGAAGGATGCGATTATAGACAGATACTTTACTCATCAATTCAGCAAAGTAGGACAGGACCTCGCGTGGAGGCGAGTCGGCGTCGACGCTACCGGAAGAGAGTTGCGCACACTTGATTGGCTTGGGAACATAGGCGCCGCCTCGTGCCCCATCACCATGTCTTTGGCTGTGGAGCAAGGTTTTCTTACGGACGGCCATCGAGTCTGCATGATAGGTGTGGGAAGCGGACTAAGTTGCTCCATGCTTGCCGTTCAATGGTGAACATTGCGATTGATACCATTCAAATCCCCCCTTTCCCCCCTTTAACAAAGGGGGGTTTTTGCTCCCCCTTTTTTAAAGGGGGATACAGGGGGATTTTCTTCTTACAGTCTTGAACGCGAATTGGTATCAGACCTGGCTCCGCCACTTCATTGATCTCCGCGCTGTTACCTGTTTTGAAATCTTGGAGTTATTCCGACCCGAACTTCCACTTGAAGGAGCCAAATTTGTCCGGATCCATCAGTTCATCGGCGATTTCAACGTCAAATACAACATTATCGACGGTCATATAAATTCGCTCGCCCGTGATGGGTTTGCTTATTTCCACTTTTCTAGGCAATTCACGACCTGCCGCGTCGGTAAAGAACTCCAAAGTATTGGACTCCCGCTGAACGGTCCCGTCCGGCCCAATTTGCTGCAATCTAACAATTTTCAACTCCCCCTTCGTTATCCACAAGACCCTTTGCATCCTATTCTTCATGCGAGGAATGCTCACGACAAGGCACTCCGAGCCACCTATCTCTTCCTCTTTGATAAGTGACGCCGATTCCATTTCGTAAGACAGTAAGCCGGGCAAATCGTCCATGGTGATACCGGTGGCCCCAATGCTGAACTCCGGATCATCCGGCGCCAATGGCGTAGTGTCATTGGTCGCCGGAAGGTACATGTAACATCTCTCAGACTTGTCCTCGAATCGCTCCAGCAGGAAACGCATCCCGGCTGCGTCCTTGGGTTCCTCAAATTCCAAAAAGAACTTTTGGGCTTTGGAATCTCGCTTTCCAAAGAACCATCCGTAAAACTCGCTACTCTTCTGTGAGGAACTCAAGATCTTGACGTGAAGCCCCATCCTGAAGGTTTCACCCATATATCGACGCATGGACTCTTTAAGGATTTCACCAGCACTGACGGCAAACAAGGTAGTGGGAAGACTTAACGAAATTGCCAGCACAAGCAAAAATAACAAACCACGTCCGCGTCTTTCAACCATGACCCTGCCCTCCGAGCCCTCTTGCTGTTGTATTGTTAATCGTGTATTGGACAAATCCGATTCACGTTTGAAGTGAAGGGCTGCGCGCTCGCAAGACGTGTGAACATGCGCCAATTTTGTGCCTCGGCGACGCAGACTCTCCCACGCTGCCAATGTAGCTGACAACCCTTGGAAGAGCAATTGATTATTGGATTGGGGCGCTTTTCTTGAGACGCCTCATTTAGTATGTTGACGGATCGACACACTGTTCTTGGCCGGAATTTTTCCTGCTTATGGACAAGCGGCTCCGCGAGTGGACTAAGATTGTGATTGACCGGCGGCTGCACTGTCAGGTACGCTCAGGCGCTGAAACAATGGGGAGTGACTGAATTCCAGACTAGATGCTGAAAATTTTCAATCATCGTGAAAGGGGGAAGTCAGATGAAGAACCTTAAGGTGTTGTCTTGCTGGGTTGTGTTGGTATGCGCAATCGTCGCTTTTGCGACGCCCGCGATCTGCGAGGTCAGGGTCGCAAAGCCGGAGTTGGTTGGCCTTTCGAGCGAACGAATTCAGCGCATCGCCGGCGTTATGAACCAGGAGGTCGCCAAAGGGAGTTTTCCGGGCGCGGTTGTGTTGCTCGCGCGGAATGGCAAGGTAGCTCTTTTTGGCGCATACGGCTATCTTGACGGCAAAAAGGAAAAGCCCATGCCCAAAGACGCTATTTTCCGCATAGCGTCCATGACCAAACCGATCGTCACCGCCGCGGCGATGATGATGGTCGAGCAGGGCAAGATCAATCTGAACGACCCAATATTTATGTATTTGCCTGAATTCAAGGACATGAAGGCCGAGGCCCGAAAGACGGACGCTGAGGGCAAGACATCGTACGAGATTGTTCCAGCGAGCCGACCTATCCTCATCCAGGACCTGATGCGCCACACGTCGGGTTTCACCTATGGGGCCTTCGGCGAGCGTTCCGAAAACATCGCCAAAGCGTACAACGAAGCCGATCTTATGGCCGCTAAGAGCAACCTCACCTCGGACGAAATGATCAAGCGGTTGGCCCAGATTCCTTTGGCGTTTCAGCCTGGAACCAAATTCGAGTACGGCATGTCGGTTGATGTGCTTGGCATCCTCATGGAGAAGGTGGCCGGCAAAGGATTGGACGAGATTCTCCGGGAAATGATTTTTACTCCGCTCAAAATGAAGGATACCGCTTTCTACGTGCCGCCTGAAAAAGTGTCGCGTCTGGCCGATGTCTACGATTCAGATCCTCAAAAGGCGGGGCTATCGGCCACGATACGCGTGCAGGACAACCCTGCGGGTAAGCGGTATTTCGCAGGTGGCAGCGGCCTTGCATCCACGGCCGAAGATTACTTCCGCTTCGCGCAGATGATCCTGAACGGCGGCGCACTGGATGGAACTAGACTGCTCTCCAAGAAGACAGTCGAATTTATGCTCTCCAACCATTTGATAGACATAGACAAGAATTCCATGGTTCTCAGGTATGCCGCTGGGCCAGGCTATGGCTTTGGTCTTGGCTTTGCGGTTCGACTGCATGAGGGTTTTTCTTGGGCCCCCGGTAGTAAGGGGGACGCTGGGTGGACAGGCATCTTAGGAACCATCTTCACTGTCGATCCGAAAGAAAAACTCGTCGGCGTGCTGATGAATCAAGCACCGACACCGCGGGTCCATTCCTGGTACCTGTTCAAAAACTTGCTTTACGGCGCAGTGATTCAATAGAAGCATAGAGGCGGTTGCGGGTGATCTGAGGCTTTTCAACCGCCTCGCGAGCCTAGTCTGAGCAACATCCAGGACTACAATCGGCGGTGACTGAAATCTGCCGTCGAGAGAGATGGCTGTCGTTCAGTAGTGATACCTGAGTTGAGCGATAAGCAGCGAGTCCGATTCGACTTTGGACACGATTCTGTGCTCCTCATTGATGCGGCGGGACCAGTAACCTGATAGAGCGTGTTTTAGGGGCTCAGGCTTGCCGGTTCCGGAAAAAGGAGAGCGTTGGATCTCCTGGATCAGCCTGTCAATCCGCTGGATAAGCTTTCGGTCGGTTCGTTGCCAGTAAAGGTAATCCTCCCAGGCGTGTTCGGAAAATATGAGCTTCACTCGACCAGTCGCCTTTATTGCTAAGGCGGAGCCAGCTATAACGGCGCTTCAAACAGCAAAGACTGAATGGACTAGGGGAAAAGTGTTGCTCGGCATACTTGGCGGGATCGGCATTTTCGGCATACTGTTTATATCACTAAGAGCAGAACCCGCAATTTCCGGATTTGTTGGTGAAGGAGTGTCGGCAAATATTTTGAGCTACATTCCATTGGTCGCGATATGGATGTTATTGGTTGGCCCCGATTTTATAAGGCTGTGGCGATCTTCAGCGAAACATCCCGGATGAGGCAATGGCTTGTAACACGTCGAAATACTTGCTCTGGAGCATCATGGAAGGCATACAATTCTTGACCAACCAGGGACGACGCACGCGCGATGTCGAACTTGACAATAAGCGAAGTGTCGAATTATTATGAAGGCGTTGGAAGGAAAGCTTCCACAAAGAAAGTCCATGTCCGGGGACACAAGCGACCCAGGCTTTGCCGTTTGAGGGGTAACGTAAGACGAGGCGAAAGCCGACGCGGCCAACCCGAGAGTCTTTGACCACGGCATAAAGGGCATGGGCTTATCTTCTTCTATACTGGGAAGAAGCTCTGCAAACAACCCCCTCTCTTCTCCGGACGAAAATGATAACCTGAAACTTTTCACCCTGTGGCGTCATGCCTTCCAGCATCAGATTCCCGTGTTCGGTCTCTTTCGGAACGTCGCTCGTCTTTTTGAGTAACTCCAGCACACAGGGGAGAAGCCGATATCTGCCGGTCATATCCCCGAAGGACTTGGCCTCGATGTGGTAATGAAAATCATTCATGAAAACGCGGCCTTTTCTTCCCAGGAACCGAACTCTAACATACGGCCGGGAGCCCCGTGATTTCGCTCGCCACCGCCTGATAAGCCTATGGGCTTCATTGATGACTCGTTTGGCCTTTCTGGAAGATATCGGGGAGGTCTTGCACTGATACATCCGAAGAAGATACGTCAGGCGCATACTGCGCTGCAACAGGTTCTCGCCGGAGAGGGCCGGCCGCGGCCAAAGACTCCAGGAAGCGCCAAGGAAACGAGAAACAATACGACCGGCAAGGAGAAACTGTTGCGAAATTCTTTGTGAGGCTACAATCGTGCCACGATTGGCCCTCACCCTGTCCCTCTCCCGGAGGGAGAGGGAACTCGTACAGCGCCTCCCCAAGCGCCCCTCTCCCTCTGGGAGAGGGGCGCTTGGGGAGGGTGTGAAACAAGCGAGGACTGTCTCATCGTGCTACGATTCCGACATAATCAGCAGTTTTGCAACAGTTTCAGGAGGCCGGTCGCTACCGGCTCTCAAGTGCGGATCAGCGGCAAATACTGTGATGGATTGTTTCTTTTGCTCCGCAGGGAGTCCGGGGGGCTCTTTCTGGCAAGAAAGCCGCCCCCCGTCCCCCCGCAAAGAACTCCTAAATAAGCCTCTTCAGGTCGTGTGCGGGTAAGCGATCCTGTCGGTGGCTCATGGCCACTCCGCAACCATTTAGGAGTTTTCGGAAAGGGGGTCCAGGTCCACTGGGCGTGGGGCCAACAATGTGCCTCAATACCCCTTGCCTGCGATTAACTTAATGCCTGCACAAAAACATTGCTCGCCGTGCGCGAAGCACCTTTTGCAAAAGGGTTTTTCCCCTGGCGGTCCGCTTTCCGAAAGTCATTTCTTCTCCTACAAGCAGAGCTAATGGAATAATCCATACTGTGATTGACCGAGGCCGCTCGGTGAGATAGGCTCAACGAACAAAAACAAACCGCCCCGTGTTGAGGGTGAGCTGAATCAATGAACATACGCCTCCGCTTAATGACCACCCATGACATTCCCGAGGCTATGCGCCTTAAAGAAATTGCCGGCTGGAACCAGACTTCTGCCGACTGGCAGCGGTTTCTATCTGCGACCCCGGATGGATGCTTCGTTGCGGAGCATCAAGGTCGAGTCATCGGGACAGTCACCACCATAGTTTACGAAGACAGATTCGCGTGGATCGCTCAGCTTTTGGTTGATCCGGAACATAGAGGCCGAGGGATCGGCGCCGCACTCCTCGAACAGGCAATCCAATACCTCGATACGCAAAACATTGCCTGTATGAAACTGGATGCCACTCCGCTGGGAAAACCTCTTTACCGGAAATTGGGATTCGTGTCCGAATACGAGATTGAGCGCTGGATGCTTAAGCGTCCGGCTAATAAGAAAACAACACAAGTCAAGGCGGCAGAAATTCAGGAGGTGTTACCGCTAGATCGAGAGATTTTCGGCGCTGACAGGAGTCAGTTATTGCGCTCTCTAGCTGAAGAGGCCCCGGAATTTACTCTGGCGCCTCGACGAGACACCGGAATCGCCGGATACACCTTCGGTCGTCGAGGCGCGCTTGCGGACCAACTGGGGCCGTGGATGTCCACTAACGAAGATGTGGCCGCGGAATTATTGGATGAGTTCTTGCGGCGTTCGGGAAGAGAACTCTTGTTTGTGGATTGCATGCTCAACAATCCGTGGGCAGCGCCGCTGGTCAAGGAGCGAGGCTTCGAGTTTTCGCGGCCTCTGACAAGGATGTTCCGCGGAACAAACAATTATCCGGGCCGGCCGGAGCTTCTCTGCGCGACCCTCGGCCCTGAGTTCGGGTGAGCGCAATCGCGCAGAACTAGAGCAGAGGAGATTGAATTCTAAGGTGAAGCAGGAAACGGGATTTGAACCCTTCAGCGCCCAATAATCTCTCAATATCAGGTACTTCCGATTTCATTTTATGCGATTGCAGTCCGAATCATCAAGCTTACTCGTCAAGCCATGTCTCAGCCTCGGCCCTATTTGTGAATGCCCGCGTTTTTTGCGCGAACGCGCCGTCTTTCACTCTTTGAGCCAATGAATTGACAACCAACTTAGCAAAACTTTCTTTGGGCCAAACTTCGGCAGCTTTGCGCAGTTCTGCGACACCGAGAATCCCCAGAACCGCCGTAACTTGGTCGGTTAATCCCAAGAGCTTCATTTCCGTAAAGTCCGCCAGGATGGTAAAGCCTGGTTTCAAGATATCACGGGCCGTCTTGGCGTTTCTTGGCAGAAGATCCAGACTTATAGCGGTTATGGCATCTCCAAAGAACCACATATAAATACGGTTTTTGGACATGTCCACTGCCACCCGATGATTTTTGCCTGAGCCTATTTCCTGCATCCTATAGCGGTTCTCAAAAATAATCGCGAAAAGAACGCGACTTTTTGAAGAGACTATGATTTTGTTCAGGCATGTCACGTCAACGAAACATGCCCAATAAAGAGAATTGCACATTGGAGGAGT
>Ga0172371_10001466_pt1 | contig 37517 bp, 36 predicted proteins | sample Lak12m_FD_114543 | JGI IMG/M metagenome (GOLD analysis project Ga0172371, IMG submission 114543) | Freshwater microbial communities from Kabuno Bay, South-Kivu, Congo - kab_022012_12m | ecosystem: Environmental > Aquatic > Freshwater > Lake | place: Democratic Republic of the Congo: South-Kivu... | reverse complement strand
ATATTGGCGGCCGGCACGGTGGTGACAGTATCATTTTCGGTAACTAAGACTCCTCAGACTCCCGGCGACTTAATCTTGCCCTTGGCCGCGCTGACAATCGGTCAGAACGAGAGTTACTTTTTTCTCGCGGATAATAATAAAGCGAAGAAAGTTGGCGCAACCGTGAAGAAAGTCAGCGGCGAATCGGCGGAAATCAAAGCGGATTTGCCCGGAAACGCGCAAATAATTATCAACGGGAGCAAATTAGTGAGTGACGGAGATTCAGTTCAAATATCTGAATAATGAAAGACAACAACAAAACGGCCAAAACCACCGACTCAGCCTATCTTGAGCGTTTGAAATTCAACCCGGAACTCAGAAAGTCCTGGTTCAACTTTTTTATTGTTAATTTTCGGGTGGTAGTTTTGATGATCCTCCTGATTTCCGGCTGGGGGATTTATTCCTACTTGCGCTTGCCACGCGAATCCAATCCGGAAGTGAAGATTCCGGTGGCGGTGATTATGGACACTTTTGGAGGCTCCTCCCCTTCCGACATGGAAGAGCTGGTAACCAAAAAAATCGAAACCGATATTTCGGGAGTCCAGGGAATCAACAAAGTTACCTCCACTTCGGCCAACTCAGTTTCTTCGGTCACGGTCGAGTTTGACGCCAACCAAAATGTGGACGACGCGGTGCGCCGCTTGCGCGACCAGCTCTCCAAAATCCGCAAGGACATTCCGGCCGACGCAGACGACCCGCAAGTGATCGAAATTTCCCTGGATGACACTCCGGTGGTTACCTACGCCCTTACCGGACCTTACGACGGTTTCACTATGCGTAATTACGCCGAAGACATCCAGGATGAACTGGAAAAAATTCCCGGAGTACGTCAGGTGAATGTTTCCGGGGGCGACGAAACCCAATTCAAGGTGGCTTACGATCCGCAAAAACTGACTCTATACGGTATCAGCACCGACCAGGCCAACCAGGTTATTGCCGCCACCAACCGGGCGATTCCGGCCGGAAACTTCGAAGGCTCTCCCTACGATTATCCGGTGCGCAGCGACGCCCGTTTTTTCACCGCTGAATCACTGGGAAACATTCCCGTGACCCACGCGGCCAACGGCTCGCTGGTTTATCTCAAAGACATTGCCGCAGTTTCGGAAACATCCATCAAAAAAACCGTGCTTTCCCGCCTTTCGGCGGGAGGCAGCCAACCGCAAGACGCGGTTACCATTCAGGTAATTAAACGGGTGGGCAGCAGCATAACCGACACCGTGAACCAATCCCAGCAAACCCTGGACCGCCTGATTAAAACCTACCCCACCGGCATCCGCTATGCCACCAGCCTGGACATGGCCGCTCAGATTAACAAGGACTTCAAGCAATTGTCCCACGATTTTCTGCTCACTCTGGTATTGGTGGTGGGAATCCTGCTGCTGATTGTGGGCCTTAAAGAGGCTTTCGTGGCGGGATTGGCCATCCCGCTGGTATTTTTCGTCACTTTCGGAGTGATGGAGCAAACGGGAATATCGCTCAATTTTCTTTCGATTTTTTCTCTGCTTTTGTCATTGGGATTGCTGGTGGATGACGCCATTGTGGTGGTATCCGCCACCAAACAGTACATGAGAACCGGTAAGTTCACCCCCGAAGAAGCGGTGCTGCTGGTGCTCAATGACTTCAAAATTGTGCTCACTTCCACCACCTTGGCCACCATTTGGGCCTTTCTGCCCTTGCTGATGTCCACCGGAATCATTGGCGAATTCATCAAGTCGATTCCCATAACCGTTTCGGTGACCCTTTTCGCCTCCCTGCTGATTGCCTTGATGATCAACCATCCGCTGGCGGCGGTGTTGGAGCGGATCCGGTTTACCCGCAGTTTTTTCTATCTGATTATTGCCCTGCTGGTCGGCGGCGGAATTTTGGCCATTCTAAGTCATACGGAGATGGGTTACTGTTTGGCAGCGGTGGACTTTGTGGTGATTTCTTTTGCCCTTTATTGGTTTTTCGGGCAAGGCAAGAACAAATTAATCGAGAACGAGAAACTGACGGAGCGCGAGTGGGAAGACGATGATCTGATTAAGCATAAATTGCGGACGCAAGCTGACCATGAAACCACCGATTTCAAGGGGCGGCTGATTCACGGCATAATTCATTTTGACCGGCTGCTGCCGATTTACGAAAAATATTTGCGGATAATTCTCAAGAGCCGCAAGCGCCGCATTGCCGTTATTGTGGTTGTCATTCTGACTTTCGCTTTTGCAGTGTCCCTGCCAGTTACGGGTGTGGTCAAGTCAGAATTTTTTCCCGCTTCGGACGAGCAATTCATCTTCGTCAGTTTGCGGGCTCCGGCCGGTTTGGATCTAAGCGAAACGGATAAAATCACCCAAAGAGTCGAGGAAAATTTGTTGAGATATCCCCAAATTGAGAATTTCACCACTCTAGTGGGTAATTCCGGCCAAGAGGATAGAATCGGCGGCGGCATGAGTAACACCTCCAATACCGCTTCAATCACCGTTCAGCTGATTGACAAAAATCAGCGCCACGTCACCTCTTTCGATTTGGCCGACCAGATCAGACAGGACTTGAAGGGGATCAAAGACGCTACCATTACCGTGAAATCCCTGGAAGGAGGCCCTCCGTCGGGCGCGGCTTTCCAGGCTCAAATTGCCGGTGATGATTTACAGGTTCTCGATAAAATTGCCAACGACCTGAAACCCGTCCTGGACTCAGTTCCCGGAACGGCGGACAGTGACATTTCCCTCAAAGACGCTCCGGCCGAGTACACTTTCCAGCTCGATCCGGCCAAAATGGAGTTATACAATCTTAACGCTGCGGTAGTGGGAGCCACTTTGCGCACCGCGATTGCCGGCCTCAAGGTTTCCACCGTGATTCGGGGCAACAAAACCGTTGACGTGAACGCCTTTTTTGAAGACGACAAAATCCCCACCTTGGACGCGGTGCAGAATTTGCAGATAATGAATACCCAGCGCCAGCCGGTATTCATAAAAGACGTGGCCAAGGTCGAGTTGAAGCCATCAGTCGAATCGATCACTCGAATCGATCAAAAACGGACGGTGTTGCTCACCGCCGACGTCAAAGGCACCACCAGTTCCAACCAGGTGGTCAAAGAGTTTCAGGACAAGGTGGCTCAGCAATATAAGCTGCCGGACGGCTACGACATCACCTACGGAGGAGAAAACGAACAGAATACCGAGTCGGTTTTGTCGATTATCCGCGCGATGGCGGTGGCCGGCATCCTGATTATTTCGACGCTGATTATTCAGTTCAATTCATTTAAGAAAGCGGTGATTGTCTTGGTGACCCTGCCGCTGGCTTTAATTGGCGTTTTTGTGGGTATGGCGATTTTTGGAGTTACTTTGAGTTTCCCGGGCTTGATCGGTATTTTGGCTCTTTTCGGAATTGTGGTGAAAAACGCGATTATATTGATTGACAAAATAAATTTGAATATCCACAGCGGCATTCCCTTCAAAGAAGCGGTGATCGATGCGGGTAAATCCCGATCCGAGGCCATCTTCATCACCTCGGTCTGCACCATCGCCGGCATCATCCCCATCACTCTGTCCAACGCCCTTTGGACCGCCCTCGGCAGCGCCGTCATCTTCGGCCTTTCAATATCTTCTTTCTTCACTTTATTTGTGATTCCGGTGCTCTATCTCACTTTCATCAAAGAAGACGAGAGATTTGATTTAGCATCGGACGTTGCGCGGGCTCAAGAGGATGCTGACCAAAGCTTCAATCAGCCAACCGATAAGTAAATAGACGACTATCGCCACCAGAGCGGAAACATCACCTTTTTCATCTGCCTCACCCCCCTTTCTAAGTTAAATCTGTTGGCGGTTCCAGTTCGAACGCGCGCTTATTATTAATATTATACAAGAAAAATTCTTATTATTGAAGAATTAGTTTAATACTCCGAATCGGCGTAATTTTTTCTAAATATTTCTTTTTTGCCATAAGTTACGATGAAGCTCAATTCTTGGTTGAGGTCCAGCAGTTTACTTGGAAAGGAAATCTTTAACTTCGATTTTTGCTTGTTGCAGTATTGCCTTTAGAGTTCCCTCGGGCATATCGCCCCGGTGCCGGGGGATAGTGGTGAACAAATTTGTTTTTTCGTTAAACCAGATTTCATGGCTCCCCTTGGCGCTACGTAAAAAAACGAACCTAAATCGTTTGAGTTTCTTGGTAATTTCTTTATACTTAAAACCAGCAAGCCGGCCCATTATATTCTAATTACAGTGGGATAAAATATTCTCTCCGATTCTTGAAATCGGGACTCTTTTCTTTTTTGGGCGGTTAGAAGTTTTTCGGCAAGATCTTTGGCTATTTCAACGACTTTTTCAAATGTCTTGGCCTGAGCCACCAACCCCTGCACGTCATTGCTGGTAGCCAAATAATATCCTTCAGGCAGCTTTTGAATCTCCAAAATTACGTGTTTTCCGCACTTGTCCATAACTTTTATTAATTGTTCCTACAATTATTTAAGCCTAAATCAATGAAAAAGTAAATGAATCTTAAATTTCTTCGGCGCCGAAGCGGCTGATGCCGCCGGAGCGGAGATTATAGCGGAAAACGTGAATGAAAAATCGGTAGGTTAAGTATAGGTAGAATAATGAAAGCGAGGCGCCGGCCAGCAGATTGAGTTCCAGCGCGCCACTGCTTGCGCCGGCGAGGATTCCGCGAATGCCCTCAAAAACGTAGGAAGCCGGCAGCATCCGGGCGATTATTTGCAACCAACCAGGTAAAGTGCCCAGCGGATAATAGACGCAGGAAAAAATCGAGAGAATGAAAGGTATCGGCCAGCCCAGCCATTCGGCCGAAGGACCCAAGCGGAAAATCAAAGCGGCCACAAAGACCCCCAAAGCGATGCCGAAAATGAAGAGCACCAGCATAAAAGGCACAATCAACAGGCCGATTTTGAAGACGTTATAGCCAAAGGCCAGGCCGGCCAGCGCCGCCATCCCCAGAAAGCCCACCATACTGGTGATAATCCCGTTGCCCACCAGGCCGGCGATATACTCCCTGATTTCCAATGGCGAAGCAAAAAAATTAATTAAATTGTGGCTCCAAATATCTTCCAAAAAACCGGTCATAATCCCCTGCTCCACCCGGATGGAAAAATCCCAAAGGACGATGGCGCCCAGAATCACCGTGATAAAATTGAAAGTGGAGTGGCCAAAAGTTTCCACGTACCGGCTGATAAACCCCCACTGGATGATGTCAAAAAGAATCCAGATGAAGATACTGGCCAGACGGGTGGGATTGCTCTTGATTAAAAACAGCTGACGGGCGAATACGGCGTAAACGCGTTCTAACGACATAATTGTTTGGTTACTCATAAACTAAAGGTTCGCGGGCCACACTGATGAACAGTTCTTCCAAATCTTTTTTCCCCCGCTCTTGCGGAAGGACGCGCGGATTACCGGTAAGCAAAATTTTGCCATGGGACAAGAACATCACCGAATCGCAGACTTCCTCAATCTCTTTCATATTGTGGGAAGTCCAAAGCACCGCGGCTTGGGTGCGCTTAACGTATTTTTTTATTCCTTCGCGCACCAGTTGGGCCACGTGGGGGTCCAACGAAGCGGTGGGCTCGTCGAGCAGCAGCAGCCTCGGATCGTTGATCACCGCTTTGGCGATATGCAAGCGGCTGGCTTCGCCCGAGGAAAGCAGGCCGGCTTTGGCGTGGCGGAATTTTTTGAGGTCGTATTCGAGCAGCAACTGCTCGATCTTTTCTTTGAGATTCTTCACGCCGTAGAGCAGCCCAAAAATATAAAGATTTTGCCAAACGGTCAAATTGTAGGGCATATGCGCGTAGACGGCGGCAAAATTCATCCGCCGGCTGATTTCACAGCTGTGCTCGCACATATTTTGGCCGAATATCTCAATCGACCCGCCGCTGGGCTCGAGAATTCCCAAAACCATATTGATGGTGGTGGTCTTCCCCGCCCCGTTCGGTCCCAGCAAGCCCACAATTTCTCCCGGGCCAACCGAAAAAGAAATCCGGTTGACGGCGGTCACCGATTTATATTTTTTGAAAAGTTTGGAGATCCTTAAAACCGGTCTTTCTTCCATAACTAAAATAAATGAGAATACCTGGGGTAACTATGCTTAACAATATTTTTCCACTTGGCTGTTTCGTTGCCACCTCCCAAGTCATTTTTATGGTAAACCAATAAAACATATATCACATTAGTATCCCTATGCACCGCGGCAATGCAGCGGTTTCCCGAAGCCCGACGGGACTGATTGGTGCCCGCGACCCGAAATTCACTTTTTATAATCCGGAAATTGCCCTGGTCAATAATTTCTTCGGCAATCGAAGTCGTGAGTAATGAATCCAAGCGTTTAAGCTCCTCAATAACCGCGCGCCAGGAAATTTCCCAAGCGCTTTTATATTTTTTTCTAAAACCTTTCAGATAATGACGCTCCGCGTATTTTTCGACGACCACCGAATATCTAGTAGACATGTTCGGGGTCTTCTTGAGTGATTAATTCATACGGGATAATCTCGTCCGTGGAGCAGATTTTATAGGGAATTTGGTTGTGAGTGAAAGCGACGATTTCCTTGGTGCTCTTGTCTTTCCACTTCTCCGCAATCTTATCAATTAATCGGAGTTCTTCTTTGGACAGTTTCCCCAGTCGGTTTCTTTGGGAAGTCGCGGTTTCCGAAATCAAAATTACATCATTTTTGTAGTCAATCGAAATTTGGCCGTCATTCTCAAGTTCGTCAATCGCCCGGAAGTAAACGTCCGGCACCGGGCCGTACTTCAAGCAGCGGTATTGCATGCCGCTCATGCTCCCCAGATGATTATAGAACCAGGCAAAGTCCGCCAAATAAAGCATTTTGGCCAACTTGGTCTTGACCATCTTCCCGTCAGCGGAAACGGCCTTGCGCAAATAGGCCAGGATCATCTGCTTATACTTCTCGTATTCAGGTTTCTGGCCAAGTTCCACTTCCTGCAAGGAGATGCCCAATGAGTCGGCCAGCTTGATCATTTGAGGGAAACTCAGTTCGGTCTTCCCTTTCTCGAAAGCAATATACGAAGAGCGCGAAACGCCAATCTTGCGGGAAATCTCCTCCTGCGAAAGCTCTTTTTCCAACCTGATTTTCCTAATGAGTTTATGATACTTATTAATCATGTCAGTTGATTATATTAAAATATTAGCATAGTGGTGTAAAAAAGTCAAACAATCTAGTGTCGAAAAATTTGACATTAATTCATAGTCAAATTTCTTCTATTGCGCTCAATTTTATTTTGGCATTAAAATTAAAGAAATTAATATTCCCAAAAACAAAAATGAAAAAAATTATTGCCTTGGTGGTGGTAATCAGCTTTACCCTACCCTGCTTCGTCTTGGCGGGCACCGTCAGCACGCGGACTTTAAACTATGTATTAAAAGGAAAGAAAAAGAGCATCACCATCAATGTGGATTCGGATATTTATGATACCATTTACAATATTCCGCGGCTGCCCTGCCCCACCTGTACCAGCTTAGCGGAGCGGGATAGGGTAATAATTACCGAACCTGACCAAAAAGCGGCTTTGGCGCCGTTGGTGGCGGCCATTCAAGCCGCGGCCAGGAAACCGGACGACCAGGCCCGGATCGCGGTCAGCCTGACCCAAAAAATTCCTTACGATGATGCCAAAAACGCTCTGATTACGTCCGGTCACAGCACTCATCTGCGCTACCCTTATGAAGCGATTTATGACAACCTGCAAATTTGCAGCGAGAGTTCGTATTTGATTGCGTTTTTGCTTAGCGAGCTGGGCTATGCCGCCGGCGTCTTCGTGTTCCCGGACGCTTCCCACGATACCGCGGCCATCAAATGCCCGATGAAGTATAGCTACAAAAATACCGGCTACTGCTTCATTGAGGCTACCGACCGGAATATCATCACCTTCAATACCATGGCCAACCGTTACTCGGGCGATTATATTTTTGAAGAACTGACCCCCACCGGCCGCGAGTTCAGTCCGAAGCAGGACTTCAAAGATGCCAAAAACTTAAAAAGATATGACGATAAGTGGGCGGCGGGCAAACTCGGCAAAAAAAGCCGCAAGAAATACAATAAATTGATCAAAAAATACGGGTTATAAGCTTCGGGGGCTAACTTCTCTTTTGCCTCCAATGATGTAAAATATGACAAACTTTTATCTTTTTGTTATTGATCCCCTTTTCAGTTCGGTGGTTGGTGGTGAATATAACTTCCGGGTTGGAATTTTTAACCAGTCGGTTGTCTGCCATTTTTAAATCATTTTTTTTACTTTCAATTATTTTTTTTAATTTTTTGTGGCAATCAACCGCTGAGTTATCGTCTCTAACATATCCGAGCATCCCGTATAAATTTATTGTTTGAGATCCATATTTCTCCTTGACAAACCTTTTCAATCCTTCGCTTATATATTTATAATTACTCCCCAATATCTTACATTCAAAAAAAGTCTTCAAACGGTTATCTGGAGTTGAGAAGTTGATATCCGGATTTACGAGTTCATCGGAGTTGTCCCCTTTCTTTTCTTTAGAACAGCAGCTTACCGATATCCCTTTTTCAAAACAATTTTTTCTCATATTTTCCACGTATTGGTAGGTAATTTGATCTTCCAACTGATTGTTACCTGTCTTTACTGGAAATCCGGGGGTTACTTTTGCTCTTGAAGCGGAGATTTGCTTGCAGCATTCTTCAAAGAAGTTAGATCGAAAATTTTTCCATTCTTTTTTAATCATAAACTATTTAGAGGTCAGAATTAGTTCTGCGTCTAATAGGCCAGTTAGAAATCCATAGTTGTTGTTCACTCTGCGCATTATTATGCCTTTATCATTGTTTATAAACTCGGAGTGCACTTCTTTTTTAGCGGTGATGATTTCTGTTAGTTCTTTTGAAAATTTATCGTCAGGGATAAGGAAGCTGGAATTTTCTGAAAAGGATAATATTTCTACGCCGCTCTTTTGAATAGGGGCTCCCCATGTTTTAGGCTTTTTCAAGTGGAAGCTGTCCAGCATATAATTAAAACCTCGCTTGTATTCCTCCACATTTTCTTTGGTTGTCGACTTTTTCCTTCCCGACATTTTTTCCCATCTTTCGATTACCTTTTTTTCCACAAAAGATAGCCCGAATATCTTTTCGATTCTTTTGTCAATTAATTCTCGAAATTGGTCCACTGAATTTTTTTCGGCCAGGGACCGACCCAATCTTATTAGTGGTTTATATTCTTGATAATTCTCAGGGATAAGGATTTTAGTAATGTCCGCTTTTTGTATTTTAGGATTTTTCCTTTCCCGTGAAGATAAGGATGTTTTGGGACCTCTTAAGCTGATTAAAAACTCGCCTAACTTTGAATTTAGTAATATGAAAATAAAGTAGAGAAGTTCCTTATTTCTCGAGTGAATTATGTTAAAATCACCGCTAATAACCCGGTTTTTGCCGGCCTTGAAAAATTTTACCATCAGACCTTTGTTGTATTTATAACTGTTGGCTATACCAACGCAATCACCGTAGAAAGATTGGTCAAATAAAATGTGGCTCCGTCCAGCTTTTTTGATATTAGTAAACTTTTTTATTATTTGGCCTTTTTCTAATAAGTAAATTTCATTGCTGAATGTTTTTGAATATTCAGCAGACACGGTTTTGCCTTCGCCCCTTTTGATAGCTTGATAACCCGTTCCTATTCTAATGTTATTTTGATCCAGCCTTGTGTAGTGGCGATCCAGTCTTTCCATAAAAGACGCTGCCAGATTCCCGCCCCTTAGCCCGATTTGCCAAGAGTCATCTCGGGATTGTAGGAAGACATTGTCAACATTATTTGTGTTCCCGGACAAATGATTAAAGTATAAATAGTCAGCTTCATTAGCAGCTCTTCGCATCGGTATAATGTAAGAATGAACTTTCTCTCTGGTTTTTTTAACGATGAGAATACTGGCTTCGACGTTATTTTGAAATAATCTGTTCCTAATCGGTGACAAATCCACGAACTCTTTTATCAAGGTATTTTTTAGTATAAAATTCCTGAACTTAAAAGAATTCTTGTTGTAGAAAGTTGAAACTGGCAGTATCATCGCCAAAGTGCCTCCGTTCTTTAATTTTTCCAGTCCCACATGAACAAACATTTGAGACAATTCCTTATTTCCTATGTATTTCTCAAAGTTTCTTCCTTTTATTACTTTGAAATTATCAATGTCCCTAGATTTCCAGGGTGGATTACCAATAATCAAATCGTAGCCCCTTCTTTCTCTATTTTTCAAGGCATCTCCTTTTTTTATTTTTTTCAAAATAGGAAATTTGTTACTGGACGAGAGTTTTTTATTTCTTTCATTCTCTAACAATTCTATGTAAAGGCTAAAAATAGTAATATTAATAGCAGAGGGATCTATATCGGTTCCATTAAGAACTTTCTTCAAAATTCTTTTCTTCTCTTCGAAACTCTTTTTGCTAATTCTTTTTAGTATTTCTCTAAATGACATCACCAAGAAAATTCCCGATCCTACCGATAAGTCTCCTATGTTCATTTTAGTAAAATCTTTGCGAGGGAAATCATTGTCGAATTGCTTAAATGCTTCCCTTGTCAGGTAGTAAGCTAGTTTCGGCGGTGTATACACTACGCCTAGTCCTCTCTTCTTACTGGCGCCTAACTTTTCAGTCAGCAGTCTTTCATATATATTGCTTATTAGCTCGATCGGTATGTACTTAAAATCAAAGCGGAATAGACTAGTTTGTTTAAAAAGATTGTTTTTCAGAAAACTTTTAAGCGTAGAGCAAGTGTTTTGATTGATTTTATAAAGGGTGTTTTTTTTGAATAAAGTTCCATTGTATAAGACATTGTATTTCTTAAACAGATTGGCAGTGTCCTTTCTCGAAGACAGGGCATCAACAATCCTGGAATTAATGGCAGTGAGATTCCTGTCTTCAAGAAAACGAATGAGAGTACAGGTCAATATTATAGATATCGAATCGTCTTGATTAGTCTTTAACCGCCTGAAAACAGCTAGAATACTTTCTTCAAGTTTCTTGTCTACCGTGTTTTTCGCGGTTAGTTTACAATATCTATCCCAATATTCCAAGGGAGAAATTTTTTCATCAAATGGCTTTTCGTCGAAAATCTCACCCTCTTCTTGCGGGTTCTGATTATTGGCCCACACCTTAAATTCATTGGGGGGACTGCTTTTATAAATTAATATTCTGGAATAATAGGAATTCCAAAGCTTGTTTTTTAGCTCCCCTAGCTTACGTTGGCTAATTCTGCGGGGAGCATACAAAATTTTTATGGTGTTTACATCCTTCTCAAACCAATAAGTTGAGAAGCCTCTTTCTTTTGTTTCTCTCCAGCCTTGTTTATGAATAACTTGTTGAGCATTCATGAGAAGCAATTATTTGTTCAGTTGTTCAATCGAACTTATATTTTTATTAAAAATCGGAGAATGCTTTCTGTCAAATTAAATACTCCAGGACTTTGCGGGCCAGTTCCCGTGGAGTGTAATCAGGTTTATAAATATAGTCGTAAATTCCGGCCACCCGCTGGCTTTCCAGCAGCTCTTTTTCCCGGAAATTGGTGACGGCGATCACTTTGGCGCCTTTGGTAGCCGGATCGGCCTTGATGGCCTTGAGAATATCCAATCCGGAGGAATTGCCCAGCATCAGGTCAAGCAGAATCAAGTCCGGCTGCTCTTCTTTGGCCAGGCGCAACGCCTCTTCCCCATCAGGGGTGTGGAGCGCCTCAAAACCGGAATTGGTGAGCTCGGTGGCGTATACTTCCGCCTGGTCGGGATTGTCTTCAATCAGGAGAATTTTGGTATTTTTGGGCATATTTTTTGTTTAATGTTAGTCAAAACCATTATATAAAACCTTTTTACTGTGATAAAATTTAAGTAGGAAAAGTAACTATTAATTAAAAACAATGGGAAGCAAAAATATAATTCTCGGGGTAATCATTGTGATTGTGATCATTATCTTGGGCTATGTTTTGTTCTTTCGCGGCAGCGGAAGCCGGAGCAATTCAGGATACTACGGCAATCCGCCGGTGAATCAGCAATCGAACCCGACCAGTGGCAGCCAAACCCCGTCCAGCGCGCTGCAGCCGAATCCGCCGAGCAATTTTCAAGATCAGGGAACGGCCGCGCCGACTGGCGACCAGATTATGCTTAATGCCAATTCCAACGCCAACCAAAACAGTAATGGCAATACCAACACTGCGGCCAAGGTTACTGACGCAACCATCAAAAACATGGCCTTTAGCCCGGCCCAGATTACTGTGGCGGCCGGCAGCACGGTCAATTGGACCAACCAAGATTCGACCGCTCACACCGTGACTGCCGACAACGGCCAGTTTTCTTCGGGAAACTTGAGCAGTGGCGACTCTTTTCAGTTCACTTTCAAAACGCCGGGAACCTACGCTTATCACTGCGGCATCCACCCGAATATGCAAGGCACGATCGTGGTGAAGTAGCCGGATATTTCAGGCCGTAATGATGTTTCAGGTCGGAAGGCCTTGAGTAATTGCCGTAATTACTGGGCGAGGATTTTGTTGATGACGTCCTCATCTTTGCAGAGGTAGACATTGTCGGGCGAGTAGTAACGCGGGCGTGGGCCGTAGCAACCGCCGTTTTGGCGGTCGAGTACCCCGAAAAACGGCATCAAAAAGCCCATATCTTTTTCGGTGAAATAGGCGTATAAATTTTGCAAAGTTTGGGCCCGCATTTTTTGGCTCATTCGGGCAAATATGTCCAAGTCATCCGAAGGAATACCGGTCCAATCCAGGTGCAGCAGGACGTTCTTGGCCTTGCTGGCATAGGCCTTGTTCCAGAGCAGGGCCCAGCAGCTGCCATGTTTGGACGAACAAGGCCCTTTTTCAATTTCCCCGTTGCCGTTGATGCCCACTCCCCCTTCAATGTAGTCGAATATTTTCAGGTAATCAGGGTCGGTAATCGATCCGGTCTGGGCGCCCACGATCACATCGACGCCGCTTTCTTTGGCGTAATCGCGAATGTCCCGAATAATTTCCTGGGCGTAGCGGTTTTCTGACCCCTCCTGCCAATAAATTTGGCCAAACATGAAGCTCTGAACGCCTTGATCAATGGCGCGGTGAGTGATTTGCTCAACATAATCGCGGTATTCTTCGCTCGAGAAAGCCGGGCGGCAGGTGTGTTCGCCCCAGTAGTTATCCGATCCTTTGTGGCACATTTTGGCAAAATCAAAGTCACGATTTTTCTTTTCATTATAGTAAACCTCCTTGGTGTCAATGGCTTCGGCGATGAACATCCCGTAGACCACGTCTTTCTTGCTGATCTGGTCTTTCACTTTTTTGATTTTCTCGAAATCGGGCGGGTTGAGCCAAGTCTCAATGGCCCGGTGCAGGTAGTAGCAGTGGGAACGGTTGATTAAATCAATAAATTTGGCATTTTCCGGACTGTATTCGGTGAGCAGCCCGTCCGCCACGCAGCCTTGTTTCTTGAGCCGGTCCATGTCGACTGGCGGGGGTGGCGGCGGTGGCGGGGCCACCAGCGGCGGCGGAGATTGACCAGCGGGTTGCCCGGTGTCCGTGACTGGCGCGCCGGGACCCACAGCCACCATGGAGCTATTGATATTCATGTTAATCGGCGCGGCGTTTTGAGCATGGCCGCCTTCAACCGGGACGGTTTCCGCAGCGCCACCTGCTTGGTCGGAACGGCCAATCGGCACGGCTCCCACCGAGCTTCCCTGGCCGCCGGGGCCTGAGGCAATCTCGTCTTTGCGCGGCCAGACCACCGACAGCACCACGAAGATAACCACCAGAATCCCGATGGCTGAGGCGCCAATAATGAATAATCTTATTTTATCACTTTGATCGTACATACTTGAATTATAAAATATTTTTTCAAACCCGTGCTGCAAAGCCCAACTGTCCGGAGCTCGTCTTCTCCGGTTTCGATTAAGACAATGTAGGCCAGTTTAGCGCAGGATTTAACTAGGGGATATACTGCTCGGTGATTTTCACAATCCGGTTGTTGCTGAGTTCAATGATAAATGGCTTGTATTCATATTGTTGCTGAGGCGCCGAAGGAGGAGTAAAAATTTCTTTGAGGCGGTCGAAGGTTATCGGAACATTTTGGCCCACTTGGCCGGTGGTTTCCGAATCCAGCGTTTGCATGCGGATTTCCACGTCGGGAGCCACTTCGAAGGTGCGAATCAGGGGATTTTGGTTGCGGATGTAGTAGTCATCATAGACAATACACTCGCCGGTTTTGGGACACCGGCCGTCTTCGCGCAGAGCCTTTTCGGCATCGGTACCGGTGAGCCACTGGATGTAGTCAATGTCAATGAAATTTTTTCCGCTCTTGGTGTAGGCTTTTTTAATGTACCCCATGTTTTTGGCGCTGGTGCTGGGCGGCATAAAGCCTTCTTGTTGCTCAGGCGAAGCGGATGGCTGATCAACTCCAGTTGGAGTCGGCACGGACGGTGTTTCCGCAATATTTTGGTTTAAGTTGCTTCTGTCCTCAACCACCTCTTCGCGGACATTACCAATTGGGCGGTTCCAGGTCCCTTGGGAATTTGCCGGTGTTTCTCTGCCGGTATTTTTCTTTTGAAAAACAAACAATCCCCAGCCGATGGCGGCGGCGATAAGCAGAACCAGTACTACAATTGACAGCGCCACGATCAGGGCGGTGTTGTTGCTGGCGGCCGGCGCCGGCGGGGGAGTTTTTTTGTTTTTGGGACTCATTTTTGTTTTTTATTAATTTTCTTACTTCTATAATTAATCCAAAAAATCAAACCGGCGAATTTCATTTGTCCGAGTCCGGTTTGAAGCCGCGGCTGAGGATCTGTTCCACTTTTACCCGACAGGTTCCCTGCCCCAGCGGAGCGATTTGTTTGAAAGTCTTGTTATCGAGATCAATCAGTTTCCCGGTCCCCTTTTGCGGTCCGTAGCCGGCCACCCGGGCGTAAGCGATTTTGCCGTTAGACAAATTGGTAACCCGCAGCCAAGTCCCTGGAGGATAATCGCGCGACGCGCACTCGTTGAGGTCCGCGTTGTACCAGCTGGCGATGCCGGAATCGGATTTACCGATTTTGAGTTTGGTGCCGATTTTGGTGATTTGAGTCACTGGCGCTTTGGTGATTTTGGTGGATATTTTGGTACGCGCTACTTCCTCACCGTTCTCATAATGAACTTTGTAGACAGTTTCTCGAACACCTTTCTCGCCTTCCTGAGAAACCACTTTGGTTCCCCAATCCACCTTACTGTCTTTCTGCTCGAGTTCTTTGAAATCAAGGTTCTCGTCCTCGGTGATTTCTTCGTATTTTATCCGGGTGATAATAATGTCTAAGTCGTTTTGCAGGGGCGTATCCAGCGCTGGATCAACTTGGTCTTGGGGAGCTAGCTCAATGCTTTCTGCGTTGAGCACATCGCCGACCGTTTTGGAAAGCGTCCGGATTTCCCTGTTTTCATCATCCACCGCTATTTTGACATTGGCTGCCCGGTTAATCAGAATGTTCATTCCCGGATATATATCAGTTTTTTGGGCCGGCACCACCTCGTCTTTTTCGGCCAGTTGGATATTATTTTCGGCCAACACCCCGGCCACATCCTTAGATTTAGTGGTAATTTCATGCGCCAGGCCATTGTCACTCACCGTGATTTTTTTCTCGCCGGAAAAATCCAGCGCCTTTTTGGGAAATATTTTATTTCGGTAGACAAAAAAACCAGCCGCGCCGATTATCATTAGACAAACCAAAATAATGGCTAACTTTTTCATGGCAAAGTTTAGCAAAGTAAATATTACTATAATGTAACTTAACCCGATTGCCTAGAGACCGAAGCGCCTGAATTTGCCAGACTTGTTTTTTTGGCTACAATGAGCATCATAGAGTGCTAATAACCCAAAAATAAAAAATTAAACAAAAAAATGAAAAAGCTCGTGGCGCTTTGCATGTTTGTGCTGGCCGGTTCGGCATATTTACCGCCAGCCCAGGCCGACACCTGGCAAACCAAGTTTCTGGTCAACAAGGCGACATCAAAGATAAGAAACGTCGACAAGGCGGTGGTGGACACCAACGGTAACAAATGGTTCCACGCCTATGAGGCCAGCGATTCCAATGGTGACGGCTTCAGCGAAAGCTTTCTCTACGAATATTCCGCCAGCGGCCAATGGACCGATTACACCGATACGCTCAAGGGTCTGGTGGATGGCAACGTCAACTGGCAGGATGCCTCCCAGTGGGGCATCAATTCTCTGTATGCCGACAAATCCGGCAATGTCTGGGTGGGAGCCGCTCCTTGCTCTCTGCTGAAATTTGACGGCTCCAGTTGGAGCGTGGTTTCCTCCCAAACGATGTGGCAGCAAGCTTTGGGTGAATCGGTGACCGGGATTAACGGCGGATACGTATATTCCATTTTTGGCGACAACAGCGGCAACGTTTACGCGGTTGCCTCGGTCTCAGCCGACAGTCTGCTGGCCGAGGACAGCATCCGGCTGCTGAAGTATACCGCCTCCGCGGGAACCTGGTCGGTGGCCATTGGCAAAGACGCGGTGATGAGCTATGCTAACCAGTCCAAGCTGACCGGCGCCTATAATGACACCACCGGCGACTTTTGGTTTTATATGTACTACGGCGAGACCACCCCGACCGGAGTCTATCGCTATCACAGCGGCAGCTGGACCAATTATCGAACCGAGGACGGGATCGCCAACAACAAAATTAACAATTTGAAGATTGATTCTTCCGGCAACGTTTGGTTGGCCACCGACAGCGGAGCATCGAAATGGAACGGCACCAGCTGGGCCACCTGGACCACCGACAACAGCAGTCTAGCCAGCAATTATGTTGAACGGATCGCCGAAGACAACTCCGGGCGAATTTGGTTCACGTCGGTTCACGACACCGAGCACAACACCCAAGGCGGCGCCGCCATCTATAATCCTGCCACGGCCGGCTGGAGCTACTACTCCGCCAAAAACGGCGATGACGACTTTGAAGACGTGATCAAACTGTTTTTCCTGGGCGACGATATGTGGGCGGTGGCCAATTTCCAAGAAGCGGGTTTCACTATCCTGGCGCAAAATGACACTTATGCCACTTTGTATGGCCAAGTGGGCGGCACCATCGTCGAAAAAGCCGGGCTGGGCGGCAAGTTGCAGGCGTTAAAGAAGAACACCGTCAAGAAAGTGACCGTTTACTCGCTCAAGAACGGGAAAAAGAAAGTGGTCTACCGCGGCCGCACCGCGAGCGGTTGGTATAAGGCCCTGAACTTGAGGGTTGGCAAGAGCTACAAAATCAAGATCCAAGGCAAACCCTTGCGAAAAGTCAAGCTCAATTCCGGCGATCCCCTCCGCTCAAATTTTTAGCCAAAAAAAAGGCCGACAAAATGTCGGCAATAAAACCAAAATGATAACCGGGTTAGCCTAAGGCGGCGTTAGCTTTGCCCCGAACTTTTTCTCGCATTGCGCTACTTTTTTCATTGGCTTCTGCCATATCCGTATCGCGATTTGCGCTGTCAAAAAGATACCATTCTGTTTCCTCCAGGCCCAGCTCTAACTCTGCCAGCAAATTTGGGTCAAAACTTTCAGCTTCAAGTTTATCGAGAAAAGGTTGCTCACCCCATTCAGCCAGTAGCTCCATTCCTTTACGGCGGCCCCATCGAAAAGCCAAGGCAACCAGCGCTATAGGCCAAGTGCTGTCGGCTGTCAGGACGAACTCCGCTTCGCTAGTGGCAAAGCGGTTTCCATTAAAGGCAAGACTCAGCCCGCCTGTTTTTCTCAAGAGCTGGAAGGCATCCACATCAGTGATGCTGTCACCGGGATAAAAAACATTGCCAAGGTCAACTCCTTCTCCTTGCGCACTTTGTTGAATGGCACTGGCTTTTCCCTTTCCGCCCATCGGAATAACTTTTTTTTGAGCTGCTTGCCCCACTTTCATACCAGGAATAATCTTCCCGAAAATTTCTTCGCATTGATCGATGGTTTGGCAAGTCTTCGGGGTTAAGTCAGAACGTGACTGCGCCCCCTTGGGCAGATCGATCATGGGAAGAGTTGCGATGTATTTGGCCAGCCGCCTCAAATTCTCAGCTTCCTGGTCACTTATGGGAATTTGATCCAGGCTCAAGGGGGTGCTGTGAACATGCTGGCCCGTAATTCCCAATAACCGGGCTCCCACAGCGATAAAAGGTTGATAGCTGGTGCTCACAAAATCGACCGGGAACAAACCTGCCCTTTGGAGAAATCGCATAGTCTGTTGGGCACCGCGGATCCACGACATATGATTTTGGCAAAATCCAGTAAAGTCTTGGTCGGTCAGACCGTAGGCCTTGAGAAAAGGGGCCATAAACATCAGAGTGGTTCCCGCCCGATAACCCGCCCTTTTTATCACATCAGCCAAGTAATCATCGTAAGCGCTCACGATCGGGAAAATTATGTGACCATTTGGGATAACGTGGGCGGCTACCTCGGCTGCATTGTCGTTAACCGCCAAGATTCCTTCAAAATCAGAATAGATGCGTATTTTTTTGTCCATAGTTTACTCTCTTCCCCGGGAAATTACCCGATTTCTTGACATGATATGCGATACATATTTTAAGGAGCCAAGCCGGATTACGTTACACCAACATCATATTTTCTTTTGGAACTTCTCTCCTCCCAGCCTTATCTGCCTTAAGGCTTTTTCGTATTCCGGAGTCCCTTCTAAGAAATAGTCAGGGAGACAGAACTCCTCTCCGTATTTCTCAGGCTTCACCCTGCTGAGGGATTCATACACTGCCAAAGCTTCTGATACGGGTATCGGGCCTATAAGTTCGTAGGTGTTTTCCCCGGGATGTTTCCACTTCAGTATGGCCATTTTCTTCGGTTGTTCTCCGGCCAAGGCAAAACAGGCGTTCAACCAAATGGCGATCAGAGCGGCAGCAAAAAGCACTTTCTTCATTTCCCACCTCCTTGGGTTTGAAATAGTTATTGGTTTCGCTAAGCAGTATATTCAACCGCCTAATTATTTTGCAGTCAACAGCTAGCTAAAGCAGTTTGCTAAGCTCGAGGCCAAGATAGTACGGCCAAAGGATGATGGCCAGCACCCCGTGCCAGAAGTCGAGGTGCAGGATGCCGATGGTGAACAGCCAGAACGCGAACCAGGAAAAACCGGTGAATGAGTGATTCTCAACCTTGATTTTCCGCATCGTTTTGTTTAATATTTATGAATTTTAATGTTGTCGCGGTCGATGGTGATGTAAGTCGAAGGAACGTCGGTCCAGCAGCCGGAGTTGTAGTAGTGAACGCGGCCACGGCGTTCTTCCATGGCTTTGTGAGTGTGGCCGCAGAAGATGTAGTCGAGGCGGTGCAGACGGGCGTACAAAATGGCGCGACTGGCCACTTTATCGGAAAGCCGCAGCCAGCCTTTGCTTCTGCGTTTTAGCCAATGGCTGACCCGTTTGTCCGAAAAATCCAGCATTTGGACAAAATTATAGACCCGCGAAGCCGCCTGGCTCAAAAAATAATTGTTAATCAAAAAGTTGTCGAATTGGTGGCCGTGGATGGCGGCGTATTTTTTGCCGCCAAATTGCCATTTATAGACTTTGAAAACCGGGGCGCCGATCATCGAGCCGAAAATTTTGGCCAAACCGAAATCGTGGTTTCCCTCCACCCAGCGCACTTTGTGGGTGCGGGAGTACTTTCCCAAAATGGATAGAAATTTCCAGTCTTCCTCCCGCAAGTTGTTGAAATTGAGGTCATCAAAAATATCGCCGAGCAGAATAAGTTTACGGAATTCGAAACTTTTTATCAGCTCGGCCGCTTCCCGACTCCGGCTCACCCGCGAGCCCAAGTGAACGTCAGAGATGATCAGAGTGTGGGCTTTCTTTTTTAGTTGGTCTTTTTCCATAAACCGAAATATACAATAAAGCCGCCATTTACTTTACTTCAATTTTACCATGTACCTTTGAACCGGAAAAACAGGACTGGGAAACAAAACTGGCGGGAACCCTAATTTTGGGTTAACTTAAGCTTGTAAATCGTAAAACCAGCCATGCTCGACATCAAAGAGGAAGGCATAGTTTTGCAAAAAAGCAAACTGAAGTTTGAGAACTCTGCAGTGCTCAACCCGGCCTGCATCGAGGAGGCAGGCGTTACGCATATGTTCTACCGGGCGGTGGCCAAAGGCAATTACTCCTGCCTGGGCTATTGCGCGCTGGATAAGCACAACCGGGTGATTGAGCGGTGGAAGAAGCCCTTTTTAGCGCCCGAGTTTGACTACGAAAAGCACGGCATCGAGGACCCCCGCATTGAAAAAATTGACGGCACCTACTATCTTTTCTATACCGCCTACGACGGCAAGAACGCCCGGATCGCTTACGCAGTCAGCCGGGACTTGAAAAATTTTCAGAAAAAGGGCTTGATTTCTCCCTCAATGACCTACGACGAAGCGGAGGATGTTTTTCGGGGCTCCTGCTGCCTGCAGGAGAAATACTTCCTTTTTGAGTCCTTCTACAAGGAAAAGCACGGACTGGACGTGCTGCTTTGGGAAAAAGACGCCTTTTTGCTGCCCAAAAAGATTGGCGGTAAATTCGTGCTCTTTCACCGGATTTTGCCGGGAATCCAAATTGTGCGTTTCAAAGACTTCGCGGAACTTAAATCTATCCGGTTTTGGAAAGATTACCTGAAGAATCTCGGGAAAAGCATTGTGATCGATCCCAAACACTGGTTTGAGATCCGCAACGTGGGCGGCGGCTGCCCGCCGATTGAGACCGACAAAGGCTGGCTGCTGATCTATCACGCGGTGGAAGACACCAACCACGGCAAGGTCTACCATGCCGCGGTGGCCTTGTTGGACAAAAGGAATCCACTCAAGTTGGTGGGAAGGTTGAATTATCCGCTGTTTTCTCCCAACGAGCCTTGGGAAAGGGTGGGTACGGTCAGTAACGTGGTGTTCCCCACCAGCGCTATTTTGCGATCAGGACGGGTAACCGTTTTTTACGGGGCGGCCGACCAGTTGATTGCCGCCAAATCCTTTAAGCTCTCTGATCTCTTAAATGAACTCAGCAAAAGCAAGGGCTAAAATCAGGCCGGCCACCAACCAAACGCTCAAACCGAGCGTGGTTTTTTTGTCCAGCCGGTCGCATCGGCGCTGCGGGATTGCCAAGTTCACCCGGGATCTTGGGCGTTCCCTGAAAAGCCTTTTTGGCGAAATGGTGGAACTTCAACGGGCCGCAGTGATCAATCGGAGCGACAAAAACCTTCCCCGCAAGAGCTTTATTTATTTTATCCGGAGGAATTATCGGGGGGACTACGCAAAATGCGCGGAATTTTTGAACCGAAAAGCGGAGGTAAGGTTGGTCAGCGTTCAGCATGAATTTGGGCTTTTTGGCGGGGAGCGCGGCGATTACCTGCTGGATTTTTTTTCGGCGGTCAAAAAGCCGGTTTTTCTGACTTTTCACACGGTGATTGCCGAGCCGGACCGCCCGATGCTGGGGCTGGTCAAAAAGCTGGGCCGGAAGGCGAGAAAAATTGTGGTAATGACGGAAAGATCCCGCCGGCTGCTGCAGCAGGTGTACGGTTTTCCCAAAAGCAAAATTGAGGTGATTCCTCACGGAATTGCTTCTTTCCATTACGAACCCGACAATCAAAAAATCAAAAAAATTTTAGGTTTGCCGAGCGGCCCCTTGCTGTTCACTCACGGTTTTTTGAGCCGCAATAAAGGTATTGAATACGTTTTGGATGCCCTGCCGGGAGTGGTCAGAAAGTATCCCGGGACGCTTTATCTTTTGGCCGGGCGGACCCATCCCAACGTGAAACTTGAGGAGGGCGAAAGTTACCGCCAGTTTTTGCGGCAAAAAGTGAAGAATTTGGGAATCCAGAAAAACGTAAAATTTGTTAACCGCTACATTACTACCGCGGAGTTAGTCGATTATTTAAGAGCATGTGACATTTACCTTTCCACTTCGCTTGATCCCAACCAGGCGGTTTCGGGAACTTTCGCCTATGCCTTGGGATCGGGCCGCCCGGTGGTTTCAACGGCTTTTCCCCATGCCCGGGAAGAGTTGAAAAAAGATCAAGGTATTCTGGTGAAACCGGGCGATTCCAAAAATTTTGAAAAAGCCATCCTCACTCTCCTGGGCAACGCCCGCCTGAGAAAAAAAATGGGCCTGCGCTGCTTTTTCAAAACCCGCGGCACCACTTGGAAAAATGTGGCCCTGGCTTACAGCCGGATTTTTGCCGAATTAATCCCGCACGTGGGCAAAAGCCTGGTGCTGCCCCAGGTGGTTTTGAAGCACTTGTTCCGGATGACCGATGATTTCGGCCTGCTTCAGTTTGCCAAGCTCACCGAGCCGCTAAAGCGAAGCGGTTACACGGTGGACGATAACGCGCGGGCGTTGGCGGTGGCAGTGATGTATCACCAAAAGCACCGCCAGCCAGACATTTTGCGATATATCCGCATATATCTGAGTTTTCTGGAATTCACTTTCTCCCGGCGGCAGAGAAATTTCCGCAATTATGTGAATTTCGACTGCACTTTCAATCTGAAGCGTAACCGGGCGGAAAGCTTTGAAAATCCCACTTCCCGAGCTTTTTACGCTCTGGCCCGGACCGCTGCGGCCGAAGAACTGCCCCAGAGCATTCGGCGGCGGGCACTCCGACTGCTGAAACTCAGCTGGAAAAAACCGCCCCAGTTCACCTACAGCCGCTCGATCGCTTTCTACCTAAAAGCCCTGTATTTTTACGGCTTGGCGACGGGCAAACCAAAGGTAAAAAAAGAAGTCGAGCGTTGTGCCGAACTGCTCCACTCACGTTTCGAACGCCACCGCTCGGGCCGTTGGATCTGGTTTGAGGGCGCGCTCACCTATTCCAACGGCATCCTGCCGGAAGCGCTCTATCTCGCCTTCCGCATTCTGGGAGACAAAAAATATCTTGAAACTGCCAACCAAACCGCCAATTTTCTCATCCAACATTCATTCAAAGAAAGTATCTGCATGCCCATTGGCCAGCAGTATTGGTTCAAAAAAGGCGGAAAAAGAAGTTACCACGACCAACAGCCGGAAGAAGTGGCTTCCTTAGTGGAAATGCTCAAAACTGCCTACGCTGTGAATAAAGACAAATTCTACCGTGGGAAAATGGTCGATGCCTATAAGTGGTTCTTGGGCAACAACACTCTGGGCCAGGTGGTCTGCGATTTCCAGACCGGCGGCTGCTACGACGGCATCGGTGAAAAAGAGGTGAATCTCAACCAGGGCGCCGAGTCGACCTTGTCCTATCTCACCGCCCGCCTTATCGTCTCCCGCCGCTAGCTAGAATTTGGTCAGCAAGGAGTCCAGCTTGTCCAAGGATTCTCTCCAGCCCTCTTTGGCCGGCTGGACCATCTCCTTGGGTAATTCGTCAGCCCGGATAGTGAGTTTAGTCTTGTTGGTTTCATAATCTTCGAAAGTCACCGTTGACTTGGTTATGTCCGGCCATTCTCCCGGCATGCCGTAATAGGAAGCGGGAACGGGATTACCGCGCTGGTCGGCGAAAGCGTCGGTGGCCACAATTTTCTCCCGCGGCATCACCTGGACGTACTCGCCGGTGTTGCAGAAGTCCTTCACCACTCCGTCTTGGGGGTCTGGCCCCCGCATGCAGTAGAAATACTTACCGCCCACCCGCAAGTCGTTTTTGACCACCGGCGCGGTGAAATCTTTCGGCCCCCACCACTTCTTCACCTCGGCCGGGTCGGTCCACTCTTTCCAAACCACCCCTCGCGGCGCATCCAAAACCCGCGTTATTTTAAGTCTTTTCATCATAAATTTAATTTACTTCTCTCCTTAAATTATAGCTCCAAAAAACAAAAAATCCGCACCCCGTTTGACCGGAAGCTATATTGGTGGAATATTAGTGAGATTAACTTAATCAACTTACAAAAATGAAAAAGAATCTAACGCGGAGGATTTCTATCCTGGTCCTGTTAACGCTTTTGCTGGTGGTGCTGGGGGCTTCGGACGTGGTTTATTTTCCGATTAATTACGACAAGTTGGATTGGGTTCAGCGCTATACGGTGGACCGGATTAATGAGCGGTCGGACGCTTATCTGGCCTCATTGCCCGAAGAAAAAGCCCGCACCATTTCCTACCAAGATTATTTGAATCATTTGAATTTCCTGGAGCGCCGCTTTGTCGAGCGGGTGTTCGCGATCAAATCGGCCACTCTCGGCTTCAAAGGCCCGTTTTTCTCGATGGAACCGGTGGCGAAGCTCACCACTATTCCCGCCATGACCCTCACTTCTAATGGCGAAGAATATGACACGGGAGTGAATTTCATGCCCGATGTGGTTTTTGCCGACTACGACCGGATGATGCAGGCCATGGACCAGGATTTAGGCCAGCGGCTTTACATTGATTCCGCTTACCGTTCCCCCGGCTACCAGGCCAAAATATTCTTCGATTATTTGGGAGAAGAGAATAATTATTCCTTAAAAGAAAACGCCGGCTGGGTGGCTATGCCGGGCTACAGCGAGCATGGGTCCGAGAACACGGCTTTGGATTTTATCAATAAGGACGGCATCAGCGGCGAATGGCAGGACCAGACGCCGGAAGACTTCGAAAAACTGCCGGAATATCAATGGCTCATGCAAAACGCCGCCGCCTATAATTTTTATCTCACCTACCCCCGTAACAATCCTTTCGGGGTAAACTACGAATCCTGGCACTGGCACTGGGAAATAAAATAAATATAAAAGATTTATTGAATAGTGAGGAGGGAGTCTTTGGAGGCGGAGCCTTGATAGCGGGCTTTTTTGACTTTGAAATTGTAGCTGTAGGTGAAATTATAGGCGCCGGCCGGCCATTTGCGGTAGTTTTGGCGGGTGTTGATCACGAGGTAGCTCCCGCCGTTGCGCACACTGGATATTTTCACCCGGCGGCCGTTCAAGCGGACCCGGAATTTACTGGCTTTTAACTTACCCGGCAAGCTCACGTTATAGACGGTGAAACTGATCCGCTGGATATTTCTCTTTCTTGAGTATAGAAAAGAGCTTAAAGAAGAAGTAATTTTTTCAATGGTAAAACTGACCTGGGCGCTGTTTCCGGTGCCGTCAGTGACAATCAGTGTGTAATTGCCGTCTTGGGAAATCGTTTGGCCGGAGGTGAAGGCGATGCCGTTGAGAGTGGCCGTGCCCTCATTGAAAGTGGGAGCCACGTCGGTCCGGTAAATTTGCCCTTCGCTCACGCCGGAGATCACCGGGACGTCATTATCGATAATGATGTTTTTGCTTTGGGAAAGGTTGATGGCGGGGGCGAAGTTGCTCATTGAATTGCCATCGGAGTCGACGAGGGTTCCCGAAATGCTCGATACGGAAAGCGGATTGGCACTTTGACCCGCGCCTACTGTGTAATTGCACGAACCCTGAGAATTGGTAGTGACATTGAAAGAGCAGCTTCCCCCAGAATTAAGATTTACCGTCACGTTGCCGGTGGAAGTTACCGGTTCCGAGAAGTTGACAATAATACCAATAATGCTGCCGACGCCGTAGCTGCCGCTGGCCACCGAAGAAGTTATGCTGGAAACGGTGGGCGCCAAAGTGAAATCACACTGGGGGGTGGTGGCGGGAATACCCGAGCAGGCCCCTCCCTGGTCCAGCTCCACCGAGCGCAAGGCCTTTTTGACGTTTAGACAGTCGGCGCTGCCGGCCCCGCCATAAAGGATGGCGCAAGCGGCATTCAGAGCGGTGTAGGCTTCGTTGAAACCGGAATTATTGGTCAAATAGTCCTGGATGGCCTTGTAAAAAATCGCCTCCTCTTTGGCCCGGCCCATGGCATTGATGGAACAGCCGTTGAAAGTTCCGCCAACCGCCATCAGGTAGGCCGCGTGGCCGATCACCGTGCTATTGATGTGCACTCCCCCGTTGTCCCCATAGCCACAATAAAAGTTGGCGCTGTTGAACCGGTCAGGGTAGCCCAAGCTGGCCGGATCGCTCATGCTGCGGAACGGCCCGCTGGCAATGTCCTCTCCCAGCAGCCAATCGCTGCTGCCGTTAATATTGTTTTCTAGCGCCTCGCCGAAAACGTCCGCGTTGCCCTCCTCAATGGCGCCGGATTCGTATTCATAAATCAGTCCGCTGTAATCCCCATAGGCGTCCAAAATGGAATAATAGCTCATCCCGTGGCCGTATTCGTGGCCCACCACGTCTTTGGTGCCGGAGTCATCGCAAAAATTGATAGTGGCGCCGCCGTAAAAAGCCGAATCCTCGAAATAGGCGTTGTCGGGGCAATAGTAACCCCGGTAGGGGTCCCAGTCAACGTGCCCGTAGCTGTCGGTTTTGGTGTAGAGGTTGGCAGTGCCGTCACCCAGACCACCGGCGTCATTGGCGCCGTCGCGGGCGAATGTGCCCACGTAATAATTATGAACGCTACCAGTGTAGCTGTAGAGATCGTCAATGTCGGAGATCCCGGTGGCGGCCCCGCCTTCTACCCGCCCCGGATTAGCTCCGCCGTTGGCCGGGTCAGTCAAAGTGCAGTTGCTGTAGCTGGCCCAGGCCCGACAGTTATACACCCGCCGGTCCACCGCCTTTTTAATCACATTGTGGTGATCGACCAGGTTTCCATCCAGCGCGTCAATGAAAAACAGCTCGTGTTTGAAAGGTTTGAGCGAGCTCAAGTCAAGCTGCCAGACCAGATAGTTTTTGGCGTCAGGGTCTTTTTTAATGAAACTTTTGTTGTAGACGAACAATTTAGGCTTTCCCAACTGGCGCAGCTCCCCTTCCAACTCGCCCCATTGTTCTTTGGCGAGTTCAAAAGCCTTGTCCGCGCTGATTTCCGGCTCCACTCCAAGGCCGGCAATCGGATTGACCTGGCCGTTAACCGCAGTCACTTCCTGGCTGTTTTTCAAATGGACGATCAGCTGGCCGCCGAGAACCGGCACGCCCTGATAGGTTTGGTTGTAACGCAAGTGGCTGTTCCCCTCCCGGTCCTGGCGCTCTTTGATAAATTTAAAATTATCCGGCCGGCTCACGCCAAAGTATTTTCCAAAGTCCCCGAGAAATCTCCGGGCGTTGGCCTGGCGGCTGCCCTTGGTTTTGGTTTTCCAGAGCGGCGAGGAGGGGTCTTTGGCGGAAACAAAATTCAGTTGACCGCTTTTCGCGTTGGCAGAAATATCAAAATTGCCTCCCAGCTGGTCCGCTGCCAGCAGCTTTTGGATCGGACAGAACGCCAGAACCAGGATAACACCCAATTTCAGGACCGTTCGCATCCCGTTTTGTTTTTTATTTTTTATTTTTCCGTAAAAACCGATACTCTTAATATAGAGCAAATTAACTCCCGGGCAAAGCCTGGCCGGCAAATTGCGAATTTTTGGATAATCCGGAAAAAGTGGAGTAGAGTGAAAGGAAATAATTTTTTAACCAAATCAATGCCTCAAACAAAAATCGGGCAGCTGGGAGGGGTTCTGGCCTTGGTTTTGGCGACTGGCTTTTTGGCGGGTTGCGGTACGCAAACCCAAACCGACACCCTTACCCAAAAAACCACCGCGCCGGAATCAAGTTCGTTCGACGCCGGGAAAACCTACCTCGCTTCCGGCCATCCGGAGTGGTCGCCAATTATGTGGCAGGAGGGCGACAAAATTGTGGGCGCCGGCCCTCAACTGCTGGCAAAAATCGCCGGCGACCTGGGTTTCAAAATCGAATCAAACTACGCGGGCTCTTGGGATGAGGTGCAGCAGAAAGCGCGCAGCGGCGAAGTGGATATGCTGGTGGCCGCGTACAAAACGACCGAGCGGGAAACCTACATGGACTATTCCGACGCCTACACCACCGACCCAATCGCGATTTTTGTGAAAAAAGGCAATATCATCACCTATAAAGACTGGAACAGTCTGATTGGCAAAAAAGGCGTGGCCACCGTCGGAGACAGCTACGGCCAGGAATTCGATGATTTCATCAAGGCGAAACTCGCCGTCCAGCGGGTAGACACCGCCGACCAGGCTTTCGCGACTCTGAAAAGCGGTAAAGCTGATTATTTTTTGTATTCTTTGTACGCGGGCGAGAGAGTGCTCAAGGCGGCCAAGACCATTGACCAATTTGAGATCCTCCCCAAATACGCGGCGGAAGAAAATTTCTATTTCACCATTTCCAAGCAATCCCCGCTGGTCCAACTGCTTCCGCAGATCAACGAAGAAATCGCCAAATATAAAGCCAACGGCACGATCAACCAGTTAATCAAGGAAAACAAAGCCAAATCCCTGGGCAACTGATTTCCAAAATCAAGGAAATCAACAAAGCCAACGAAAAAAGCGGTCCACCTAAAATGATGGGCCGCTTTTGCTTGGAACTGTTTAGAGCTGAAGCTGAATTTTTGTCAAACTTCAACTATTTTTGTGGCAAATCCCGGGATCGTAGCGATCTGCATCACCACATCTTCGAGATATCCGGCAACCGTATAGACTCCCCTAACTCCGGCGCAGACTAAGCTCCAATACTCCAGCTGGCCCAGTCCGCCGATTTCCCATTTTTCCCAGCCACCGAAACGTTCCCGGATTTTAGCCGCCGCTTCCGATGATTGCACTATGAGGGTAACATCCCTCTTGCGGGCGTCAGTAAGTGCGATGATGTCCTCTTTGGCCGCCGCAACCGTTTCAATGATAGCCTCGTTGACTCCATCGGAATCGATATCAGAATCGACCTCGATTTCTCTGATGCTGATTTTAAAGTTTTGTACGGGATCGGGCATGGGTTTTTCTCCTTTCTACCCCATGGTATGAAGCTAGACTTTTTAGGTCTGCCACAATAACAAAGTAGTATATTCGAAGATATTGGATTGTCAAGAAAAAACTTGCTGGGTAGCTAATTGATGGTGAGGGCGTTGAGAGAGCGCCAGGTGTCGGTGTGGGTGTGTTTGCCGACTTTCCTTTTGAACTGCATGCGCAGGTTGTAATTGCCCGGCGTCCAGTGGCCGTATTTCACCCGCAGGGCCACTTTCAAATTATTGTTGCCGCTCTTTTTGACGCTGCGCACCTTTTGTTTCTTTCCGTTCAGCCAGACCTTCACCCAGGCTTTTTTGGTGGTGATTTTCAAATCCTTGAAGGTGAAAGTGAGATTTTTCTTGGCCGATTTCTTGTTTTTATAGGGGATCGTCGGCCGACTGGACACCGCCTTGTTGAATTTATACACTCCGAAATGCTTTAGGGGTCCCGGGTCATCGCGGTTGTCGTCTTCAAAGCTTAAAAACGGTTCATTAGTGGCCGGACTGAACCCGAGATCAAAACCACCCGCCTGATAAGAATTGAAGCCTTTGGCGCCCACCAACTCCCAATCGCTCCCATTGTATTTTTTGACCACAATATTGTTGGCGGCGTCAGCCCTGGTGTAGGCGAGATAGAGTTGGTTGGTTGACGGGCAGAAAGCAATCTGGCCTTCTTCGCCCTGGGAATCATCACTCGAGGGACTACCGACGTCCTGCCAGGCGCTGCCGTCAAACTTCATTACCCTCGATGATTCGTGCAGATCCTCCTCGGTAAAGGCCACATAGGGCGAATAGGTCGTCGGGTCAAAAGCCAGATCGAGGTAGGTGACGTATCCGGTACTGATGCCTTGAGGGCCGACATTTTCCCAGGCGCCGTTAAATTTTATCACTCTCAGCTTGCCCCCGTTGTCGGTATCGTTGAAAGCCACGTAGGGCTCATTGGTAGAGGGGTTGAAAGCCATAGTGGGATAGTAGATGTCATCGCTGGTTATCCCGTAGGCCCCTACATTTTCCCAGGAAGAGCCATTGTACATTTTCACCACTAATTTGTCTATTCCATGATCCCGGTAGGCCAAGTAGGGATTACCCGTTCCCGGGTTGAAAGCGAGAGTAAGACTGTCGCCGTCGGCTTCCGTCGCCCCATGGGGCCCGACGTCCACCCAGGAGGAGCCGTCGTATCTCAAAACCACAATTTTACCAAGAGTGTAGTCGACGTAGGCCAAATAGAGCTGATCGTTCACCGGGCTGAAAGCCAACCGGGCTTCGTCCAGCTCCCCGCTGGTGACGGCCGCCCCGTAGTTTTCCCAGTTGGTTCCGTCAAAATGCATCACTTGGATGGAGTCGGCATTTTCCACGATGGACACGTAGAGGTCGTGATTATCAGGACTAAAGGCCAACGACGACATACCGTGGCTGACGTCAGAAAGATAAGCGCTGTTCCCCACTGCCTCCCAAGCGTCCCCTGCCGCCTGCGCCTTGGGAGCAACCAAAAAAGCCATCCCGAGCGCAACTGCCCCGGCCAAAAGACCGATTTGTTTTTTTGTTTTCATTTTTTGTTTTTAATACAAATTTTTTAGGTCCGATAAAGTCATTGTTGTGAAAAAAAACTACTTTGTCCATTACAGCAAGAGTGTTGACCGGAGATAAAATTTGTCAGATTATTGAGAATAATGAAAAGTCGCAAGAAAACAAAAACAAAAGAAAAAATAATTTGGGCCTCTGTCGGAGCGGCAATGATGCTGGTTGTGGCCGGTATCTTTTGGCTGGGAACACAGCTCTACAACCAGGCAAAACCTGCGGAAGAAAGCCCGGCGTATAAGGGAAAGTCACTCCCAGCGGCCAATGCCAACAAAAATAAAAATCCGGACTCAGAGACAAGCTGGAAAACTTTCGAAAACAAATTCCAGGGTTATGAATTTTCCTATCCGGCGACGGGCAGCGTGACCCAGCTGGGTGTGAGTGGCCATAAAAAAGACGTGGATCCCACCGACGGGGCCTGCACCACCATCCACATTAAAGGCGGTTCAATCACCATTCTGGGCCGGGTAAACAATCCTGACATAATCAAAATGTGCCTGCGCACCGGAGTGGGGGCGGGGTGGTCAAAAGCTCCTGACCTCGACGTGGAGCTCTTCGGCCAGCAGCTCACCGCCAGCGGTATGAAGACTTCCTCGGCCTCTGCTGGCTATCGCAAGGAATTCTATCATCTGAACCTCGCCACCGGCGAAGCAGTGGAAATCAGCATTGAAGTCAACGAAAAATACACTCCGGAAACCAGCTACAACGCTGCCAAAGAAGAAATTCTCCAAGTCCTCAAAACCCTCCAATATCTTGATAAATAAAAAAAGATAACAAAAAATACGGCCCACAGCTTGTTCTCCGTCGCTCCTCGTGTTATTTTGAGCCGAAACTGGTAATAACGACCACTTCTTTTTCCCGAATCAATCCTTTTTTCATCCGGCAAATATAAAATTTTCTGGCTTTTTCTATTGTCTCCGGTGGAATATCGCTCAGTAGCCGCATTCCGATCCATTCCAAAATTAGCTTTCCTTTTGCGTTCAACTGCTGATCAGTGAGCACCCCCGAAAAACGGGTGTCGAACTTGCGAATCGTGTACTTATATTGACGCAACCCGCGCAGCAGCGCGTCCACTTCATTGCGCGAAGATTGGAACCGGGCGTCGGTAATCTTTTTCAAACCGCCAAGGAAAGAATCCGCATCATTAACCACGAAAACCGCCCATCCTCCCGGCTCTAGGAGGTTTTTTATCTTGGTGAGATACTGGTAATCCCGGAAAGTGTAGATGCTGTGAATCAAGATGATCAGATCGTATCTTCGCTTGCTCTCAAATTTTTCAAAACTATTCCTTTGGGCGCGGATGGGGTATTTAATCTTTCCCAAATCCTTTTTTAAACTAGCAATAAAAGTCCGCGAAGGATCAACCAAATCCGCTTCCACTTTTATCCCCTTCTTTTGAAAAAGATCAATCAAATGCCTCAGGCGCTTACCGTCTCCCCCACCCACATCAAGAACGGCCAAATTTTTATGCGACTTGATCAGAGGATAAATGATTTTGAATAGCTCCAGCACCAGCGAATCCCGCCGGCCATATAAAATGTCCTTAAACCGGTGATATTTCCCCGCCCCCGCCGGCGATTCCAAATAGTCTTTATACTTGGTCTTTACGTCTTTCATGCTATTTTTTAAGAGTATCCAACAACATTCTCACCGCCTTGTATTTTTCTTTCACCAATTTTCTGGCTTCGGGCAAAGTCAGCTTGCCAGCTCAACCACTTCCCTATCCACCCGGTACTTCCCGGCCAACAACCGGGCGTATTTAACCACGAGTAAAATATGATAATTCCAGTCATTATCACTGAACTGAGGCTTAAGTAATTTTTTTATTTCAATAATCCGATTATTCATCAACTTAAATTAATAAAAAATATTTTAATGGCACTTTGACGGCGTTGCTGTCAGAAGAATGTTCCAAATCGCAATTGCATACAACTAATCCATATTTTGCATTAACTTTTTTGTTTGTTTGGGAAATTTGACCATAATTCTTTTTCCCCGCTCCAACCTCAAGAATAATTTTCTGGTTACCGAACCCGATAATGAAATCCGCTCCGCCTTGCGCGCTGTCGTAAGCTAACGAAGAGCCAATCTTCTTATAAAGAAATCGGCTTAGATACATTCCGATCAAATCTTCTAGTAGCTTCCCTTGTGAATTCTCTTTAGAAATTATATTTCCAATCATATTGTAATACATTGCACGAAATGCTGGCGAGGAGAAAAGATATTTTGAAGGATTATTCCCCTGTCTCAGATGAGAAGCGTGAGGATATATTCTGGTCAAAGTTTCAGTCCTCTCTAGAATATCGAAAATTTCCATTACTTTGGGGCGACTAATTTCAAAGGTGGCAGCGATTTTTGAAAAATTTATTTGATCCATGTCGGAAACAGCATAAAGAATCGCCGAAATTTTTGAAACAATTTCAGAACCAAATTTTCCAGTTTTTGCAACGTCACTATTAACTATTCTATCCAAAGTCTTATTGATTTGATCATATACCAACGCCTCATTCTTCAAAGAGACCATGAATGGAAGTGAACCATAGCGGACGTATTTATCGAACTCCATTCTTTCAAGCCCTAAATAATAATTAAAAATTTTTCTTTCAAGTACTTTGATTTTCAAGAAGACATCCTCACCATTTGCCGAGTCAAATAGAGCATGCCTTAAATCAGAACACAATCCTTTAACTTCAAATTTTTCAAATTTAATTTTTAAGTACTCTGTAAAGCTTAATGGGAAAAGCTTTTCATAAATTGTTCGACGGGCAATATCGGGATTTACATTCATGGCCAAAGCTGATGAACCGGTAACAAAAATAAATACTTTGTTGGTTCTGTCATAGATATTTTTAAGAACTATTCCCCATTTTTCGTCATATTGAGCTTCATCGATAAAAAGAAACAATGGTTTGTCTAATTTTTCAAAAGACATTCCCAAAATATCTTCATAAACTGACAAAACATCGTAAAGATTTAATCCCAGTATTTGAACAATATGATCGGCGGAAATATATAAACGATAGGAATCCAACCCTCGTATATCCCAATATGCCTGGGCCATTAATGTGGTTTTTCCAGAACCCCGGAGACCGGTTAAGGTTAGCCAGCGTACCGATCTGTCACCCTCTGAGAAACTGTGAATGTAGTTTTTTATTTTTATATAAATGTTGCGGTTTGGTCTTTTTTTATTATTTTCATCAAATACATAGGCTCTGGCTCTAAATTCTGCCTGAGCAATTTGATCGTTCAGATAATTCATAATTTTGTTTCTTTGCTCGCTGTTCATATTGAAGAATTTATTGTCAATTACATTTTACAACAAGATGTACTTTATTGTCAATTATAATTTATAGCAGTTATAAAGAAAATTATCAGGTTTATCCCAAAATAATCTTTGGTCAATAGAAAAAGGATCCACAATAATACTCGCGGATCCCAATACGAGTTCGAACTATCTTCAGAAGCTTTCCAGCCCACCTTCGGTCAATCGGATGTACACGAATCCGTGAATTTTTGGACCGATCAGTTTCTTAAGCTGGGCGGATATTTGCTGGGTCCTTTCGTCGATGGTGCCCAAACGTTCCGGATGTCTATTTGCTTTGACTATTACTTGAAGCTCTCTGCCGATGTTAAAAGGATGGGCCCGCTCGTAATTGAGCTGGATTTGATCTTCTGTCAGTTCTGATTCTGAGGTGCTGAGTTGCTCGGCAATAGTTTGCCGAAGCTCATAAAGCCTAAGAAGGACCTCGGGCCCAACTGCTCTTTCTTGGTAAATAATACTGACTAGCGGCATTCCTGCTCCTCCTTTAGCCCGGTGATTTACAACCCATACCATATCGGAATTGTGAAAATAACGTATGTATCGGGTGGAATAATGCCTGCGAGAAAAAACATCGTGACTACCGCAAAGGCGAGCCCATACCCGACAAATACGACCAAACATCCGGTCATAAATACGATTACTATTGAAGAACTATCACCTTTGATCATCTTTACCTCTCATTCAATCGTTTATATTTGAAAGAGCTATACACTCTTTTACCCAGTTTAGTAAAAGCGTTTTGATTCTCCATTATCGAGCAAAGTTAGATTTTGTCAATAGAATGCTCTAAAAACCAAAAATCCGTCTTGCGGACGGATTTGGCAGAGCACAACGAACACGGCATACTAGTTTGCCAACTGTTAATAAAATAAGCCAAAAATAAAATTAGTCAATTTTTAAGAACTTGCCCACCTCCCCCGTGGAGGTAAGGGGAGTTGCACCCCTGAACTCCTAGTTGGCAAACTAGTGTGTCCGCGCTCGCTACCCCCACGGGGTATTTTGAGTATACAATACCAATCATTAAAAAGTGATTAAAACATTATTAACCGAACCTCACCAATCCCAAAGGAGTTGAGCTTGGTCAATGAAGGAAGCCCATACATAAAAGTGGGCGAGTTTGGAATCTTATTCTTTGGTTGCCCTCACCATAAGACTTTCCAGAGGAATGCCTTGATATTGTTGTTTACTGATATCTTTGTCTTCTTTCAATATTTCAGCCTTAAAACCGGCTTTTTTTATTTTCTCCAGGTAGGCTTGCTTCAGTAGAGCGCCGCCAACGCAACCGGAGATAAGCTCATCATTATTTCTTTGCTCTTCCGTAAGCTCTTGCAGCAAGACAATGTCAGAAACAAACATTTTCCCGCCATTCTTGAGCGCCCGATAAGCTTCGCTGAAAACCTTGTCTTTGTCCGGAGCCAGATTTATGACACAATTGCTGATAATCACGTCAACTGAATTATCGTCCACGGGCAGCTTCTCAATATCTCCCAATCTAAATTCGACATTTTTATAGTTATATTTGATGGCGTTCTCTTTGGCCTTGCCAATCATTTCTTCGGTCATATCCACCCCGATCACCTTCCCGTTCTTGCCAACCTTCTTGAGCGCCAGAAAAGCGTCGAATCCCGCTCCCGAGCCAAGATCCAAAACCGTGTCGCCTGCCTTTATCTCTGAAAAAGCCGTTGGGTTGCCACAACCCAGGCCCAAATTGGCCTCCGGAGCGACACCCATTTCTGCCTTGCTATAACCGATGGCGCGCGAGATGGCTTCCGGGCTCACCTCCTTGCAGCCGCATTGGCAGCCGCAAGTATTATTTTCCTTGGCGATCTTTCCATAAGCCTCTTTCACAATTTTCTTGGTTTCTTTATTATCCATTTTTTATGATTAAATTTACATTCCAGTACAATTCGTTCTGATAGTCATAGGCCCGGGAATGCCCAAAATATATTGTTTTCATTTAGGTTCTATTTTATTCTCGTTCATAAGCCGCTTTGAGGGTGGCAAGATCAAGCTTTTTCATTTCCAGCATGGCCTGCATCACTCTTTCCACTTTTTGCGGGTCTTCGTCTTCAATCATCTCGATTAAAGCGGAAGGGGTTATCTGCCACGACAAGCCGAATTTATCTTTCAGCCAGCCGCAGATTTGGGCTTTTTCGTCTCCGCCCTCTTTGAGTTTGTTCCAATAATAATCTATCTCTTCTTGGGTTTCGCATTTTACCATAAAGGATACGGACTCGTTAAATTTGAACTCCGGGCCCCCGTTGAGAGCCAAAAAATCTTGGCCTTCAAGCTGGAAAGCGACAGTCATAACCGATCCGGCCGGTTTGCCGGAAACCTCCTCGGCGACTTTGGGATAGCGGGTAATCCGTCCTATCTTAGAATTCTTAAAAATTGTAACATAAAAATTGGCTGCCTCTTCGGCCTGGCTGTCAAACCATAAATGAGGAATAATTTTTTGCATGGCTTTATATTAATATTTACTTCTCTGCCTATATTATAGCATTATTCATTCTTAAGTTTTCTTAATTTCCTTTTTTAATTATATAATTTCCTTAAATTAATAATAGATAAAACTAATACAAAAATAAAATGAGCAAATTTAGGTCTGGTACAGCCTGAACGCCCTCACGGTCAATTAAAATAACTTGGCTCTCAATCGTAGACAACGTTAGAATTTATCTAATCGTATCAATGTGATATGATTAGCATAATTAAACGATACGAAAATGCTTAAATTTAGTTCAAAACAGCAAAAAATAGTCCAAGTCTTCCTGGAAAACGGGGAGATGCGGTCTTCCGAAGCGCACAAGAAAATTGTTAAAGCCGGCGAGGATATTTCCCTGGTCACGGTTAAGCGGGCTTTGTCGGAAATGGCCGAGTCGGGAATTCTGGAGGTAAAGGGATCGGGACGGTCAACCAGCCATACTCTTAGCGTCAGAGGACGGATTTCAGCTCCGGTTAATGCCGGTCAATATACTGCAATTGAGCCCGACAAGCGTTATGGCCTGTCTCAATATAACTTCGATTTATTCAAAAATTTTCCTCAGGAAATTTTAACCGGCGATGAGCTGGAAAAACTGGAAGCCTCTACCGCAGAATATAAAAAAGCGGTTACCGGTCTGTCCGCCACTATTCAAAAAAAGGAATTGGAACGCCTGGTTATCGAGCTGTCTTGGAAATCGTCAAAAATAGAGGGCAACACCTACACTTTGCTGGACACGGAAAAATTAATTTTGGAAAAAAAGGAGGCGCCAGGGCACACCAAGTCTGAAGCGGTTATGATATTAAACCACAAAAAAGCCTTTGATTATATCCGTCGCCATTCTTCCCAATTCAAAACGGTCACCCGCAAGAATCTGGAAGAATTGCACGCCATCCTGGTAAAAGGCCTGAATGTCAGTCTGGGTTTCCGGAAAAAACTGGTTGGCATCACAGGATCGATTTACCGGCCCCTCGACAATATTTACCAGATCGCCGAAGCGGTGGGCGAGCTCTCAAAAGCGGTATCGCGCCTGAACACCCCCCATGCCAAAGCCCTGCTTGCCTTGGTCGGCATCGGCTATATCCAGCCGTTTGAGGATGGGAACAAAAGAACATCAAGACTGATGGCAAACGCGCTTTTGATTTCCCACAAACTTGCCCCACTGTCCTATCGAAGTATTGACGAGGAGGCCTACCGGGCAGCCATGCTGGTTTTTTATGAGTTGAACTCAATAATCCCGATGAAAAAGATATTCGTCGAACAATATGAATTTGCAGTCAAAAACTACGCCGTGAAAGGTTGACAGTGTATTGCAAACTGTCAACCAAATAATTTTGCCAAAGAAAAAATGCCAACCTACCCGTAGAGTGCTTTTCTGTCAATAAGCACTCTACGGAGTAGTCGAGCCATTTATTGTTTTGCTTTGTCTGTTTTGAAAATGTCGGTTTTGTCTTGCCCGCTCAAAATTTGCTTCAATTTGTTTATT
>Ga0172371_10001464_pt1 | contig 37562 bp, 26 predicted proteins | sample Lak12m_FD_114543 | JGI IMG/M metagenome (GOLD analysis project Ga0172371, IMG submission 114543) | Freshwater microbial communities from Kabuno Bay, South-Kivu, Congo - kab_022012_12m | ecosystem: Environmental > Aquatic > Freshwater > Lake | place: Democratic Republic of the Congo: South-Kivu... | reverse complement strand
CGGACAACCGGTCGACTTGCTGGCCGCGGCGCCGGCGCCGCTGCTGCGGCCTTGCGCCGACCCCGAGCAGGAGAGCCTGCTGGTCGCGGACCTGGTCATCGCGCAGCTGCGGCGCGAGCCGCGCAGCCGCATCACGGTGGCCACGGCCGACCGCGGCCTGGCCCGCCGCATCGTCGACCAGCTCAACGACGCCGGGCTCGATCTCGACGCGACCGACGGCGACGCCCTGACCGCGCACGCCGACGGCCGCCTGGCCTGGCAGCTGCTGCGCGCGGCCCAGACCGGGCTGCACCACGAGCCGCTGCTCGAGCTGCTCACGCACCCGCACGTCACCTGCGGCCGCGACCGCGGCGACCACGCGCGGCGCACGCTCGGCTTCGAGAAGGAGATCCTGCGCGGCCAGGCGGCCGGCGCCGGCCTGGCGGGCCTGCGCCGCCGCGCCGCGGAGCGCGACGAGGCGCGCCGGGAGCTGTGGCCGGACGCGCGGCCGGAGATGACCGAGCTGGTCGACGACCTCGCGCGCGTCCTGGGCCCCCTGCTGGCGCTGGCCGCGGGCGGGCCCGCGCCCCTCGGCCGCCACGTCGCGGCCCTGCGCGAGGCCTGGGCCGCGGCCGCGCCCGACCACCCCTTCGACCGCGAGGCCTTCGCCGCCGCGCCCGCGCGCGCGGCGCTGGCCGGCCTGCTCGACGACCTCGCCGCCGCCGGCGCGGCGCTGGCGCCCCTGACCGCCGCCGAGTTCGCGGCCCTCGTGTCGCGCCAGGCGGGCCGGATCCAGATCCGCCCCCACCGCAAGCTGCACCTGCCGGTGCAGGTGACCGGCCTGCTGGAGGCGCGGCTGGAGCACGCCGACCTGCTGGTGCTGGCCGGCATGAACGAGGGCGTGTTCCCGGACGAACCGCGGCGCCGCACGCTGCTGCTGGGCCGCCCCTGGCGCGAGCGACACGACTTGCCCGACTGGCGCTGGGACCTGGGCCTGGACGCGGAGCTGTTCCTGCGCCTGCTCCACGGCGGCCGGCAGGTCGCCGTCACCTGGTCGCGCGAGCGCGAGGGGCGGCCCGTCCTGCCGTCGCCGCTGGTCGGCCGGCTGCTGCTGGCATTGCCCCGGGATCCGGCGGCCGCGCACACGCCCGCGCCCTGGCGCCGCGCGGCGCCCGACGACGTCGCCATCGCCGCCGCGCAGGCCCGCTTCCGGAGCGAACCCGCGGCGCGGCCCGTGTGGGCGCCCACCCGGCCCCTGTCGAGGATCAGCCACACCGCCCTGCGCGCGTGGCTCGACTGCCCCTACCGCTTCCTGCTGGAGAGCGGCTTCGAGCTGCGCGAGGAGGACCGCGTCCTGGAGGAGCTGCAGCGCAAGGACTACGGCAGCATCGTCCACGACGCGCTCGCCCGCTTCCTGCGCGACGGCGGCGAGGGCCGCCGCAGCCTCCGGGACGGCCGCGCCGACGCCTGCCGACGCGCGCTGGAGGCGGCCGTCGGCGAGGCCTTCGCCGCGCGGCTCGGCGACCTGCCGCAACGCCGGCTCTGGGAGGCGGCCTTCCTGGCCGCGGGCGAGCACATCGTCGCCGTCGAGCTGGCGCGCGCCGGCGCCTGGGATCCGATCGCGCTGGAAACGTCGTTCGAGTTCACGCTGGGCTCGCTGCGCGACTGGCTGGCGCAACAGGGCGCCGCCGACCTGCCGGACACGCCGCCGGCGGTCGCGGGCATCGCGGTCACGGGCAGGCTCGACCGCGCCGACCTCGCGCGCGACGGCGCGACGGTGCAGGTCATCGACTACAAGACGGGAGAACCGCCGACCAGGAAGGCCGTGCAGGACGGCGAGGATCTCCAGCTCTCCCTCTACGCCCTGGCCGTCCGCCTCGGCGGCGTCGGCGGCGTCCCCACCGACACGGCCATCATCGGTTCCTACTACGGATTGAAACCGGGCGATGTCGGCCCACCCGACAAGCCGCACCTCGGGCCCGGCCACGAACTGGTGCGCGACGGCGTCGCGGTGCTGGTCGCGGCCCTGGCGATGGCCGATCGCAGCTCTTCCTACCCCCTGCTGCCGGGCGGCGACGATCCCGACGGGCCGCATGCTCCCTGCCGGTTCTGCGCCTGGCGCGGCGCGTGCCGCGTCGACGAGGCCGGGCCGTCCGCGACGGGAGGCGCGCCGTGAACGCGGACCTCGTCCAGCGCCTGGCGGCGGACCCCGCGCTGTCGGTGCCCCTGCGGGCCTCGGCCGGCTCGGGCAAGACCAAGGTCCTGGTCGACCGCATCGTGCGGCTGCTGCTGGTGCGCGCCCCGCTGAAGAGCGTCGTGGCGCTGACCTTCACGCGCAAGGCGGCGGTCGAGATCCGCGACCGCCTGCGCGCGCGCCTGGGCGCCCTGGCGCGCCAGGACCGCGACGGGCTGGTCGCGGAGCTGACCGCGCTGCTCGGCGAAGCCCCGGCGCCCGAGACGGTCGACCGCGCCGCCCTGCTGTTCGAAGAGGTGCTGGAGGACTCGTCGGGACTGCTGGTGGGCACGATCCACACCTTCTGCCAGACGCTGCTGAAGCGGTTCGCCGACGAGGCGGGCGTCGACCCGTCCTTCAGCATCGTCGAGAACACCGACGACCTCTGGGACGAGGCGCTGTCCCGCCTCGAGGCCGAACTCGGCCGCGACCCCGCCGGCACCGCCGACCTGGTGGAGCTGGCCGGCGATCCCACCGCCGCACGCCGGCTGCTGCGCGGGTTCGAGCACGTCCGCCCCGACCTCGACCGCTGGATCGCGCGGGTGGCCCATGAGACGGGGCACGATGTCCTCGACCGCGCCGCCGACCTGCTGGCGCCGCTGCAGCAGGACCTGGCCCGCCACCTGCTGCGGGGCACGCCCCTGGCCGAGCTGCCCGACCCGACGCTGGAAGCGCTGCGCGGGCCCGCCGCCCTGGTCGCGCGCGGCTACGCCGCCGATCTCGACGCCGTCGAGCGGACCGAGCCGCCGGGCGGCAGCACGAGCCTGGCGCGCGATCTGCAGGACCGCCGCGACGCGGCCCTGGCCGCCGCCGTCGAGTTCGAAGGCGGGGCGCCGCTCGACGTCGTGCTGGACGGGTTGCTCCTGGTCGCGCTGACGAAGGAGGGCACGCCCAGGTGGCCGCGCGGCGGCGCCAAGGCCGTCAAGGCGGAGCGCGACGGCGCCTACGCCGCCGCGGCGCGCCCCCTGCAGGACCTGGCGTCCTGGCGGGATCTGGTCACCCTGTACCGTCACAACGCGCTGCGGCTGCGCCTCGGGCTGCGCGGGCTCGACCACTACGCCGCGCTGAAGGCGCGGGACCGCTGCCTCGACTTCCACGACCTCGAGCGGCTGGCCCGGGACCTGGTGCGCGACGGGGAAATCGGCCCCTGGATCCTCTACCGGCTCGACGCGCGCCTCGACCACCTGCTGGTCGACGAGTTCCAGGACACCAACCGCAACCAGTGGGAGATCCTCGAGACGTTCGCGCAGGAGTTCCTGGCCGGCGACGCCGAGGACGGCCGCCCGCGCTCGGTCTTCGTCGTGGGCGACGTCAAGCAGTCCATCTACGGCTTCCGCGGCGCGCAGCCGGGGATCTTCGCCGAGGTGGAACGCTGGCTGTCCGCGAGGACGGAGCAGGCGGCCCTGACCCTGCCCGTGAACTTCCGCAGCCTGCCGGCGATCGTCGACACCGTCGGCGACCTGTTCCAGGCGGCGCCGCTGCGCGACCTGCTGCCGAACGACCTCGAGGTCGCCGCCGCGCGGCAGGCGGCGTTCCGCGACGACGGCCCCGGCCGCGTGCTGCTGCTGCCGCCGGTGGAGGACCGCGACGGCGACGACGGCACGCGCCACGCCGCGGCGGCGGCCCTGGCCGCGCGCGTGATCCGGGACTACCTCGCCCGCGGGACCGTGCGCGAGGAAGGCCGCGACCGTCCCGCGCGTTACGGCGACGTGCTGGTCCTGTCGCTCACGCGCACCCACCTGCGGGACTACGAGGCGGCGTTCCGCGCGGCGGGCATCCCGATCGTGCCGGCCGGCCGCGGCGCCCTGGCGCGCAGCCGCGAGGTGCAGGACGTGCTGCTGCTGCTGCGCTGGCTCGTCTTCCCCACCGACGACACCGCGCTGGCCGGCGTGCTGCGCTCGCCCCTGGTGCGCCTCGACGAGCGCGACTTCCAGGAGCTGCTGTCCCGACGCCGCACGCGCCGGGGACGCGCCTCGCTGTGGGACGCGCTGCGCGATGCCGAGGACGGGTCGCCCCTGGCCGCGACCGCGGAACTCCTGCGGGGCTGGCTGCGGGCCGTGGGCCACGTCCCGGCCCACCGGCTGCTGCGGCGCATCCTGCGCGAGACGGAGGCGCCGTCCCGTTTCGCGGCAGCCCTGGGCGAGCAGGCCCGCTACAACCTGCTGCGGCTGCACGACCTGGCCCTGGCGCACGAGCAGACGGCCTTCCCCTCGCTGCGCACCTTCCTCACCGCGGTCGAGAACGCCGCCCTGCGCGAGGACCAGGAGGAGGCGGTGCTGCCGGACACCGAGCAGGGCCGCGTGCGGATGATGACGATCCACGGCGCCAAGGGTCTCGAGGCGCCCTGCGTGCTGCTGGTCGACGCCGCCGACCCCATGACCCGCGAGGAGACGACGCTCGTGCTGGAGACCGGGACGCCGGGCGGCGGTCCCGTGGTCCAGGGCGTCCGCAAGCAGCACCGCGACGCGACCGCCGGCGGCGCTGGCGACCTCGGCACGACCCTGGCGGCCACCGCGGCCCGCCGCCTCGAGGAGCAGCGGCGCGAACAGGCCAACCTGCTGTACGTGGCGATGACCCGCGCCCGCGACGAACTCGTGGTCCTCGGCGCCGCCCCCGAGCGCAACTCGCAGGCGCCCAGCTTCCTGAGCTGGCTCGCCGCGGGCCCGCGCCCCCTCGACGACCTGCCCGACGACCTGGCGGCCGACGCAGCCCACCCGCCGGCGACGTCGGGCGCCGCGACGACGTCCGGCCCGTCGCTCTGGGAACCGACCGGCTGGGAGCCGCTGATCGAGACGCTCTCCCCTTCGGCCTCGGCCGCGCCGCCGTTGCCCGGCGACGCGACACCCGGGGACGAGCTGCGCGCCCCCGAGTCGGCGGACGGGGCCGACGACGAGGCGCGCCAGGCCGTCATGGAGGCGACCCTGGCCCGCGACGCCGCCATGGCGCACGGCACCGCCGTCCACCGCTGGCTCCAGTTCGCCGTCGAAGGCGGCGCGATGCCCGCGGGCGACGGCCCCGCCCACGCGGAAGCCGCCGCGGTCTTCGCCAACCCCGGACTCGACGCGGTCTTCCGCCCCGCCCGCGGCCGCGTCCTGTGCGAGGCCGCGGTCATGGCCCGCCTGCCGCGCGCGAACGGCGGCCCCGAGCGCCGGCTGCTGGGCGCCGTCGACCTGCTGCAGGTCGGGGACGAGGAGATCGTGGTGGTGGATTACAAGACCAACCGCGTGACGGAGGCGGACCTCGGGTCGGTCGTCGAACACTACCGCCCCCAGATGCTGGCCTACCGCGAGGCGCTGCGCGCCTGCCGCCCCGACCTGCCGGTCCACTGCCTGCTGCTGTTCACGGGCCTGGCGGGCGCGGATGGACCCGGCCGCCTCGTCGCCGTCGGCTGATCGACAACCATGCCAACGAGAGGTCCACGACCGATGCCCACACTCATCCTGCGATCGCTGCTCGTCGCGGTGCTGCTCGCCGGTCCGGACGCCTGCGCCGCCCTCGGCACGGCGACGGACCCCGACGACGTGCCGGTGGCGCCGGCCCCCACGGTCCCGCGGTTCGATTTCCGGAACGAGGACCTCGTCCTGCTGGCTTGTTCCGGCGCCCTGGCGGTGATCTGCAAGCAGATCGAAGACGACGAGGAGATGTCCGAGCACCTCGACCGGCCCTACCTCGAATCGATCTCCGACGCGGGCAACCTCTACGGGTCGGGCGCGACGCTCGGCGGGGCGGCCGCGGCCATGATGGGGCTGGGCAGGCTGGCCGGCGACGAGCGCCTCGCCGCGACCGGGGACGACCTGCTGCGCGCGCTGGTCGTCGCCTGGATCCCGGTCTGGTCGGCCAAGCCCATCCTCGACGTGCGCCGCCCCAACGGCGGCCGATACTCGTTCCCCTCCGGGCACACCGCGACCGCCTTCGCGGCGGCGCCCGTGTTCGCGCACCACGGCGGGCGCGTCCTGGGCGTGCTGGCCCACGGCGCCGCGGCGGCGACGGCGCTGGGCCGCATGGAGGACAGCAAGCACCACGCGGCGGATGTCCTGGTGGGGGCGGCGATCGGGCTGATCGCCGGCCGGCTGGCCGTGCGCGCGAGGGTGGCCCGGACGGCGGCGGATCGCGGCGACGGGTTCGCCGTGTCGGCGGCGCCGGGCGGCATCGCCTGCAGGCTGCGGTTCTAGCGCTACCCGCACCGCCGGCCGTACGACGCGCGCACCGAAGGAGCCGCGTCTTCACGGCCCCTTCGGACTCGGTCGAGGTCGGACTCAGGCGAGCAGATCCACCCCGCCGTCCACCGGCTCGTTCGCCGGCGGCTGGTCGTGCTCCTCGGGTTCGGGCGGCATCTCCGCCTCCCAGGGCACGGGCGGCAGCAGCGCGTCCAAGGTGAAGTGCAGCCGTTCCGCCATCGATTGCAACGACGAGCGCACGCCCTCGGCCAGGGCCTCGGGATCGACGTCGCTGCCGTCGCTCGCGGCGCGGAACGCCGCGGTCAGGTCGCCGCGGAACTGCTTCTCCACCTGCAGGACCTCGCGCTGGGCCGAGGCGTCGAGGGACGACGCCTCGAGCGCGTCGCGCAGCTTCTGCCGCACGGAACGCTCGACCTGGTGCAAGGTCTGCTGGACGTGGCTCCTGCCGGGATGGTCCTGCCGCTCGCCTTCGTCCCGCGCGTGCGACGCGGCCTGCTCGGCCTCGGGCACGGCGGCGACATCGCCGACGGCAGCCTGCTGAACCGCGGGATCTCCCCGCTGCCGCAGGGCAGGATGTGTGTGGTACTGGGGCTGAACCCCGATCGCCGTGATGGCCATCACAAGACTCCCTTCTGGCCATCCGCCGTTGAAAACCCCACCGCCTTCCCTGGCGGTTCGTTCATATCTTCGGCAGCCGGGGGGAGATACTTGAGGAGAATGTCGAGCTTCAAAGAGGGAGTTTCAGGACGACGGGCAGGTGGTCGCTGAGGTTGGTCTCGTACTCGCTCCAGTAATTCTCGAGATATAGATCGAGGCGCAGCGTCCGCACTTCGGCCTCGGCAGCCTCGACAGCCGTGAAAAGTTCATTGGTCACAAGGATGTGGTCGAGATGGCTGCGGTATTTCCAGGACCAACCGCTGCTCGGACCCGTCGCCAGGGACAGGTCGGCGAATCGGTACTGTTCAGGACGATCCATCATGGCCTGGAAGACATTGTTGGGCGACGTGTCGATCAGCAGATCGTTGAGATCGCCCAGCACGATCACGGCATCATCTGGGTGTTCGCTGCGGATCCACTCCTCCAGCAGGACGCTCGCGATGTACCGCCGGTATTCATTGTCTTCCGTATCTGAAAAATCGATGATGTTGTCATCTCCGCTTTCAGAAGCTTTCAGGTGATTATTGACGACGATCAATTGTTGCCCGCGAACCGTAACTTCCAGCACAAGGGGGCTCCGAGGGAAGGCGTTCCAGTCGGACGTAAAAATCTCATAGGGATCCCCTACGGCAGACACCACATCATTTTTCCACAACAACGCAAGATTCTGGTTAGCGGGAGCCCCGACTGCCCTGTAGCCAGTCCATCCCGGGAGCGAATCCAGCAGGGAATTGAACTCGGCATTTACGACAATCTCTTGCAGCGCAACGATGTCGGCATCGATCGCTCGAAGTGCCTGAGACACGTATTCCACACTCAACGGATTTTCAGTGAAGTTGTGCAGGTTCCAGGTGACGATCTCGAACGTCGAGTCCGTGCCGAACGTCAGGTCCTCGAAGCGGTTGGCGGGGGGCGGTGGCGGCTCCACGATCTTCGTCGTGTCCGACTGGCCGCAGCCGTTCGTCAGCATGGCGGCGCAGAGCAGGGCGAGCGTCAGTCGGATCGTCACGTCATCCACCATCCCGGGAACGGTTGCAGGTCTTCGAACCAAGATGCGGCGTCCCGGTTCCCCCCGCAAGCCCCGTTCCCGGGGATCCCCTAGTCCCGGAAGTCCGCCCCGCGCCAAGCCTCGAACAGGGGTTTGAGCTGGTGGCGGCGGTATTTGCCGGTGGAGGTCGTCGGCATCTCGTCGCCGAAGACGACCACCTTCGGGCACTTGTGCCGCGGCAGCGCGCCCCGGCAGAAGTCGAGCACGGCCCCGGCGTCCGGGCGCGTCCCCGGCAGGGGCACCACGTAGGCCCCCACCTCCTCCCCGTAGACGTCGTGGGCGAAGCCCACCGCGAGGCCCGCCTTCACGCCCGGCGCGCTCATCAGGACCTCGTCGACCTCCAGGGGCGAGACGTTGACGCCGCCGCGGATGATCAGCTCCTTCAGCCGGCCGGTGATGAAGAAGTAGGGCCGGCCGTCGCGGCCGGACATCCGGAACCCCTCGTCGCCGCTGCGGAACCAGCCGTGGGCGAAGGCCTGGCGGTTGGCCTCGTCGGCGTCGTGGTAGCCGGCCATGACGGTCGCGCCGCGGATGACGATCTCGCCGCGCACGCCCGCGGGCAGGGCGATGCCGCCGGCGTCGTGGATCGCCATCTCGTTGGCCGGGAGCGGCGTGCCGATCGAGGGGAAGCCGTGGTCCCCCAGCCAGGCGCGGTGCTCGTCGGGCGGCAGGTCGACCGGCAGGAAGCAGGCGTAGCAGGTCGTCTCGCTCAGGCCGTAGCCGTGGACGATGCGCAGGCCGAACCGGGACTCGAAGCGCAGGGCCAGCTCGCAGGTCAGCGGGCCCGCGCCGCAGATCAGGTGGCGGAAGCCGGACAGGTCCAGGCCGCCGGTCGCGACGGCCCCCTTGTCCGCGCCCTGCAGCAGGAAGGCCAGCAGCGTGGGCACGACGCTGACGACCTGCACCCGCTCGCGCGCCAGCAGCGGGAAGAACGACCCCGTGCGGAACCGGCGGCAGAGCACGACCGCGCCGCCGCTGACCAGCGGCGTCACCAGGGTCACGACGATGCCGTTGACGTGGTGGATGGGCAGCACGCACATCAGCCGGTCGTCCGGTCCCAGGGCGTGCCAGGCGGCGATCTGCCGCGCGTCGACCAGCAGGTTGCCGTGGGTCAGCGCCACGCCCTTCGGTTGGCCGGTCGTGCCGCTGGTGTAGACGATCAGGGCCTCGTCGTCCGCGTCCGGGATCGCGGGCGCGGCGGCCGGGGCGAGGGCGGCATCGTCGACGTGCGCGTAGCCTCGCCGGCGGTCGCCGGCCAGGACCACGTCGCGCAACCGCGGCAGGCCGGCGCGCAGCGGCTCGACGCGGTCCAGGTACTCCGCCCGCGTGAACAGCAGCTTCGCCCGCGAGTGGTCCAGGACGAAGGCGAGGCGCTCGGCGTCCTCCCCCGCGTTCAGCGGCACGACGCAGGCGCCCAGCGACCAGGCGGCGAGGTACTGCAGGACGGTGTCGGGGTGGTTGTGGGCCAGGACGGCGACGCGGTCGCCGCGCCCCACGCCGAGCGCGCCGAGCAGGGCCGCCAGCGCTGCTACGCGCGCGCCCGCTTCGCCGTAGGTCAGGACCTCGCGGCCGCCGGCCCCGTCGACGTGCACCAGCCAATCGCGGTCGGGGTGCTCCGCGGCGCCGCGCGCGAGCAGGGAGGCCACCGCATCGCGCGGCGCCGCGACGACGGGCGACGGCGGGCGCCGCGCCGCGGCGATGAGTCCGGTCGACGGGATTCCGTGATCCATCTGCTAGCTGTTCCGTTCCAGATCGAACCGCCGCCCGAGCGTCGTGTACTCGCTGCCCGCCAGCCGCCCGACCGGCCGCAGCGCCACGGTGTCGATGCGCCCGTCGCGCAGCAGGTCGTCGCGCACGTGGAAGCGCAGCACCTCGCCCAGGACCAGCGCGCCGCCCCCCGCCCCGTCGGCGCCCACCTCCACGACCTGCAGCAGGCGGCACTCCAGGCTCACCGGCGACTCGGCCACGCGCGGGGCCCGCACCGCCTCGCAGGGGGCGGGCGTGAGGCCGGCCTCGGCGAACTCGCTCACCCCGGGGGCGAACTCGCGCGCGGTCACGTTGGCCCGCGCCGCGGTGTCCTCGTCCACGATGTTGACCACGAACTCGCCCGTCGCGCGCACGTTGCGCAGGGTGTCCTTCTCGGCGCCGTCGGCGAAGCGGCGCATGGGCGCGAAGCAGACCACCGGCGGCGCGGCGGCCACCCCGGTGAAGAACGAGAACGGGGCCAGGTTGGGCCGGCCGTCGGCGTCGACGGTCGACACCCAGGCGATGGGGCGCGGCAGGATCGAGCCGATCAGCAGCTTGTAGGCGCCGCGCAGGTCCAGCGTGGCGGGATCGATGATCATGCGCCCTCCAGCCAGCTCAGGGGGTAGGCGGGGTCGTCGGCCGCCAGGGCGTCGCGCCCCACGCGCAGCGGCGCGAAGGTGTCGACCATCACCGCCAGTTCGCCGGTCTCCTTCGCGCCCAGCGACTTCTCGATCAGGCCCGGCTGCGGCCCGTGGGGATAGCCCAGCGGGTGCAGGGTGAGCGACTCGGTCTCGATGCCGCGCCGGCTCATGAAGTTGCCCTCGACGTAGTAGAGGATCTCGTCGCTGTCGACGTTGCTGTGCGCGTAAGGGATGGGCACGGCCTCGGGGTGGAAGTCGAACGGGCGCGGCACGAACGAGCAGACCACCAGGCCGGGCGCCGTGAAGGTCACGTGCACCGGCGGCGGCAGGTGGACCTTGCCGACCACGGGCATGAAGTCGTGGATGCTGAAGGCCCACGGGTAGCAGAAGCCGTCCCAGCCGACCAGGTCGAAGGGGTGGTGCGCCAGCACCGTCTCCTGGACGCGGTCGCGCAGCTTCACCAGCACCGGGAAGTCGCCGGGCTCGTCGACGGGCTCGCGCCAGCGGGGCGCCCGCAGGTCGCGCTCGCAGTAGGGGGCGTGCTCCATGAGCTGCCCGTGGTCGCTGCGGAAGTGGCGCGGCACCTGGACGGGCCCGCGCGTCTCGACCACGAACAGCTTGACGCGGCCCGGCCGGCAGCGCAGCCGGTGCGTCGTGCCGCGCGGCACGACCAGGTAGTCGCCGGGGCCGAAGTCCAGGTCGCCGTACATGCTCTCGAGGGTGCCCGCGCCGTGGTGGACGAAGACCAGCTCGTCGGCCAGGGCGTTGCGGTAGAAGGCCGGCTGGTCCTGCACGGGCTCGCAGGTCGACACCACGAGGTCGTCGTTGAAGGCCAGCGCGCGCCGCCCGAACACGGGGCAGCCGCCGGCCGGCAGCCGCGACGTGAACACGTGGCGGTGGCGGTGCGGCTCGTCGGCGGCGGCCGTCAGCGGCAGCGGCCGCGACGCGCCCACGCCGCGCACGGCGGTCGGCGGACGCAGGTGGTAGGCGTTGCTCGCCACGTCGGAGAAGCCCTCGCGGCTGACCAGCTCCTCGTAGGTCAGCCGGCCGCCGACGCGGTGCTGGACGTGGCGCTTGCCGGGGATCTCGCCCCGCTCGACGTAGTACGGCATCTCACTCCTCCCCCGCGGCGCCGGCCACGGTCGCGCCCAGGACGCCCAGCCCCTCGATCTCCAGTTCGAGCACGTCGCCCGGCCGCAGCCAGCCGCCGGCGCGCTCGGGCCGCAGCTCCAGGATGCAGCCGGTGCCCACGGTCCCCGAGCCGATCACGTCGCCGGGGTGCAGCGTGACCCCGCGCGAGGCGCGCGCCAGCATCTCCCCGAACGACCAGTGCAGGTCCCGCCAGTTGCCGCGCGAGATCTCGGCGCCGTTGCGCCGCGCGATCATCGCCAGGTCGTAGCCCTTGCCGGCTCTGCGGTCCGCGAGCTCGTCCGGGGTCACGAGCCAGGGCCCGAGACCCGTGGCGAAGTCCTTCCCCTTGGCGGGTCCCAGGCCCACCTTCATCTCGGCCCGCTGCAGGTCGCGCGCGGACCAGTCGTTCAGCACGCAGTAGCCGGCGATCGCCGACTCGGCGTCGGCCGGGTCCAGGTCGCGGCAGTCGCGCCCGATGACCGCGGCGATCTCCAGCTCGAAGTCCAGCTCGGCGGTGTCCGGCGGCGGCGCGAGCGTCGCGCCGTGGCCCACCATGGCGGCCGGGTTCGAGAAGTAGAAGACGGGGAACTCGTACCACTCCGGGACCATCTCCAGGCCGCGGTGGCCGCGCGCGGTGCGCACGTGCTGTTCGAAGGCGTAGAAGTCGCGGAACGTGGGCGGCCGCGGCACCGGCGGCAGCAGCCGCACGCCGTCCAGCGGCAGGACCGCGGGGCGGTCGCCGTCGCGCGCGGCGTCGCGCTTCAGGCCGCCGGCCGCCTGGGCCAGCGTGCGCAGCAGCGGCGCGCAACGGTCCCAATCGTCCAGGGCCTCCTGCATGGTCGTCGGCACGCCGGTCCAGTCGCGCGCGCCGTTCTCGCGGTTCAGCAGGGAGGCGGCGGCGACGACGTCGACCACCTCGTCCGTGCGCACGAGGCCCAGGCGCGGGACGTCGCCCGGACGGCGGGCGTAGGAGCAGAGCTTCATGGGGCGTTCCGCTTCCGGTTACAGGTTCCCGCGACGCGCCTGCTCGCGCTCGATGGACTCGAACAGGGCCTTGAAGTTGCCCTTGCCGAAGCTGCGCGCGCCACGGCGCTGGATGATCTCGAAGAAGAGCGTGGGCCGGTCCTGCAGGGGCCGCGTGAACAGCTGCAGCAGGTAGCCGCTCTCGTCGCGGTCCACCAGGATCCCGTGGCGGCGCAGCACGTCAGCATCCTCGTCGATGGGCCCGACGCGGTCCAGCAGCGTCTCGTAGTAGGCGTCGGGGATCTCCAGGAACTCCACGCCGTGGCGCCGCAGCCGCTCGACCGTGGCGACGATGTCGTGCGTGTACATGGCCGCGTGCTGCACGCCGGGGCCGAAGTTGGCCTCCACGTATTCCTGGATCTGCGACTTCCTGAGGCCGTCGGCGGGTTCGTTGATCGGCATCTTGATGCGCTCGTTCACGCTGGCGACCACGATGCTGCGCAGGGCCGAGTGGGCGGTGGACACGTCCTTGTCGTCGACGGTCCAGATGCGGTGGAAGCCGAAGACCTCCTCGTACCAGCGTGCCACCCGCTCCATCTCCCGGTCGCCCTGGTTGCCCACGATGTGGTCGACGAACTCGAGCCCCGCCCCCTCGACCGGCTGCGTCGGGGCGACCGGCTCGTAGCCCGGCAGAAACACGCCGCGGTAGCCGTCGCGCTGGACGAAGGTGTGGGTCGTGTCGCCGTAGGTGGCGATCGTCGCCAGCAGGACCCGGCCGTGCGCGTCCTCGCGCACCTCCGGCCCGCGCACCGACCGGGCGCCGTGCCCGGTGGTCCACTCCCAGGCCCGTCGCGCGTCGTCCACCAGGAACGCGATGTCCTGCACGGCGTCGCCGTGGCGCGCGAGGTGGGTGTTGAGGTGGTGGTCGGGCTTCAGCGGCGTCTCGAGGACCAGGGTGATCTTCCCCTGGCGCAGCACCCAGGCCGCGGCGTCGCGGCTGCCGGTCTCGAGCCCCCTGTAGGCGACGGGCGTGAAGCCGAAGCGCTCCTGGTAGTAGATGGCCGCCTGGCGGGCGTTGCCCACGACGAAGCCCAGGTGGTCGGTGCCCGTGATCTCGAACGGTACGCTCATCGTCCCCTCCGCTCCCGGATGGCTGCTGGTGCCGCATCCCGCACATGAAAAACCAGGATGCGGCCGACGGCCAGTCCGGGGCCGCGGCGACGACGGCGAAGCGGCGGCACTGCCGGGGGAGATCGTGCGGGGCTTGGGATTGTGCAGGTCTTGAGTTGATGCAGAACTCGAGTTGATGCAGGTCTTGGCGTGGCGGCCGATCGAGCCGTTCGCGATGCTCGGCGCTCACGAGATCTGGATCAGGCGGGCGCCGCGCTCACCGCCGCCCCGGCAACAACCCCGTCACCAGCTCCAGGTCCCCCCGCCCCACCACCCGCAGCCCCACCAGCGCCACCACGTAGAGCACCCCCGCCAGCGCCGTCATCGCCGCGAACGGCCCGATCCCGGACGTCGGCAGCGCGAACCAGCTCACGCCCCACCCCGGCGCCGCCAGCTTGCCGAGCAGCACCGCGGCGGCCCAGGCCAGCAGCATGGCCGCCGAGCCGTCCACCAGGGCGCGCCGCACGGGCATGACGATGCCCGCGCGCCGCAGGTAGACGCGGTGCATGACGAGGCTGACGCCGAGACTCAGCACCGTGACCGCCGCCGCGCCCGGGCAGCCCAGCACCGGGACCACCAGGAGGTTGAGCCCGATGTTGGTGGTCATCGAGGCCAGCGCGATGCGCATGAAGGTGCGCTCCTGCCCCGCGGTCATCAGCAGGCGGTTGAAGACGATGCTGGCCGCCTGCACCGGCACGCCCCAGATGGCGACGCGGAACACCGTCACCGAGGCCGACAGGTCGGCGTCGCCGGAGGTCGCCAGGCGGATCAGCGGCGCCGCCGCCAGCGTGCAGAACAGGGTCAGCGGGAACACCACCAGGTGCTGGTAGCGCAGCGCGCGCTCGCCCATGCGCTCCACGTGCCCCCGCTCGCCGTCGCGCTCCTGTTCGCGGTAGCGCATCAGCGAGGGGAACAGCGCCGCGGCGAAGAGGTAGGGCACGATCAGCAGCAGGTCCAGCGGCCGGTGGCCGATCGTGTAGACGCCGGCGGCGAGCTTGCCCAGCATCTCCATGATGATCACGGTGTCGATCTTGTAGGAGATGATGCCGAAGGTCGTGGACATGAACAGCGGCAGGCCCAGGCGCAGCATCCAGCGCAGGCCGACCCGGCGCGCCGAGGCCGCGCCGCGCCACGAGCCGGCGACCCGGACCATCAGCGGCAGCACGATCGCCAGGCGCGCGGCGCGGCTGACGACGTTGGCCCAGACGACCCCCATGACGCCGAAGCCCGCGTCGAGCCACCACCAGGCCAGGCCGAAGTAGACCGCCGCCGAGACGAGCTGGCTCCAGGTCGAGTGCTCGACCTTCTCGTGGGCCTGCAGCACGGAGTCGCAGGCCAGGCCGGTCGACTCCAGCAGCACGCCCACGGCCATCAGCATGACCGCCGCCCGCGTCGCGCCGTCGTAGCCGGTGGCGAAGACGTAGGCCGCCAGCAGCGCGTAGGTGGCGAAGCCCAGCAGCAGCCGGATGCGGAAGGCGGCCCAGAAGATGGGCCAAGTGTCGGCGTGGTCCTTGATGATCTCGCGCGTGATGAGCGTGGTGAGGCCGAAGGTCGAGACGGTCAGGATGATCGAGGTGAGGTCGACCGACAGGCCCCAGACGCCCATGCCCTCGACGCCGACCGCGCCGGTCATCCGCCGGAAGATCAGGAACGCCAGGATGCGCCCGGCGAACAGGCCGACGGTCATCAGGAAGGCGTTCTTGGCCACGTAGCGGGACGCGCGCATCGGACTCCGTTCCGCGATCGTCTAGAAGTAGCCGCTGGTGACGGCCGTCACCTGGGGGCCGCCCCCCGACCAGGGCCAGGTGAGGTCGAGGCGGGCCACGTCGGCCCGCGCCGAGCGCGTCGGCCCGAAGCGCAGGCCCACGCCGGTCTCGTGGCGGGCGCGCGCGAGCCCCCGCGCCTCGTCGTGCCACCAGGCGGCGCCGCCGGCCTGGAAGACCGCGACGCCGAGCTTGTAGAGGCCCAGCAGCTCGCCCGGCATCAGCCGGGTCTGCTCCAGGTTCCAGCGCACGAGCCGGTCGCCGACCATGCCGTCATAGTCCAGCGTGCGCAGCCCGCGTGTCAATCCCAGCGCGAAGGCATCGGGACCCGGCAGGTTCGAGCCGTAGGCGCCCTCGACCCAGGCGCGCGAGAGGTTCGTCTCGTCCGCGTGCGCGATCCAACCCGCCTCCAGGTCCGCCCACAGCGAGCGGTTGCCGCGGCTGCCGAGGCTGGCCTGCGCCGAGTGCCGCAGCAGCAGCAGGCCGGGGCCGCAGCGCGACCAGTCGACGGCCCGCCATTCGGCCAGGAACCGCTCGTGGTCGCTGCCGAGGGCGGCCAGCGCCGGGCCCGCCGTCAGGCGCAGCAGCGGGTCGAGATTCAGGTCCTCCTGCGCGCCGTAACTCATCACGTAGCGCTCGGTGGCCCAGCGCCGTCCCAGCGATTCCACGACCAGCAGCGGCTGGACGCGGCGACCGCTGCTGCGCGTCAGCGCGGGGCCGGCCGCCGCGCGCAGGACCGCCCCGTCGATCACCCGGTCGTCGGACAGCGCGACCGCGTCCGGCACCGTGTAGCGGTTGTCATCGGACCACAGGCCGAGTCCCAGCCGCCAGATCCGTCCGGGACCGCGGTGGACGCGCCGACTGGCCCAGACCTGGAGCCCACGCTCGCGTAGGGGCAGGCTCGCGTAGAGGCTGCCCTCGCCGCCGTCGCCGGCCGCCCCGGCGGGCGACAGGTAGAAACGCGGCGTGAAGGTGCGGTCCCAGGCGCCGGCCTGCAGGCCCCACGACGATTCCTCGGCCAGGTAGGGGCGGGCGAAGACGACGTTGCGGGTGCGGCCGTCGCTCAGATCGGTGTAGTCGAGCCGGCACTGGTAGGGCGAACCGAACACGCGCCGGTTCTGGTAGCTCAGCCGGCGGAAGGAGCGGTCCTCGTCCTCGCCGAGCGATGCGATCAGTTCGACGCCGTAGCCCAGGAAATTCTGGTCCGACAGCTCGGCCGACCAGCGGTCCTTCACCGGGGAGTGGGCGTAGTTGGCGGCCGTGGTCAGCGACCAGGTCTCCTGGGCGCGCACTTCCAGCACGACCAGGCCGTCGGGCAGCGTGTCGATGGGCACCACCGCGACCTGGGTCAGGAAACCCAGCGCGCGCAGGTTGCGCTCGGTCTCGCGCAGCCGTCGCTCGTCGAGCGGCTCTCCCGCGGCGAACAGCAGTTCGCGCCGCAGGACGGCTTCACGGGTCCCGATATGGACGGTGTTGACCAGGCGGCGCGTCGTGCGCATGAGGCCGCGGGAGCCGGCGAGTTCCTCCGGCGAGAAGATATCCGACACGTTCAGGCGGATCTCGCCGATGCGCAGGGGAGCCGGCGGGACCGTGGCGCCGGCGTCGACGGCGACGCCAAGCAGCAGCGCGCCGCAAGCCAAAAGACCGCTCGACAAGGCGGCCAGTCCCGAGAAAGTCCGACGTCGATGCCGATCTGTCATGCCATTCCAGCCAAACCGTCCCACTGACCCGCCATTTCGTCATGACCCGGGAAACTCCGCGGAGATCCGTCGAGCGTGCCCGGCGCGGATCAAATCATCTATCGTGAATGTTGTCAAGGTATTGCCGACACGATTCCCGATGTCGGCCGCTCGGGCACGGCCCTTGAAGTAGGGGCCTCGACACTGCGTGAAGCGCCGCCGATGCGGCCACCGATAGGACCGACCCAACCTGGGAGGAACGCCATGACCGCCAACCTGATGCCCATGAACCTCGCGACGCTGCTGGACACCTTCTTCGCGCCCACGGCCGCCTGCTCCGGCTCCGATCCCGAGCTGTGGACCGCCCCCCGCACCGAGGTGTACGAGGGCGACAAGGACTACATCATCCGCATGGACCTGCCCGGGGTCAACCGCCAGGACCTCGAGATCGAGATCGAGAACGACTCGCTGACGGTCAAGGCCCGGCGCGAGCTGAAGGACGAGGAGGGCTACCGCACCGTGCGGCGCGAGCAGACCGGCGCCATCAGCTACCGGCGTTCCTTCGACCTGGTGCGCCAGATCGATCCCGAGCACGTCCGGGCCGAGCTCGAGAACGGCGTGCTCTCGATCACGCTGCCCAAGCACGCCCAGGCCCTGGCCCGGCGGATCGAAGTGAAGTGACCGCGGCTCGACAGGGACGTCGACGCGGGCGAGAATGGCCGGGACAATGTCCCGGCCGTCTCGTATCATGCCCCCACCATGCGACTGATCAGCTTCAAGCATCCCGACGGCCCACGCCCTGGCGTGGCCCTGACCGACAAGGTCTGCCTCGACTTGGTGGCCGCGGACCGCTCCCTGCCCCGCTCCTGGAACGCGCTGTTCTCGCGCATGTCCGAGGTGCGCGCGCTCGCCGATCGCTGGCGCAACCCCAGCGACGTCATCGACGGCGTGCCCCTGTTCTCCCGCTCGAAGTACCCCCTGCTGCCGCCGGTCCCCTCGCCGTCGAAGATCATCGCCGTGGGCCTGAACTACCGCGACCACGCCGAGGAGCAGCGCAAGGCGCCGCCGCCGCGCCCGATGCTGTTCAGCAAGGCCACGACCTGCCTGCAGGCCGACTGCGGGCCGATCCTGCTGGACCCCGACCTGACCCAGGTCGACGCCGAAGCCGAGCTCGCGGTGGTGATCGGGCGCCAGGGCCGCGGCATCTCCCGCGCGGACGCGCCGTCCCACATCGCGGGCTACATGTGCTTCAACGACGTCTCGGACCGCGAGGCCCAGCAGGCCGACAAGCAGTTCTTCCGCGGCAAGAGCCTCGACACCGGCGGCCCGTGCGGCCCCTGGCTCGTCACCCCCGACGAGCTGCCCCCCCTCGCGCACGGCCTCGACATCACCGGCACGCTGAACGGCGAGGTCGTCCAGCACAGCAACACCCAGCAGCTCATCTTCCCCGTCGACGAGCTGATCCGTTTCGCCAGCCTCCACATGACCCTGCTGCCGGGCGACATCATCACCACCGGCACCCCCGGCGGCGTGGGCGTCTACCGCGAGCCCCCCCGCTTCCTGCGCCCCGGCGACGTCTACGACGTCGCGATCGAAGGCGTGGGCCTGCTGAGCAATCCCGTCGTCGCCCTCTGATCCCCCTCCGAATCCCCCCGACCCGCGATCAAGTCGCGCTCCCGGCGGCCGATGACAGGCGAGATGCACCGCCGTCCCCGCGCGCCCCAACCCCGGAGCCGAGCCATGGCCCGTGCCGCTACCGCCAACCCGTTCCAGATGGCGAAGCTCCTGCTCGCCCTGCCCCGTTACGAGACCTACGTGCGGCCACAGGCCGCGATGGTCGGCGAGCGCGACTTCCGGCTCTGCCTGGCGCAGCTGCTGCAGGTCCTGGCCGGCCGCCTGCTCGTGGCGGTGGAGATGCGCGGCCGCGCCTTCGGGCCGCAGCAGCAGGAGATCATCGAGGAGACGACCGAGGACCTCGGCGTGCTCGTCACGCACCTGAACCGTCGCGGTGCGATCCGCCTGTCCCGCCCGCTGCCGCGCACCGTCGCCGAGCTGGGCGAGATCGACGCCCGTCTGGTGCTGCTGATCGAGCAGGCCTGGCGGGGCGTGCACGAGCTGCTGCGCCCGACCATCGCCGGCGAGGAGTTCGTGCAGGAGGCGCTGCGGCTGGGCGGGATCCTGGAAGCCTTCGCCGAGGCCTCCGAGGAGCGCAACCGGCGGCTCGGCCTGGGCTGGGAATCGGAGATCGGGTTGAACCCCTTCACCGGCCGGCGCAAGGACTGAACGACGTGGCGCACCGCGGCAGGCACCCGCTCGACCACCGCACACCCTGGGAGAGCGGCGAGGCCCGCGAGCGGCCGTGCGCCTGGTCGTCGCGCCCCGACGGCGGCGCCGTCGAGGGCCCGTTCGACCTCGGCTTCGCGGCCGTCCACGGTCTCGAACTGACGGTCAGCCGCGGCGAAACCGCGCTGGTGGTCCGGCGCGGCGAACTGCTCGCCGTGCGTCTCGAGGGCCGTCACCTGCTGCTGATCGCGGACGGCCGCGACGGCGCCCTGCCGAGCAACGGCCTGCTCACGCTGTGCCACGACGACCGGATCATCCCGATCCCCTGGCGCGGCCCGGTCCCGTTGCCCGGACGCCGCTCCCCCGCGCCGCTGGTGGCCCTGGCCTCCGGGCGCTTCGACGTCCTGATCGTCGACCCCGTGCGTCTGCAGCGGACCGTGCTGCGCGACGGGATCGCGCCGGGCGCGGACCTCTGCCGCGAAGCGCTCGGGCACCTCGTGCCGACCATCGCCGCGCTCCGCCTGGCCGGCCGCGACGACCCACCGGCGAGCTGCGAGCTGCGGGACGTGCTGGCCGCGCTGACGCCGGACGACCTCGACGCCGAACTCGCCAGGTACGGCCTGGTCTGCGCCGCCCTGCACCCCGGACCCGAAGCCGCGACGCCGGCCGACGGGCCCGGCGTCCCCCGCCTGCATCTCGTCTGACGGGACGCGCGGTCGCCTTGCCCATCCCGGGGCTTCCGTGCTACGTTGCTCCCCGTCACCTCCGCGACGCCGGCGCCGGCGCCGCCGGCCTGGACCCCGACGGAGCGGGAGCACGGATGCCGTCCCACACTTCCCCGCCGACCCGCCCGCGACGCCTCGTCGCGGTCGTCTGCGCGGTGCTGGCCCTGCTCGGCGCCGCCGCCGCGCGCGCCCAATACGAGCTCGCCCAAGACGTGCCCGTCTTCGGCGCGATCACCGTCGAGGGCAACACCTCCACGCAATCCGCGCTCATCCTGCACGAGCTCGGCTTCGCCGAGGGCGACCCCTTCGATTTCGACGTCCTGGACCGGGCCTGGGAGCACCTGGAGGACCTGGGCTGGTTCGCCTACGTGGACCTGGTGGTCGACGACGAGGGCGGCGACGTCGTCCCGGTCACCGTGGTCGTCGAAGAGGACGCGACGCTGCGCTACTACCCGATCATCGACTACGACCGCCGCTGGGACGTGCTGCTCGGCGCCCGCGTCTACGACATCAACCTCCGGGGCCGGGGCGAACGCCTCTCCCTCGCCGCCACCTGGTACGCGCGGCACGGCTACGACGCCGACTGGGAGCACCCCTGGCTGTTCGGCGTGGACGGCCTGTCCTGGGGCCTGGACGCCGGCTGGGAGCGCGCCGACTTCGTCCACCGCGATACGGATTTCGACCGCTGGCAGCTCGGCACCCGGGTGCGCTGGGACTACCGCCGCCCCCTGTTCGCGCAGGCCGAGCTGTCCGCCGGCGGCTTCCGCCAAGAGAGCGCCATGAGCGACCTGCCCGATCCCTGGCCGGCCGCGACGCGCCGTCGCGCGACGCTGCGCGGCACCCTCGGGCTCGACAGCCGCAACCAGCCCTGGTACCCCACGCGCGGCCTCTACCACCGGCTGATCGCCGAGCGCATCCTCGGCGACGGATTCGACGACTTCACGCTGCTGACCGGCGATCTGCGGGCCTTCCTGCCGCTGCCCTGGGACCACGTGCTGGCGCTGCGCACCTGGGGACGGCGCGCCGAGGGCCGCGTCCCCCCCGAGGACCTGCTCTGGTGGGGCGGCCCCGAGACCCTGCGCGGCTACGGGTACGCCAGCGCGGTGGGCGACGAGGGCTTCCTGCTGAGCGCCGAGTACCGCTGGCCGCTGTTCCTGATGACGATCTCCGGCGACGGGCGCGTCATCGGCGTGGGCCTGCACGCCTTCTCCGACATCGGCGCGAACTGGTTCGACGGCGGCGGGCGCCACCCCCTGGCCAGCTGGGGCGGCGGCGCTCACATCAACATCTCGAACCACCAGTTCCGCTTCGAGCTGGCGGTGCCCGAGCACGACGACACGGTGTTCCAGTTCATGGACTCCTTCAATTTCTGAGGGGAGGTGGGGATGCTGCCCGGGGAGAAGGTCTACCTGACCCGCTTCGCCAAGAGCGCCGGCTGAGCGGCCAAGCTCGGCCCGGAGGGCCTCGAGGCGATCCTCGCGAACCTTCCCGACACCCGGCGTCCGGAGCTGCTGGTCGGCTTCGAGACGTCGGACGATGCCGCCGTCTACGCGCTGACCGCCGAGCAGGCCCTGGTCGCCACGGCCGACTTCATCACCCCGGTGCTGGACGACCCGCGCGCCTTCGGGGCGGTGGCGGCCGCCAACTCCCTGAGCGACGTCTACGCGATGGGCGGCGTGCCGCTGGTCGCGCTGAACCTCTGCGGCTTCCCCGAGAAGGCGCTGCCGCCCGAGGTCATGGGCGAGATCTTCGCCGGCGCCGCCGACGTCTGCCGCGAGGCGGGGGTCGTGGTCGGCGGCGGCCACACCGTGCGCGACGACGAGGTGAAGTTCGGGCTCGCGGTGACCGGGGTCGTGCACCCGGACCGCATCCTGCGCAACAGCGCCGCCCGCCCCGGCGACCTGCTGGTGCTGACCAAGCCGCTGGGCACCGGCGCGCTGGCGGCGGCCCTGAAGAAGGGCGCGCTGCCCGAGACGGGACCGGACTACGCGGCCCTCGTCGCCACGATGATCTCCCTGAACCGCTGCGGCGCCTTCCTGCACGCCTGCGGGGTGCGGGCCTGCACCGACGTGACCGGGTTCGGCCTCGCGGGGCACGCCGCCGAGATGGCGCTGGGCGCCGGCCTGCGCTTCCACCTCGACACTTCCGCGCTGCCCCTGCTGCCCGACGCGGTCGGCCTCTGCGGCCGCGGCTTCACCTGCGGCGGCACGCACTCCAACCGCGCCTTCGGCGCCGCGCGCGTGGGCTACGCGCCGTCGCTCGGCGAGGACCTGATCGGCCTGGTCAACGACCCCCAGACCTCCGGCGGCCTGCTTTTCGCCGTCCCGCCCGACCGCTGCGAGGAGGCCCGCGCGGCGGCCCTGGCCCACGGCGCCCTCTGCGCGGCCGTCGTCGGCGAGGTCGGCCCCTTCGCCCCCGGCTCGACTCCTGTTTTCTTCGGGTAAATTGAATCTCCAGACGCATTTCCGCTCAAGACCGCGCTCCCGGGGCCGATAGCTTCCCCACATCCGGACTCGGCGGCGCGACCCCGGTGAGGAGATCGAGGGGACCGGGAAGCGCGACGCGAGGGATCCGGGAGAAATCGAGGAGGAGCCCCACTTGTCGACCGCCACCCTGTCCCTGAAGACCATCCACCCCCGCGACCTCAAGCTGGTCGTGAAGGAAGTCCCCACGCTGCCCATCGTCTACCAGCAGCTGTTCAGCAAGATGAGCGATCCGCAGGTCTCGGTGCCGCAGCTCGCCGAGATCGTCTCGCGCGACCAGGCCCTGACCACCAAGATCCTCAAGCTCGTCAACTCGGCCTTCTACGGCTACAAGCAGGAGATCAACACCATCAGCCGCGCGATGGTGATCCTCGGCTTCCGCACGGTGCGCAACGCGGCGCTGGCCATCAGCGTCTTCGACTACGTGGCCGGCATGGAGGAGGACAGCCGCTTCCCGATCGAGGACTTCTGGAAGCACAGCCTCTGCACCGCCACGATCTGCAAGATCCTGGGGCAGGAGACCGGCATCAAGCAGCAGGAGGAGACGTTCACCGCCGGCCTGCTGCACGACATCGGCAAGCTGATCATGAAGAAGTACTTCACGGAGGACTTCGACGAGGTCTGCAACCACGCGCTGAACCACGGCCAGAGCTGGATCGCCACCGAATCCGAGCTGCTCAGCGTCGACCACACCAACGTCGCCAAGGCGGTGCTGCGCAGCTGGAACTTCCCGGCGAACCTGGTCGAGTCGGTCCAGTGCCACCACAGCCTGAGCTCCGGCACCTCCTACCCCGGCCTGGTGGCCTTGGTGAACGTGTCGGACCACCTCTCCTACCTGCTCGGCATGGGCGCGCCGGCGAGCCTCGCGGCCGCCGACGTCGACCCCTGGGCGCTGAGCGAGCTGAACATCACGCTGGAGGGGGCGATGCGGCTGCAGGACAAGTTCCTCGAGGAGACCAACCAGTCGCTGGAGATCATGCAGATCATCCAGTAACGACGCGGCCATCGCCGAAGCCCCGGCCCGGCTCGCGCCGGGCCGGGGTTTTCCATGTCCGGGCGCCGATCAGACGGCGGCGTCGTCGGGGGGCGGGGTCGACAGTTCCGGCGCCTGCGGCAGCCGCAGCGCCTTCTCGATGGGCGGCAGCTCGGGCAGCCCCTCGCCGACGGCGGCGCCGAGCTGCTCGAAGCGGCGGGCCTGCGGCAGGACGTTGCGCTCGAGCGAGCCCAGGAACCTGTTGTAGCTGTCGACCGAGCGGTCGAGGTGCTGGCCGTGCTTCGCGAGGTGCTCGGCCATCGTGCGCAGGCGCCCGTAGAGGTCCCGGCCCAGCACGCTGATCTCGAGCGCGCTTTCGGTCAGCTTCTGCTGGTTCCAGCCGTAGGCCACGGCGCGCAGCAGCGCGATCAGCGTGGTGGGCGAAGCGGGGATGACCTTCTCGTTGACGCCCTTCTCGATGAGCGACGGGTCCTGGGCCAGGGCCTGGCCGAAGATGTTCTCCCCCGGCAGGAACATCACCACGAACTCGGGCGACGGCGCGAACTGGCTCCAGTAGTTCTTGAGCCCGAGCTTGCGCATGTGGTCCTGGATGTGGCGGGCGTGATCGGCCAGCAGCGCGTGCCGGCGGTCCTCGTCCACGGCCTCGACGGCCTTGAGGTAGGCGTCCAGGGGCGCCTTCGCGTCGACCACCACCTGCTGCCCGCCGGGCAGGCGCACGATCATGTCGGGGCGCAGCCGGCCGTCCTCGCCCTCGACCGTGGCCTGCTCCACGAAATCCACGTAGTCCAGCATGCCCGCCATCTCGACGACCTTGCGCAGCTGCAGCTCGCCCCAGCGGCCGCGCACCTCGGGCCGGCGCAGGGCCTGCACCAGGTTGGAGGTCTCGGACTTCAGGGCGCGCTGGTCGTCGTTGACCGTGCCGATGAGCCGCACGAGGTCGGCGTGCGTCGCCGCCCGCTGCTTCTCGAGCTGGGTGATCTCGAGGGTGACCTTGGCGAGGGTGTCGCCGATGGGTTTGACCAGCCCCTCGACGGCCTGCTGGCGCTGGGCCAGCTCGCCGGCGGCGCGGGCCACGACCTTCTCCAACTCCGGGCGCGCGAGCTGCAGGAAGCTCTCGTTGTTCAGGCGCAGCGCGTCGGCGGCGACGGCCAGGAAGGCGTCGCGCTGCGCGCCGCCTTCGCGGTCGCGCCGGGCCAGCTCGTCCTCGAGTCGCGCGGCCTTCTCGCGCAGGGTCGCCTCGCGCGCCCTGGCGAACAGGTGGACCAGGACCCCTCCCGCCAGCAGTCCGGCCAGGGCGGCGAGCAGCGCGTCCACGCGCTAGTCCTGTTCGCGGATGAGGTTGGTCAGACCCATCTGGTCCTCGAGGCGCTCGACGAGGATGGTGCGGGTCAGGGAGCAGGCTTCCGTGATCTTCTGGGAGCGCAGGCTGTAGTAGACGTTGATGCCGTCCTTGCGCGTGTTGACGACGCCGGCCTGCCGCAGCACGGCCAGGTGCTGCGAGGTGTTGGCCTTGGGGATCTCGAGCCGCTCGGCCAGCTCGTTGACGCAGATCTCGCCCGCTTCCTTCAGGATGTCCAGGATCTCGAGGCGCTTCGGGTTCGAGAGCGTCTTGCACAGTTCGGCTTGCATCTCGTAGAGCTTCTTGTCCACGTCGGACCCCTTGTCTGACTGCCCATTGCGGCAGGCTGCCCGTTCTCCGGATGTCGGCTTGACCGCCGCGGTCGCCCCGCGGTTGCCGATAAATTAACGACCTTATCTGCGACTGTCAAAGTCAAAATACTGCATAACTGCATATACGTCTACCTAAAGAATCCTGTATTCAGGAGAGTTCGGGCGGCAGGTCGAACTTCACGTTCTCTTCCAACACGATACGCGACCGGACCCGCCAGCCGGCGTCCTCGAAATAGCGGACGATGTCCTGGACCAGGTACTCCGGCGCCGAGGCGCCGGCGGTCAGGCCGACCAGTTCCAGGGCTGCCAGCTCCGCGTGGGGCAGGTCGGCGGTGCCGCCGACGAGGTCGGCCGGCACGCCGGCCAGCCGCGCCACTTCGCCGAGGCGCAGGGAGTTGCTGCTGTTGTCCGAGCCGACGACCAGCAGGCGCTGGATCCCTTCGGCCAGCAGCGCCTTCACGGCGTCCTGCCGGTTCTGGGTGGCGTAGCAGATGTCGCTGTGGGCGGGACCCTTCAGGTCGGGCCGGCGGCGCTGCAGGATCTCGACGATCTCACGGGTCTCGTCCACGCTCAGCGTCGTCTGGGTCACGTAGAACAGGTCCCGGTCCTGCGGCAGGACCACCGACTCGGCGTCCAGGGCCGACGTGACCAGCGTGATGGCGTCGGGCGCCTCCCCCATCGTGCCGATCACCTCGTCGTGGCCGGCGTGGCCGATCAGCAGGATGTGGCGGCCGCGGCCGGCGTGGCGTTCGACCTGGCGGTGGACCTTGGTGACCAGCGGGCACGTGGCGTCCACGACGCGCAGGCCGCGCCGGTCGGCCTCGGCGCGCACCGCGGGGGACACGCCGTGGGCGCTGAAGACCACCGTGCCGCCGGCCGGCACCTCGTCCAGCTCCTCGACGAAGACCACGCCGCGCCGCACGAAGTCGTCGACGACGGCCCGGTTATGGACGATCTCCTTGCGGACGTGAAGCCGCCCCTCGACAAGCGGGAGCAATTGCTCCACGATGGCGATCGCCCGCTCGACGCCGGCGCAGAACCCGCGCGGTCCGGCCACCAGCAGCGTCCTCTCATCCGACGAGGGGGGCATGCGATCCTCCACTTGCGGTTCGAACCCGGTTCGGGCTTCACGGCCCGATTCGCTGCAGGATAGGCCTGTTCGGCGGGGGGGGCAAATTTCCGATTTCGGGGCTTGACAGTCTCTTATTCTAATATATAATTGTATTCGCAGTTGATTGTATATAGACCACGACACGGGAGGCATCGACCATGACACTCCACCGGATCCTGCGGCTCGTGGCCGGCGCCTTCGTGCTGCTGAGCCTGGCCCTGGCCCACTTCGTCAGTCCCAACTGGTTGTGGTTCACGGCCTTCGTCGGTCTGAACCTGCTCCAGTCGGCCTTCACCGACTGGTGCCCCCTGATCACGATGCTCAAGAAGGCCGGCGTCCCGGAGTCCCGCGACGCGGGTCCCCGCTAGCCAAACGATCGTCCGGAGAGGGAGAACCATGCAGACTCCAGGCAACAAGACGGGATCGGGGCTCGCCGCCGGCGGCGGTCTCCTGATGGTCCTGGCGACGCTGTCGCTCCTCGCCGGTCCCGCCGCCGCGGCCGCGGACACCGGGCTCGAGGAGATCGGCGTCGTGCGCGACGACACCCTGTACGTCGACCGCGCGTCGGTGATCACGGCCGCGCTGCGGCACAACGAGATGCTCGCCGCCAGCGGCGAGATGCGGGCCGCCGCGGACGCGGACGCCCTCGGCGCCTGGCGCGGCTTCCTGCCCCGCGTCTCGCTCGGGGCGTACCGGCTGCGCACCGACGACGCCCTTTACGGCTTCGGGTTCAAGCTGAACCAGCGGCGCGCGACCATGGCCGACTTCGCGGCGCCGCCCGCCGGCAACGCCCTGAACGAGCCGGGCATCGGCGAGAACAACATCATGCAGGTGCGCGTGCAGCAGCCGGTGTTCAACGCCGGCATGGCGCTCTACGGCAAGAAGGCGGCCGACGCGATGGCCGGCGCCGCCCGCCACGAGCAGGCCCGCGCCGCCGAGACGGTGCGCTTCCACGCCGTGCAGGCCTACGAGGGCCTCGTGCTGGCCAAGGCCTACGAGGGCGTCCTGCTGGCCGCGCTCGCCTCGGCCGACGGGCACGTGGAGCAGGCCCAGGCCATGGTCGACAACGAGATGGCCACCGAGGCCGACCTGCTCCAGGCCAAGGTCCACCGCGACGGCCTGCGCCAGCGCCTGATCGAGGTGCGCAACCTGGCCGCGACGGCGGGCGAACACATCCGGCTGCTGACCGCCGTGAACACGCCGCTGCCGCTGGCCCCGGCCGCGGAGGCCGCGCCCGCGGGTGCCGCGCAGGATCCGGCGACCGCGCAGGATCCGCCCGCCGGCGCCGCCGCCCGTTCCGACGTGCTCGCCGCCCGCGCGCAGGCCGCCGCCGCCGCGCACATGGCCAAGGTGGCCCGCGGCGCCATGCTGCCGCACCTGAACCTGCAGGCCGAGAAGAACTGGTTCCACCGCGACGAGCTGTTCGGCGACGAGGCCGACAGCTGGACGTTCGGCGTCTACGCCACCTGGGACGTCTTCTCCGGCCTCGAGGACGTGGGCGCCCTGCGCAAGGCCCGCGCGCAGAGCCGCGCGGCCGCGCACCTGGCCGACTTCGCGCAGCGCCAGGCCGGCCTCGAGCTGGACCAGGCCCGCCGGGAGGTCGACGCCGCCGCCGAGCGGCTCGGCGTCGCCGCCGACGCCGTGGTATCCGCGCGGGAGAGCCTGCGCATCGTCGACGAGATGTACCGCGAAGGCCTCGCCTCGATGGTCGACCTCCTGGACGTGCAGGCCATGGCCACGCAGACCGAAGGCGACCTCGTCCAAGCGCGGCACGACCTGCGCGTCAGCGAGGCCAGGACGATCTACGCCGGGGCCATCGACCCCGAAGCCGGCCGGGAGGACCGCGAATGAACAACCTGCGGAGGAATCACGCCATGAAGAACGCCATGCTGCTGGCCGCGACCGGCCTGCTGATCGCCGGCCTCGCCGGCCTCGCCGGCTGCGGCGACGAGAAGCCCGCGACGCACGCCGCCGCGAAGGAAGTCGCCTGCGAGACCGCGACCGCCGAACTGACGACGCTGCCGGTGACCGTCGGCGCCGTCGCCAGCGTCGAGCCGGCGATCCGCGCCCACGTCAGCACCCGCATGATGGGCTGGGTGAGCCGGATCCACGTGCGCGAGGGCGACGCGGTGCGCGCCGGTCAGGCGCTGCTGAGCATCGACGACAAGGACCTGCGCGCCCGGCGCGAGCAGGCCGAGGCCGGCGTCCGCGAGGCCGAGGCCGTGGTCGCCAACGCCGAGGCGACCGCCGCACGCTTCCGGAACCTGTACGAGCGCAAGGCCGTCTCGAAGCAGCAGCTCGACGACGTGACCACCGGGCTGGAGCGGGCCCGCGCCGGCCTGGCCCAGGCGCAGGCCGCCCGCTCCGAGGCGGGCGTGCACCTCGGCTACCTGAACATCGTCGCGCCCGCCGCGGGCGTGGTGACGCGCCGCATGGTCGAGGTGGGCGACATGGCCTCGCCCGGGCAGCCGCTGATGTACGTCGACCAGCTCGACCGCCTGAAGGTGGTGGCCGCCGTCGGCGAGCGGGACGTGTCCCTGGTCGCGGCCGGCGACACCGCCCGCATCGCCGTGACCTCGCTCGACGGCGCCGTGTTCGCGGCCCCGATCGCCCGCGTGATCCCGTCGGCGAACCCCGGCTCGCGCACCTACGACGTCGAGCTGTACCTCGAGAACCCCGACCCGCGCCTGCGCCCCGGCATGTTCGCCCGCGTGGACCTGACCACGGGCGAGCGCCGCGGCGTCCTGGTGCCCCGGTCCGCGCTCGTGGTGCGCGGCCAGCTGACCGGCGTGTTCCTCGCCGGCGAGGACGGGACCGCGCGCCTGCGCTGGGTCCGCCTGGGCGACGAGAGGGACGGCCTGGTGGAGGTCCTGTCCGGCCTGTCGGGCGGCGAGACGGTCGTCACCGGCAGCGCGACGCCCCTGAACGAGGGCGACCGGGTGGTGACGCGGTCATGACCCACCAGCCCGGGCAGTACGGCCCCGCCACGAAGCTGGCGCAGGCCTTCATCAACTCGAAGCTGACGCCGCTGCTCATCTTCACCATGCTCCTGCTGGGCGTGTTCTCGCTGTCGCTGACGCCGCGCGAGGAGGAGCCCCAGATCGTGGTGCCGATGATCGACATCATGGTCATGCTGCCGGGCGCCGATCCGGCCGAGGTGGAGAGCCGCCTCGCCCGCCCGCTCGAGCAGCGGATCTGGGAGGTCGAGGGCGTCGAGTACGTCTACACCAGCAGCTACCCGAACTTCGCCCTGGTCACCGCGCGCTTCCTGGTCGGCCACGACATGGAAAAGGCCATGGTGCGCGTCTACAACAAGCTGGCCGGCAACCTGGACCAGATGCCGCCGGGCACGCTGCCGCCGCTGGTGAAGGTCCGCTCCATCGACGACGTGCCGATCATGTCGCTCACCCTGTGGAGCAAGGACTACGACCACTTCCAGCTGCGGCAGATCGCCGGCGAGCTGAAGAACGAGATCCAGGACATCGAGAGCGTCTCGGTCGTGGACGTGGTGGGCGGCCGCAAGCGCAGCCTGCGCGTCGAGCTGGACCCGCAGCGCATGGCCGCCTTCAACGTCACCCCGCTGTCGGTGTTGCCGGCCCTGCAGTCGGCCAACCAGAGCCTGCCCGCGGGCTCGTTCCCGGCCCTGGACCGCCAGTTCACGGTCGAGGCGGGCTCGTTCCTGACCTCGGCGCAGGACGTGGCCGACCTGGTGGTCGGCGTGTTCGGCGAGCGCCCGGTGCGCCTGGGCGACGTGGCGACGGTCACCGACGGCCCGTCCGACGTCGACAGCTACGCCTTCCACGGCCTCGGGCCGGGGTACGCGTCGGAGGGCGGGCACGGCGGCCACGGGGCGGCGACGCTGACGGCCGGCGAGGACGGCTTCGCCGCGGGCGACGAGTACCCGGCGGTGACCGTCTCGGTGTCCAAGCGCAAAGGCAGCGACGCCACCCGCGTGGCGGCCCACGTCCTGGAGAAGGTGGAGACCCTGCGGGGCCGCCTGATCCCCGGCGACGTCAACCTCACCGTCACCCGCGACTACGGCGAGACGGCGCAGCACAAGGCGAAGGAGCTCATCTTCAGCCTGATGCTGGCGATCCTGCTGGCGGTGATCGTCGTGCTGCCGGCGATGGGCTGGCGAGGGGCGCTGATCATCTTCCTGACCATCCCCACGACCTTCGGCCTGACGCTGTTCATCTACTACATCTTCCACTACACGCTCAACCGCGTGACGCTCTTCGCGCTGATCCTGGTGACCGGCCTGGTCGTGGACGACGCCATCATCATCGTCGAGAACATCCACCGGCACTTCAAGATGGCCGGCCGCCGCAGCCTGCTGGCGGCCCTGCAGGCCATCGACGAGGTCGGCAACCCGACCATCCTGGCCACCTTCACCGTCATCGCCTCGGTGCTGCCGATGGCCTTCGTGCGCGGCCTGATGGGCCCCTACATGCGCCCGATGCCGGTGGGCGCCTCGCTGGCGATGCTCTTCTCGCTGTTCATCGCGCTGGTGGTCGCCCCCTGGCTGGCCGTCCGCCTGCTCGGGCACAAGGAGACCGACGCGCTCGACGCGACGGGCGGCTTCGCCGACGACCCCGAGTTCGCGGCCGAGAAGACGGGCTACCACCTGCACGAGACGCGCATCTTCAAGCTCTACAGCCGCCTCATGGCCCCGCTGATCGCCGACGGGCGCAAGCGGATCCTGGTGCTGGGCTCGGTCGCCCTGCTGACCGTGGCGGTGTCGCTGCTCTTCGTGACGCGCACCGTCCAGGTGAAGATGCTGCCCTTCGACAACAAGAGCGAGTTCCAGGTCATCGTGGACATGCCCGAGGGCACCACGCTCGAGCGCACCACCGAGGTGGCGCGCGAGATCGGCGACTACCTCTCCGGCGTGCCCGAGGTCACCGACTACCAGCTCTACGCCGGCGTGCCCGCGCCCGTGAACTTCAACGGCCTGGTGCGGCACTACTTCCTGCGCCAGGGCCCGACGGTGGCCGACCTGCAGGTGAACCTGCTGCCGAAGGGCGAGCGCGACGCGCAGAGCCACGACATCGCCAAACGCGTGCGCGGCCCGATCCAGGAGATCGCGAAGCGCCACGGCGCCGCGGTGAAGATCGCCGAGGTGCCGCCCGGGCCGCCCGTGCTCTCGACGCTCGTCGCCGAGGTCTACGGCCCGGACCTCGCCAGCCGCGTGGAGGTCGCGCGTCAGGTGAAGGAGGTCTTCGAGACCACGCCCGGCGTGGTGGACATCGACTGGTTCGTCGAGGCCGACCAGACCCGCTACCGCTTCATCGTGGACAAGGAGCGCGCCGCGGTGCGCGGCGTCGGCACCGACCAGGTGGCCCGCGCGCTGGCCGTGGCCCTGGGCGGCTACGACGCCGGCCTGGCCCACATCCCGGAGGCGGCCGAGGCCGTCCCCATCACCCTGCGGCTGCCGCAGGCCGACCGCTCGAGCCTCGAGGCGCTGTCCGACCTCTACGTCTACTCCAGCGCCGGGGCGCTGATCCCGCTGTCGGACGTGGTGAGGATCGAAACCTCGACGCTGCCCCAGAGCCTGCACCGGCGCAACCTCAAGCCGGTGGTCTACGTGACCGCCGACGTGGCCGGGGAGCTGGAGTCGCCGATCTACGCGATCCTCGACATGAAGGAGCGCATCGCGCAGATCCCCCTGCCCGACGGCACCGAGCTGAAGCAGCACTTCAAGGCGCAGCCCGGCGACAGCGAGCAGCCCAGCCTGAAGTGGGACGGGGAGTGGCACATCACCTACGAGGTGTTCCGCGACCTGGGCCTGGCCTTCGCCATCGTGCTGGTGCTGATCTACCTGCTGATCGTGGGCTGGTTCCAGAACTTCGTGGTGCCGATCCTGATGATGATCCCGATCCCGCTGACGCTGGTGGGCATCATCCCGGGGCACCTGATCTTCGGCGCCTTCTTCACGGCCACCTCGATGATCGGGTTCATCGCGCTGGCGGGCATCATGGTCCGCAACAGCGTCCTGCTCATCGACTTCATCGAGTCGCGCCTGAAGCAGGGGCTGAGCCTGGAGGAGGCGGTCATCGAGTCCGGGGCCGTGAGGTTCCTGCCGATCGCCCTGACCGCGGGCGCCGTGATCACGGCCTCGTCGGTGATGGTGTTCGACCCGATCTTCCAGGGGCTGGCGCTGTCGCTGGTGTTCGGGGCCATGGTCTCGACCCTGTTGACGGTGGTGGTGATCCCGCTGGCCTACTACATGTACAAGAAGTAGGTTCACGGTATCGATATTTAACCTGTGTTAAATATTGATATCGAGTCACGAAACGCGTAATGTCGGCAGTACGGGGCAAGTCGGTTTCTCCCTCCAACCCCCGCCGACTTGTCTTGAGGCCGATCGAGCTCCGGCTCGATCGGCCGTTTTCATCTAACAGATTGATTCAGAAGACGTTGACCGTATTGACGACTTGAAAGATATGATATCGCGGGCAAGATCTAGGGATTGTCTGATCGGTAGGATCTGTGATAGAATGTCCTCCCCGCCAATGCTACAAGGCACGTTGCACCGCCTCGCGGCGGGGCGCTCTGATCCTGTCCCATCATGAGTCCTGGCCTAGCCAGAGAAGGGGTCGAACATGAGAAAAGCTCTCGTCCTAGCCCTGGCTCTCGTCATGCTGGCCGGCGTCTCGGCCGCGGGGAACGTCTCCCGCGGTTTCGAGAAGTACGTCGGCGGCATGCTGGGGAGCGATGAGATCACCGTCCTGGTCGTCCTGCAGGACCAGGTCGATGTGGCTGCCCTCGATTGGCAGCTGCACAACGCGAAGACCTCCATGGAGGACCGCCACGCCACCGTGGTCGGCACCCTCCAGGACGTTTCGAAGCGCTCCCAGGGCCGGCTGCTGGCCGACCTGGCCGCGAGCAAGGCCCTCGGCGAGGTCAAGGGCTACACGCCCCACTGGCTCGTCAACTCGGTCGTCGTGCGCACCACGGTCGACGGCGCCCGCGCCCTCGCGCTGCGCGATGACGTCGAGATCGTCGAACCCAACCTCGAGATCGAACTGATCGAACCCGCCACCGAGCGTCAGTCCAAGGGCTTCGACAAGGACACCGCCGGCATCGGCATCTGCCCGGGCGTGGTCGCCGTCGGCGCCCGCCGCGTGTGGAGCGAGCTGGGCATCAACGGCACCGGCGCCGTCGTCGGCGTGCTGGACACCGGCGTGGACGGGACCCATCCCGCCCTGTCGGCCCGCTGGCGCGGCAACTTCGCACCGGCCGCCGAGTGCTGGCTGGACGCCGCCAACCTGGGCGACCCCTCCTTCCCCGTCGACCGCCACTACCACGGCACCCATGTCATGGGCACCATCACCGGTCTGGCTCCGGACGACTCCATCGGCGTGGCCCCCGGCGCGCAGTGGATCGCCACCAACATCATCAACTCCAGCACCGGCGCCGCGTTCGACAACGGCGTCATCGCCTCGCTCGAGTTCATGGCCGATCCCGACGGCAACCCCCTGACCCTGGGCGACGTCCCCGACGTCGTGCAGAACAGCTGGGGCGTCAACGAGAACTTCACCGGCTACGTCGACTGCGACAGCCGCTGGTGGGCCGCGATCGACAACTGCGAGGCCGCCGGCGTCGTGCTGACCTGGTCGGCCGGCAACGAGGGCCCCGGCGCCACCACCCTGCGCAGCCCCGGCGACCGCGCCGCGAGCCCGTACAACTGCTTCAGCGTCGGTTCGACCATCGACACCCCGCCCTACACGATCAGCAGCTTCTCGAGCCGCGGACCGTCGGGCTGCGGCGGCACCTACGCCATGAAGCCCGAGATCTGCGCCCCCGGCGACAACGTCTACAGCGCCGAGCCCGGCGGCACCTACCAGTACCTGGGCGGCACCTCGATGGCCGGCCCGCACATCGCGGGCGTCGTCGCCCTGATGCGCTCGGCCAACCCGGGCCTCGACGTCATCACGATCAAGCAGATCCTGATGGACACCGCCTTGGACCTGGGCACCGTCGGCGAGGACAACACTTACGGCTTCGGGTTCGTGCAGGCCTACGACGCCGTGCTGGCGGTCATGCAGGGCTACGGCACGGCCGCGGGCGTCGTGACCAACAGCGTCACCGGCGATCCCATCGCCGGCGCTCTGGTCGAGGTCGTCGGCACGCCGCGCGCCGCCAACACCAACGCCCTGGGCCTCTACTCCATGATGATGGAGCAGGGCTCCTACACCTTCGACTACTCGGCCTTCGGCTACCTGCCCGGCTCGCAGCCGGTGACGGTCGTCGAGGACGTCACAACCACGGCCGACATGGCCCTCGTGCCGGCCCCCTCGGCCATGATCTACGGCTACGTGTTCGACGACTCGGCGGCGCCGGTCAGCGGCGCGACGGTCCGGGCGCTGGGCACCCCGGTGACCCCGGCCACGACCGACGGCACCGGCTACTACGAGCTGACCCTGCCCGTCGGGACGACCTACAACGTGCTGGCCCAGGCCTACGGCATGGGCAGCCAGCAGGTCGCCATCAACCTGACGGCGAACGTGCAGCAGGACTTCACGCTGCCCGCCCTGATCTTCGACAACTTCGAGAGCGGCGGCCTGACGCTGTTCCCGTGGGAGACCTCGGGCAACGCCGACTGGTTCGTGACCACGACCGACGCCTACGAGGGCACCCACAGCGTGCGCAGCGGCGACATCAACGACTCCGAGGCGTCGGTGCTGTCGCTCACGCTGGACGTGCTCGCGGCCGGGAACATCGAGTTCTACTACCGGGTGGAATCCGAGGCCAGCTACGACTACCTGCACTTCGCCATCGACGGCGCCGAGCAGGGCTCGTGGTCGGGCACCGTGCCCTGGACGCTGGCGTCCTTCGCGGTGGGAGCCGGCTCCCACACCTTCACCTGGACCTACGACAAGGACAGCTCGGTCAGCACCGGCGCCGACTGCGCCTTCGTCGACTTCGTCGTCTTCCCGACGATCGTGCCCCCGGCCTACCCGTCGGTGGCCTGGTCGCCGGCCAGCCTGAGCGAGACCCTGCCCCCGCTGGGCATCTCCCAGCAGTTCATCACGCTGGACAACAACGGCGCCGGTGAGCTGACCTGGACCGCGGCGGCGAACATGGACCTGCCCGGCACCGATGTGGCCGCGCAGCCCGTGGCCATCGACCTGCCCAAGGGCGCCGTCGACACCCGCGAGGGTACGTCGCCGCTGCTTGGCTCCGGCGGCCCCGACGGCTTCGGCTACACCTGGATCGACAGCGACGCCTTCGGCGGCCCCGTCTACAACTGGGTGGAGATCAACGGCGTCGGCACGGCCCTGACCGACGGCGACGACATCACGTCCTCGCCGCTGAACCTGGGCTTCAACTTCAGCTTCTACGGGACCGACTACTCCGCCGTCCGGGCCTGCTCGAACGGCTGGCTGTCGTTCTCCTCGACGGTGACGACGTACACCAACGCCGCCATCCCGAACACGGCCGAGCCCAACAACCTGATCGCCCCGTTCTGGGACGACCTGAACCCGCTGTCCGCCGGCACGGTGTACTACTACGCCGACGTCGCCAACCAGCGGTTCATCGTGCAGTGGGACGCGGTCGTGCGCTACGGCACCACGGAGGCCGAGACCTTCCAGGCCATCCTGAACGCCGACAACACCATCGTCTTCCAGTACAAGACGATGAGCGGCACGCTCAACGCAGCGACCGTCGGCATCGAGAACGCCGCCGGCACCGACGGCCTGCAGGCCGTGTTCAACGCGGCCTACGTCCACAACAACCTGGCCGTGCTGTTCAGCTCCGTGCCGCCGCCGGCCCCCTGGCTGTCGATCGCGCCCGAGAGCGGCACCCTGCCCGGCAACACCGCCGGCGGGCTGATCGCAGTCAACTTCGACGCGACCGATCTGACCGACGGCATCTACACCGGCAACGTGGTGATCACGACCAACGATCCGGATCACATCCAGATCGTGGTGCCGGTGACGCTGACGGTCACCGGCTCGGTGGGCGTCGAGGATCCGGAGGGTGACGACCAGCCCGGGGCGAACGCGGTTCCGCGCGTCACGCAGCTGTTCCAGAACTCCCCGAATCCCTTCAACCCGTCCACGACGATCAGCTTCGACCTGTCCCGCCCGTCGGCGGTCTCCCTGGAGATCTACGACCTGCACGGCCGGGTCGTGCGCCACCTGGTGCAGGGGCACCTGTCCGCCCAGCACCACACCGTCACCTGGGACGGACGCAACGATGCGGGGCAGCCGACTCCTAGCGGCACCTACATGTATCGGATGCGGTCGGACGAGATGACCTACTCCAAGAGCATGCTGCTCCTGAAGTAGCTGGTTCTGGTTCTGAAATTGTCCCTAGCAGAGGCGAGGCCCCGCGGCCTCGCCTCTGCCGTTCCCCCTCAGAACGCGTACTTCAGCCCGTGCCGCCGGTTCACCGCCAGCGCCGCCGTCTCCACCCTGCCCTCGTAGTACCGACTCCAGCTCGCCGGCAGCTCGATCCGCGTCCGGAACAGCCGCTCCCCCAGGACGTCCTGCACCGTCAGCATCCGGTTAGCCACCCCCCGCAGCATCGCCGGCGTCACCGCTGCTCCGTTCTCCCACCGTCGCTTCACGTTGTTGCGCCACACCTGGAACACCGCCAGCTTCTCCGCAGACGACTGCCGCCGCTTTGCCCAGGCGATCGTCTCGCGCTTGTGCGCCGCCGTGCTGTGGCGGATCAACAGATCCAGCAGGTTCACCTCCCACAGCGAGTTGTGCCGGTCCCGGTGCTCTTTGCCGGGTGTGATCCGGTGCTCGACCTCGCACGCCAGCCGCTTCATTGCCGGCGGGTACGCGGGGTGATCGTCGCTGCGGATCGTCACCTTGTCGGCCCCCCTGGTCACCACCTTGAACAGCTCCGTCATCCCCTTGCGGACAGCCTTGGAGTCGGGGCGGCCCAGGATCGCTTCGAGCTGCGCACGGCGTAGCTTCTGTTGCTCGGTCATCCGCCCCTTGCGGCGCAGCGGGCTGTCGTTGTGGTGGAGCAGGTAGCTGGTCTCGGGGTCGACGGCCACGTTGTGGTGGAAGGGGTGGTACTGGCTCCACTCGAAAGTCTCGAAGCCGTCGACGACGATCTCAGGGGTGGGGCCGCTCCGCTGCAACTG
>Ga0172371_10001463_pt1 | contig 37563 bp, 26 predicted proteins | sample Lak12m_FD_114543 | JGI IMG/M metagenome (GOLD analysis project Ga0172371, IMG submission 114543) | Freshwater microbial communities from Kabuno Bay, South-Kivu, Congo - kab_022012_12m | ecosystem: Environmental > Aquatic > Freshwater > Lake | place: Democratic Republic of the Congo: South-Kivu... | reverse complement strand
CGTAGAGCGCTACCGCCTCAGGCTCGCCGTAGTAACACGACCTCTCGCGCCTGGCACTCAACTTCTACCTGCTCGCAGCCACTTTCTTGGCCGTTCGTGTGCCTCTCATCTCCGGAAGTCCAGACTGAGCGCGGACTCCGTGGCAGGAATCGTCAAGAACGCCATTCCTCACGATCCGGACGGCCGGGGGTTACCATTCGCGGCTCTCGTGTCCGCATGCCTCTTCTTCCGTGCGTTGCGCCAGCCGTCGTCGGCATTGTCCCCAGGCTCCCCAGAGGAGCACCCGTGTCTTCTTTAGCGGGGAGCCTCCGCCTTAGGATGGCGATCTCCCTTGTCGAGATGACCTTCCGTCACCTGACTACTCCTGCGGGCGTCAATGCCGGGGACTCCGCGATGGCCTTCCGCACGCAACTACTCGGGCGCCGTCCCATCTTCACCCTCATCCCCCATTTCTCGCAGCATGAGGCTCTGGAAGAGATCTTCGTGCATGTCGGCGATGGCATCCCAGTCATAATGGCGCATCGCTCGCTCGCGCGCTGCGGAGCCGAGAGCATGTACGCTATCCGGCTCGCCCAAGAGTTGGGTCAGCACCCTCGCCAAGTCGGCGACGTCGTTGCGACGGTAAGCCACTCCGGCGTCCCCGATGGCGTCGACGTTCTCGGGAATCCCGTTGACAATGACACATCGCCCACACCCCATTGCCGACAACAGAACTGGCGAGGTGCCCTCGACCTCCGATGGCTGGACGTAGATGTGGCAATTGGCGCAGAGTTCCCAGAAACCGTCTCCGAACTCCGTTCCGACGAAACGGACTCGCGAATCGGCAGCGGCCTTGAGACGCTCGACGTAGTCCCGTTGATATGGGTTATCGCCGACGATTACCAGCGGTAGGTCGGTCGTCACCCTTCCGTATGCCTCAATCAGATTGTGTACTCCCTTCTCGGCGATGAGGCGACCGACGAACAGGATGTACTTATCGCGTTCCAGATCATGGCGCTCCAGCGCGTCCGCACCTGTGGTGCTGCGGACTTGGGTGCCATACCCTATGTAGGGGAAGTCGCGCCCGTATCGATTGCGACAGAGACGCTGGGCCTGCAGCGAATCCACGTACACCTGATCGGCCCACTTCAGCGCAAGGTACAACGAGAAACGCAGATAGGCGCGTTGGGGGCGATTCCACTTGGCGCGCATCCAATCCATTCCGTCTACACCCACGACCACGCGCTTACCGAGTAGTCTGAAGAGCGGGAAGAGAACTGCGTTGCCGATGCCGTGAACGTGGACGATATCGGCGCGGTTGGTGACCGCCAAGTCGAGCAGCGCAGAGAAGGTCGCCGTGATGGTGTCGAGCGACTTGGTGTTGACGGAGGGAAGCACCACCGTCCGAACACCCTCGTACCAACGCTGCGATGGATCGACCATGTGCCTACGACAGTATACGGACATGGCGTGGCCGCGCTTGGCGAGTCGCGGATAGATCTCAGCAGCCGCAGTCTCTGAGCCCCCGTATCGCGCAGGGAGACCGCGGGTGCCGACCAATGCAACACGGAGTCTCTTGTCCGGATTCAAGCAACCAGCCTTCGAGTCGGACGTGCGTGACCTCGGCATGCTGCCGGATCCGTGGAGATGCGCCGCATCAGACTGTCACAGACCGATAGACGCGCTCAATCGCGGTGAGAAACGCATCTGGGTGATGGCGATTGAGCACGCGTGCGTGTGCCCGAGCGACCCTGATACTCGTCTCGTCTCCCCACTCCAGAGCCATGCGGATGATTCGGCGCCATGCTGCAGGGTCACCTGGGGGAGCCATCCAGCCGGCTCGGCCGTGGTCCAGGAGTTCCGGGAGCCCACCCAGATTGCTGGCCACAACCGGCAGACCGACAGCCATAGCCTCAAGCACGACCCCTGGGCAATTCTCGTAGCAGAGTGACGGGACACACAAAACGCCCGCGGAGGACATCAGCGCCAGCACGTCGTCAGCTTCGCGCCAGCCGTGAAACACGACATTGGCGTGGAGTCTCTGGGCCAAGGCTCGCAGGTCGTCACCAGAGGGACCCTCCCCCACAATCGACAGCTGCAAGTCGTCGCATCCGGCGACGGCCTCAATCAGATGTTCGACGCCCTTTTCGGGTGCCAGCCTGCCGACGTACAGACACTCATGGCGACGCCTCGCACAGGCAGAAGGCGACCACAAGGGGGCGGGGTTGGGCACTACCTCGATGCGCTGCGCGCGGAGACCCATCTCGAGCACCTTCGCCGCCAGAAAGCGACTGGGGGCAATGAAGCAACTGACCCTGCTGAGCGACCCCCGAAATCGAGTGATGTACGACTCGGTCGCAGCTGCCAGGCTTCGCGACACTTCGCCGGACTTGCATCGCCCCGCCACACAATGCCAGAAGCCGCCGCCTGCACAGCGCTCACAGGTTGCTGACCTTCGCAGGAGCAAGGTCGCCGGGCAAACCGTGCGATAGTCATGAAGCGTCCAGACGACCGGGATATCAGCGGCAAAGCAGGCATCCAGTGCCGCAAGCGTCAGGTGGTGCTGCACACTGTGGAAGTGCACCACCTCGGGTGCGAAGTCCTCGAGCAGACGCGCCATGCTGTGCCGACTCTGCGGAAAGTAGATGCTGCGGCCAGCAGCGAGAAATCGGGCGCCCACTGTGAATCGCCGACGGTACTCCACGTGGGGAACCCAGTAGTCCGACCAACGGGAGGGCACGTTCTCTGGGTGGTGCATCGAGAATGTCGCCGTCTGATGGCCCCGCCGATCCAGCGACTCCAGCAAGTCGAGAAACTGGGCGGAGTCGCCGCCGCGTCGATAGTGGAAGCCACTGGCCAGAAGGATGCGCACGCGATCTGGCGCCGCTAGGCGGAGACGTATCCCGCATAGTCCCTCTGCAGGTACTCTGCGAGCGCCTCAGGCCAAGGCCGCATCTGGTCCAGCCCGCGGAGGCTGAGCTTCCGATTGATGAGGCGCTCGGACTCCGGTCGCGGCGCAAAGTAGACGCCGGCGAAGAACGCCGAGTCGACGGGCTCGACCGTCACCGAGTCCTGCATGCCCAATTGCTTCACGAGTTCCCGAGCGACTTCCAGCCGGCTGGTTGCCCCATGGCAGACCATGTTGTAACGCCCCCACCAGCCACTCTCCAGCACCAGTCTGAGGTTGCGGGCGAAGTCACGAGTGTACGTAGGCGTGCCCATCCTGTCGTTGACGACCTTCAAGTCCCTGCTGCCCTCGTGGAGTTGGCTCATGAGTTTCTGAACGAACTTCTTGTCCTTGCGCGGGCCCCCGCCCATCATCCAGCCAGCGCGACAGATGACATGGCGCCGGGCGTGATGCTCCACGTACGCCTCTCCAGCCCACTTCGCGCGGCCGTAGACACTTAGCGGATTCGGAGTGTCCCAGTCGTCGTAGGAGTCCTTCCCCCCATCGAAGATCCCGGCGGTGCCTATGTAGACCACAGGGACGTCGAGTTCGTTGGCGATGCGCACCGCGTTCTCTACCGACAAGGCGTTCGTGGCATAAGCATCATCGGGATTCGTTTCGCAGTACTCCAAGTCCGTGAGTGCACCCAAGTGAAACAGACAGTCCGGCCGAAAGCTGCGAACATCTTGCCGATAAGCCTCAAAGTCGCGGAAGTCCAAGTACTCCAGCCACTCATCATTCACATCTATGTCGGTGCATCGAAGCTCGCTGTGCTCACGATATTCCTCGTAGATAGCCTGTCCGAGCATGCCTCCGGAACCCGCGAGGTACACGCGATTCATGCGCACCACTCTCCTTTCGGCGACTCATGCCCCGTTGCGTCTCGAACATCACGTCTTGGACTTGACAACAGGCATCACGCCAGACGCGGCCGGCCGGGCGCCCTTCACTTGAGATGAGCGAAGGCCGACCAACTGGGCTTACGTGAACCGTCGTACTTCTCCAGGCCGAAGAAGAAGCCGCTCGGGTCTCCATACGGTGCAGTATCGCGGATGAGGAACCAGAGCATCACCTTCACCTGACGGTAGCGCGCGGCGATTCTGTACCCCTGGCGCATGTAGCGAGCCTGAAGCCCATCCGACACACCGCTGAAGCCGGTGATGCAATCTCTCGTCGAGTACCCGTACTCCGTGAGGTAGAAGGGCTTCTTCGGGAATACGCGGAGTAGCTGCGATAGGTTCGCGAGCGTCACGGTTGTGCTCGGATCCGTTGGACGCACGTTTGGCGCGGCGCCATTCGACTGATACGGATGATGCGCGTAGGCGTCGAAGTACCGCGCAGCGCCGTGAGCCTTCAGGTAGCGTGCGAAACGCAAAGGAGAGGTGTGAATGGCATCGTGCTTGCCGTAGGGCGATGTGGCGCCCGCGATGACGATTGCACGCGGCTGCACCCCTTTCACGCCGAGCGAAAACGCCTTCAGCATCCTCAGGTAGCTCGCGGCGCCGAAGTCGGGTGAGCCACGTCGAGTCTGTGGATACAAGTAGAGGTAGATGTTCGGCTCGTTCCAGCACCGATAGAGCACGCGGTACTTGGCGAAACGGCGCGCCAACTCGGCGCCGAGCCTCCGAAGGTCGACGAGGTGCGTCCGGTCTGGTGGATAGAAGACGCGATAGCCTTTCTCGTAGCCCGGCGGTGGCGAAGCCCACAGTGAGCGATCGCTGGCCCACTTGGGCACTCTCAGCGGTGAGATGATGACCCTCACGCCATCGGCGTACAGTGTGGAGATAATGTCGTCGAGTCGGGCGAAGTAGGCTTCGTTGTACGCAGCCGGCGGCGCCTGCGGCTGTAGCGAAGCCCAATCTACCGAGATACGCGTCCATCTTGCGCCCAACCCAGCCGGGCCCAACTCCTTGATAATCGCATCGGTGGCGAGCGGGTCGGAAGTCACCCGCTCAAGACGCAGGTCGATGATCCCCTTGCTGAGAGCATCAGCTGTGGCAGGTCTATCGACCATCTGGAGGGCAAAGACCAGGACAACTCCGCACACGAACCCCAGGAAATATGGAATCCCGTAGGTTCGCTGAGACTTCTCGGACGACATACTGAGAGACCTGCTCATGAGCGTTCGGCCCCCGTCGCGATCGACACCGAGGGGGCAACAGCTCCGGGTCCACGCCCCTCGTCCGGCTGAGGGTCACCGATCAGAGCTTGCATCCCCCGTTCTTGTTCAGTGAGTACGACGCCGAGAACAGGGCTCGGCAACAACTCCAACGCATCCCTGCAATACCCGAGGACCCGGCGTCGGGCTAGACGAGTATCCACGACCAAGATCAGGCCGTCCACGGTGATCGCCAAGGAAGCCGTGTCGGCCGTCGACAGAATCCCTGACGAAGCCACGAGCACGATATCGTGGCTCGCCTTCAACTTCGCGAGGACCGCCGCCATCCTCCCCCCGGCCAGGACGTCGCCCGGGTCACCGACCGCGGGACCTGTCGTGAGCACATCGAGGCAGGCCGTACCTGCCGAGCGCGAATCTGCACCGGTAGAGGCGCCGAGAACGTTGACCACATGAAGAGCCTGCTCATACGTGGCCTCCCCAATCGCAAGCGACGAGACGCCCACATCGTTCGGCAGGGCGAAGCAAGCGTGCAGCCTTGGGTGCCTCAGGTCGGCATCGACGATGATGACGCGGCTCCGCGTCCGCGCCAACGCGACGGCGATGTTTGCGACCACGACACCCGTTCCTTCCCGTTCGGTGGCGCTGGTGAAGAGAAGCGTCTGCGCCTCGCCATCCGAGATCACCGTCGAAAGAGAAGCACGCAGCCGTCGGTAGGCCTCAGCGGCGCGACCAGCCGAGAACGTCAGAGAGACGACGGTTTCGGCCGCCTGCGACGAGTTACCCGCATCATGTGGTCGACCGCGAAACGCCTGCCTATGATGAGGATCGTGAGACCTCGCGACGGAAGGTCGAGGTACGCGACCAAGGATCGGATACCCGACCAAGGCGGCCACTTGGCGGAGCCCGTCGAGTCGGGCACCGAATCGCTGGACGAGAACGGTCGCCACAATCGCAAGACAGATCCCGGTACCAAGGCCGATGAGGGCGCTCTCGATCGGCTTTGGCTCGAACGGCTCGTCCGGGGGCTCGGCCGGCAAGACGACCTTGTAGCCGCCGCCACCGCTTCTGGCAGTCTGCTTGAGTTCAACGAGTTCCTGGGTGAGAGCAACGTACGTCGCGGCCTTCAACTCGCTGGTAGCGGCATCGACCATCTCGGGTCGGGAGAACTCCGCAAGCTGTTCTTGAATCACCTTGATTCGCTCCCGCGCGTTTAAGCGCGCTCTGCTCTGGCGCGTCTCCGTGAATGCAAGAGCAAATGCGTTCGCGAGGTTCGCCGCAAGCTGGGCATCATTGGCCTCAGCCGTGACGGCCACCAAGCGCGTGGGAGCAACGAGGCTGGTCGTGACCACCTTGGCGCTCATGGGAGCCGGTGACGCGTAGATAGAGAACTGCTCAGAGTCCGGCAGTGTCGCGCCAAAGGTCTCTTCGACCTTGGGCGAGAAACTCGGGCTGTTCAGCGCCGCATTCACGCCGTTCAACTCGAGCCCGAGTTGGGTCGCGTCCACGTACTCACCGCCGTACATGAGCCGCGCCTCGGCCCGGTAACGTTCGGGCTGAACCATGGCGGCTCCAAGACCAGCGGCTACTCCAACAGCGATGAGGCAGACCAACAGCCACCAGTAGCGTCTTGCCGCACACAGGAGGTCGAACAACGTGATGCGCGGCGCACCCTCACGCGAACCCGGCGTTTGGCCTGTTTCCACTCTCGAGAGGCCTCCAGTGCCCGAGGGGGCTCCACACCTCCCGAGCTTGAGTGAGGAGGGGAGCCTACCATCTTGACCACATGGTAGCCAACCTACCCGTCAGGATCGGAATCAGCCAGGCGAAGCCGAGGAGCCGATGCGAGCACGGAATCTGCGCGGCTATCCAAGCGGTGTGGCTCTCCCGAGCGCGAGATCACTGCCAACCAGCAAGTCGCTCGGGCATGCACGTGGTCGCTCTGACTGGGAGACGATTACAATGGGTGGGGCGGCCGACAGCGTGCCGCTGTGGCTGGGGTAGGCCAGCGATCACGGGGGTCGACCATTGCGGATGGACGCGCGCACGATGCGAAGGGCGATGTTGCTTCGCCCGCCCCAGACCGATCAGTGCCCGCGCGTGGTGGCACGGCTGGTCTCGCTCGGTACATGATGTCTGCCCATGAGTGACCGGCGCAGAGGGAGGATGTGGCGCAGGTTGCCAACCCTCCCACCTATGGGGAAGGCAATCACGATCCTCGCGGGCAGCACCGCTGCCGCACAACTCATCCCGCTTCTCGCCTCCCCCGTCCTTACTCGCATCTACACGCCGAGCCAATATGGGGTGCTGGCCGTCTTCGTCTCCGTGCTCGTGCTGGTCTCAAGCGTCGACACCCTGCGGTACGAGATGGCAATACCAATCGCGAGAGACGAACGCGACGCAAGCGAGCTGACGCTCCTGGTGTTTGCCTTGCTCGCACCAGCGTGTGTAGTTGCCTTGCTCGTCGTTGCGGTGTTTCGCTTCGAGATCGCCGAGTTACTCCACGCTCCGGCACTATCCGGCCTCGCCTGGTTCTTGCCACTCAGCATGGCCGGACTCGGGTCTTACCAGTTGCTCTACTTCCGGGCGATCCGCGAGAAGCGCTTCGCCGTCATCGCCCGTACGCGCATCGCACAGGCAGCCGCGAAGGTCATTGTTCAGATCGCTGGTGGGCTGGCCGGACTCGGCGCCCTGAGCTTGGTGCTCGGTGACCTGCTCGCTCGCACCATCGGCGCAGGAAGACTAGGTATCGCTTCGACCGCCGCCTCGAGCGTTCGCGCCCTCCCCACAGCAGGGTCCGTCCTGCCGACGCTCGCTCGAAGATACCGCCGCTTTCCGCTCTTCAGCGCGCCTTCCGGCCTGCTGAACACGGCTGCGATGGAATCCGTGGCTCTGCTGGTCGCGTGGGCGTTCTCCCCCGCTGTCGCTGGGCAGTTCAGCCTGACCCAGCGCGTCATTACCGTGCCCATGGCCGTCATCGGCGTGGCGGTCGGCGAGGCGTATCTTGGCACTGCAGCGGAACTCGCACGCCGCTCGCCAGGAGCCTTGAACGCCGTGATACGCTCAAGCGCACGACGCCTCTTCCTCCTGGGAGTCGGTCCGGCGCTCGTCTTGGCCGCCGCTGGGCCGGTCGTCGTGCCCTTCATCTTCGGGTCTGAGTGGGCCGCAGCCGGGGAGTACGCACGCCTCTTGGCCCCTGCGTTTCTCGCCCAGTTCGTTGCAGCTCCGCTGTCGCAGACAAGCAACATCCTCAGCCGCCAGGGGAGTCAACTCGCGTTGGACGCCGGCCGTCTCGCCGCGGTTGTCTGCTCCTTCGGCGTCGGACGCGCTGCGGGGCTCAGCCCATGTGTGACCATCGGGCTGTATTCGTTGTTCACCGCCTTGTCCTATGCGATCATGCTCGTGCTGTACGTCCGCTGGTCGCAGGCCCCATCGGCTGACGTCTAGGCGCATGAAGCGCTCCCACAGCGTTTCCGAACATGGGCAAGCGTACCGAGTTCCGTCACGGGGGGCGAACGGGGCGACGGCAGCTACGCGCGATGGCTACCCCACCTCCGAGAAGCCGGTCACTTGTGCCAAGATCAGGAGCGAGTAGCCTCCAAGGAACCGCACTGTCGCGTCGCGGTCTAGGCTGAAGAGGATTCGCCGAGGGAGTCGTGCGAGCCGGTTCCTCGGCGACCCGGATCCAAGTTCGATGCCAGAGGCTGTATAGAAATAGTCGAGCACCGTATAGCCCGCTTCTGCGAGTGATTCCAGCGCGGTGTCTTTGGCGAAGAAGTGCACATGCCCGACGCCGCGACGCAGCATCAGCAGACGTCCCTTTCGCAACACGGACTGGGCAGAAAGGTCCAACGGAACGTGCACTACCAGGTAGCGACTCTTTCCCCTCGCCCTCCTCAGGAAGCCAAGGTAATCGTCGACGTGCTCGAGAACGTCGATCATGAGCAGCACGTCACAGGTCCGAGCCTCACCCGGGGAGACTCCGGGTTCGTCCGTCACGTCCTTGAGTTCGAATCGCAGTCTCGGGTTCGCTCTTGCCTGCGCCAACTCCACGGCCTGAGGCGATACGTCGTAGCCGCAGAACCTGCAATCCTCGCCGAGCCGGTCCTGGAGGTGCTGCAGGACGGCCCCGGCACCACAGCCGACATCACACACAGTCCTGGGCTCGATGTCATTGCGGCGCAGAATTGTCGCGATTCGCTCGGCCTTCCATGGCGAGTCCTCGGCGTGCCAAGAAGGATTCCTTCGAAGGTAGTTCCCATCTCTGTAGATGTCGGCGCTCATCGTCTCCATCCGACTCGCAGTGTACGGCCCCCAAACGTCGTGGGCCGCCTGTGAGGATGCTAGCGCATCACCGGCGGCGTCGCTCCCCACAGCATCTCCTCAGATGGGCGCCATCGGGGCAGTCGCCATCCGGGAGCTGGTACGATTCGAATGCAATGGCACGACATACCATCCACAGAAGGACCGCCATATGAGAATCCTCATCGTGTCGTTGTGGTTCCCGCCCTACAACAACGTGGGGGCCGTGCGGATGGGCAAGACGGCGGAGCACCTCATCGCACGGGGACATGAGGTGCACGTCATCAGCGCCAGCCCCCAGCCGTTCCCGGCGAACCTCGAGACGACATTCCCTGACCGCCTCGTGCGGCGAACCTTCTGGCTCGCCCCTCCCCAAGCGCTGGACAGGCCCACGCGTAATGAAACCCCATTGGTTTCCGCACGTCGCCGCAGCCGCAATCCGTTGCTCCGACACGCTTACCGGACGTCAAGATGGGCGTACCACCACGCCGTCTACCTCCCCGACAAGTTCGTGAGTTGGTTTCCGTTCGCCGCAATCACCATAGCGGCTCAAGTCAGACGAGAGTCCTTCGATGTCGTCTTGGCTAGCTCCGGACCCCCAACAGCGCTTCTCGCCTGCAGCGCCGCCTTGCGCGGCACGCAGACTCCTTGGGTCGCCGAGTTTCGGGATCTCTGGGCGGGCAATCACTTCGAGACTCACTCGGGTTGGCAGGCGAGCCTGGACCGGCGCCTGGAGAAGGTAGTCGTCGACTCGGCGGCGGCCATCGTGGCGGTGAACGACTTCCACGCACGCACCCTCGAAGCGCGATACCGTCGGCCAGTCACGGTGGTGAGCAATGGGTACGACAGGACGTGGGAGGAAGACTCCCTCCCGGAGCCAATCTCGTGGCGGAACCGCGACGACAAGGTTCGGCTGTTGTTCACCGGCACCTACCTACCAAGTCGCCACGACTTCGCCCCACTCTTCCGGGCCGTCTCGTCGCTCGGGGCGGATGCGAGCCGCTTCCACCTCGACTTCGTGGGGCCCGACACGCATCTCATCGCACCAGTCGCGAGCCGTTTCGGACTGTCGGGCATCGTATCTGCAGAACCGCCGGTGCCGCGAAGGACCGTGCTGTCGCTGCAAACGTGCAGCGACGTACTGCTCCTTCCAACGTCGCCAGAAGCCGTCAGCCAGGAGATTCTTCCGGCGAAGTTCTTCGACTACGTGGCGGCCGGTGTACCCATCCTCGCGCTTGCGCCGGAAGGCAGCGCCGTCGCCAGAGCCAGTGACGATCTTGGACTGGTGACTCAGGACTCACGGCGCATCGCGGCCTGGCTCAGCGAGCTCATGTCGACACCGGCCTCCGCGCGCAGTGCGCGTTCGCGCCGCCGCCCTCCGGCGGGGTTGTCCCGCGTTGCACAGCTGGACATCCTGGAGAACCTCTTGGCGGAGGTCGCGTCAGCGGCCAAATCCCCCGCTTGTGTTCGGGTGTCGTGATGAGTGGAGTAGGGGAGGCTCGACCGCAACGTCTCGCTGAGGAACGTCGAGCGCCGTGTGCTCCGGCAGTCGGCTCATGCTTCGGGCAAGTCCGACGAGTACAGCCAGCGGGATGGTCGACACTGAGAACACGAGTCCGCTGAGCAGCGACATCCCCACGAAAGACGCCACGGCGGCCGTCGCCAGCAAGCCGTAGGCGCGCACCGCGTCGGACTGTCGCCGATCGCGACAGAGGCGCAGTGTGCTCACGAGCATCCAGGTGACCACCGCCACGTAGACGATTGCGAGCATTATTCCGCCGGTGGCGAGCATTTCCAAGAGGTCGTTGTGCGCCCACATGGCCCACCCGGTACGCTGAACGAGGACACGGTACGAGGCCATCGGCCCGCCGCCGAACAGGAAATGAACCGGGTTCTCAGTCGAGTAGCGCAGAATCGCTTCCCAGAACACCAGCCTCCCGCTCGTGGATCGCACGTCCAGCGCTCCCCCCGTCATCGCAGAGAGAAGGGCATCAAACCGCAGGGAGATGGTGCTCCGGAGCAGATACACGCTGCAAGCCGCGACCACGATGAGGCCGAGTGCGGTGAAATGCACCCATCGATCCCTTGCCCTGACGCCCACGACCACGAAGACCAGCAGCACCGCGGCGAGGCCCACGTAGGCGGTGCGCACGAACGACAGAAGGACACAGGCACAGAGCGCGCCTGACACCACGATTGCCCCGAGACGATGCCGCCCTTCCCACACGAGGATCAGGACCATCGGCAGAACGAGGACAGCGTCGGCAGCCAAGCCGTGCGGACCCTGACCCGAGGATTCGAAGGCCTGAAGCGAACCCGCCGCCCTTCCGTAGTAGGCCGCGCCGAAACGCCCGGTCTGAATGAGTATGACGACTACCACCACGAGTAGGGCGGCGAATATGCCCATCGCGTACATCAGCCGGCGCTGTCCCCGGATCGACCGGCCGATGCACTCGGCAACACTCAGAGTCAGCACCCAAGCGGCGATGCGCAACCACATCAGCAGGGCAAGGCCGCTCGGGCCTCGCGTCATCGCAGCCAAAGCATACGCGGCAAGGAGGACGACGAGTATCCAGGGGACACGTGCGTTCGATTCGGTGGAGAACCCGAGTGCCCTGCCCTCGGTCACCAAGAAAGCGACGACGAGCACAAGGAAGCCTGCTCCCCACACTTGACCCAACGTGAGAGTGCCCAACTGGACGTAGACCCCGACCTCGACCAAAGGACGTAGAGCGATGAATGAGAGAACTGCCACCTCGGCGGACATCGCCCACAACGCGGCGACACCGGCGAAGGCAACGACAAGCAGTGCGAGCGGTACTATTTCGGAGATTGCCACGGCGGAACCCGAGAAGGGGAATGCATGCCGACGTCTCGGTGACTCGTGTCCATCACGACCAGAAAACCACTCGACGCGTCTTCACGGGTCGCCGATCGCGCGAGCCGGTACTCCCGCAACCGTCGCGCCAGACTCGACGCGTCCGTTCACAACTGATCCCGCGGCCACGGTCACGAAGTCCTCCAGGATCGTGCCCGGGAGGATGACCGCATTCGCACCGATCCAGCACTTCCGTCCGATGATGATGGGAGGGCCGGGAACATGCCGACCGAGTTCCTCCCGATCGTGATTCGCAGAAATCATCTTCACGCCTGGTCCGAACAGCGAACCCTCTCCGATGCGGATGCCGTTGCCACCCTGAAGGTAGCAACCCGGGCTCATTCGGAAACTGACCTGCACGCTCGGATGGATGAATATCCTCTCCGGACGCGTCACACGGGAAGTGAAGTGTACCTGCCACGGCACGTTCGCGTTCACTCGGAACAGCCGCTGAAAGACGGTGTTGACGATACGTACGGGCAGCGTCGCACGGACAGCGGCGAGCGCCTCCACGCCGTTCGTTCCCAGCACAGCCCGGAGGACTCTTCGAGTCACTGACCCTGCCTGCGCCCCACCTTCGTCGGTCACGCGCTCTCCCCGTCGATCCTGCGCCGTGCGTCTGCCGTGGCAGTATCTCCCAATCGCCCGACCACTGCAAAGCCTGAGCGGCCGTCAGCGTCCAATGACGTGGTTCTCTGGCATGACAACGGGGTCGGAGTCACTGTCGCCGCTGGCCCCTGGTCGTCGGGTGGCCCCGATGAGCGCGCAATCGGCGATTGAACCGCCATCAGCTCATGGAACGACGTCGGATGCGGCGATTGGTCGACTGACGAGGAGTAGGAGAGCAGCGCACACGAGCGAAGGTGTCGCATCGGCAGTGACTGCCTCATAGCCGCGGGGCACTTCATCGACGCTACGGGCGGCTTCCGTGTCGGGGCCCGCAACCGGATCGCCGGACGAGCGAGCCAGTTCCGGTCCCGCGGCGCTGATCGGAGACGGTCTTGTTCGCTCGACCGGGAACGCGTTAGGAGCGTCCACGCGCCCCTTCGCGCCGACTACGTTAGCTGCGAGAAGTTCTCGAGCGTGGAGCACGCGCAGATCGTACCCGAGCGCTGGCGCCATGCCTGCGGCACCGAGACCAGTACACGGAGGCTCGGCCAGTCAGAGTCGTACTGAAGACGGGGCCGCCGAGAGTCAAGCAATCCCGCCTGGGTCGGTGTGCCGCACCGTGGAGTATCTTGGTCGGCGACGCCAGAGTATCAGGGCGTCGCCAGCGCCGAGGGTGAAACCACGATTGGCTCTCCCGAAGGTGACCCGACGACGGCGCCGGCCGACGGCGTAGGTGACGTCCACTTCGGGTTGAGCGAGGCTGCAGGCAGCCCCCCGGACTTCATCAGAGCCAAGAGTTCCTTTCGAAGCTCTATGGCTCTCGACTTGAAGTCCGCCCCGTCGTCGAGGCCCTTCAGCTTGTCCGGCGACTTGACGTAAGTGTACGTCTGCCGCTGCTTGTACTTCCCTTTCGTCACGCCGGCGTCCTCGATGGCGACGCGAACAGCGCTCGTGGCAGTCTCGACATCGCCCCGGAGAGCTTCTGTCTGCTCCAAGAGCGACCTGGCTGCCGGACCCGCACTCGTCGCGCTGATCGCCTCCTGAAGGCGCCTAAGCTGCCGAGAAACCGCCCTCAGTTGCTTCAGCGCGGGCTGCAGCGTGACCCGAGGAGCTTTGGGCTTGCTGGGCATACTTGGCACCGTCTTCAATTGAGGTGTGTAGCCCCCAACGAGTCTCGAATGCGGGATTGGCCTTCCCGTGTACGGATCCGTCGTCCAGTAAATCTCCGTGGTGGCCGGAGTTGCCCTCGCCCTCTCGTTCTTGTTCTCGTTCAGCACAGCCTGACGATTTGCCATTCTCTTCAGGTACTTGTCATAGCGGCGCTTCCAGGCTTCGACCCGGTCTACCCCGGGTGTCTTCGCCTCGCCGACCTCCGCAACGGCCTGGCTGTACGTTGCCGCCGTCGTCGCCAGCGTCTTCTGCAATGAACTCAGAGATCGTGCGTCCTCGACGGTGATCCCGGCGACGGTGTCGCTGGGCCCGACCGTGTCACCACCGGATGGAAACAGGGCAACGCCGGCAACGACGGTGCCGATCACGACCACTGCGATGATGGCCGCGAGGGAGCCGACTCGAATCCATGAGCCAGTTCTGGACGCGGCCTCCTCGGAGCCGGCGGGCGAATCTGCCGCCTCGCCCGCGAGCCACTCGGCAAGCGGCGCGTCGGTCGCGCCCGGCAGAGACTCGACGCGCGGGGACGCGGCATCAGGCGCGGACGCAGGCAGCAGGGCCTCGACCCGGGGGTCAGAAGTCGTCCCAGCGGCGCCGATGACCGTCGGCGCCGACAGCCCCGGGCGAGCTTCAGCCGCCGGCACACCGATCACCGTCGGCGCGGCCTTTCCCGTGTCGGCGACCGGCGCCCCTGCTTGTGCGGGTACCGGGGCCACGACGGGCGGCGGTCGCAACGTCGCCGGCCGGACCTTGGGTGACTTACGGTGCAGGATGTCGAATGCCATCTCGGAAGCCGATTGGTAGCGCTGCTCCCGCTCCTTGTGGAGCGCCTTGCGGATGACTGCGTCGAGGTACTTAGGCGCCCCGGTGCGCATCGTCCGAAGCGGTGGCGGCTCCTCGTGCGCGATGCGGTACATGACCGCCGTCTGGGAGTCGGCGCCGAACGGGTTGATCCCGGTGAGCATCTCGTAGAGCAATACCCCGACGGCGAAGACGTCCGTGCGTTGGTCGACCGCCTCCCCGCGCAACTGCTCCGGCGACATGTAGCCCACCGTCCCGACGATGGTCCCGGCACGCGTCCACGATGCGCTGGCATCCCCGATGTGCGCTATTCCGAAATCCGCGACCTTGACGGAACCGCTCGGCTGCACGAAGACGTTCTCGGGTTTGAGGTCGCGGTGGATGACCGCGTTTGCGTGCGCATGGTCGATGGCGTTCAGGATCTGCACGGCGATCGCCGCAGCGCTCTCCGGGTCGAGCGTGCCGCGCGCAAGCAGCGCGTCGAGCGTCTCGCCTTCGACGTACTCCATGACGATGTAGCTGCGCTCGTCGTCGACGAAGACGTCGTACACGCTCACGATGTTCGGGTGATTGAGGCGGGCGGCGGCCCGCGCTTCACGATCGAACCGGCCGGCCAGCTCGTGCCGGAGCTCTGGGGTGAGATGGCCGTAGAGCAGAAGCTCCTTCAGGGCGACACGGCGATCCAGTCGCTCGTCGTAGGCGAGGTACACGACACCCATGGCGCCGCGGCCGACCTCCCGATCGACGCGGTATCGACCCCCAAGAACCGTCATCGCACGATCACCGCACCAACCCCGGCGCCCGTCACCGCACGACCCAGAACCAAGCGCCGGCCGCCATGGTGGAGTGACCGGCAGAATCACTCACCCGGACATCGTAGTGGTAGTACCCGACCGGCAGGCGACAGCGGAACCGAAGGCTGCGCGTGCTCCCCGTGCGCACGTTGGCGAAGCTGACCTTCTGCACCAGTTTCGTCTTGCTGCGCCGAATGAAGACCATGACGCGCACCGTGCCATTGCTTGGCCATGCATCGGCGACGCGGATGGGAATGGCAGCCGTCCGACCGCGCTTGACCGTCCTCTTCCTGAACTTGCCGAGGATCGTCGGTGCTGTGGTGTCCGTCGTGTCGAGCTTGACCGCGCACGACTTCTCAGCCTCCCAGTGGCCCATGTAGTCGACCGAGCGGTAGTAGACGGTGCGCGTCACACGCCCGCCGGTGAAAGGCGCCGGCACCGTGACGCTGGTGCCGTCCGTCCAGCCCGCGTCGCCGTCAAGGCGGTACTGCGTCGCCTGGACACCGCACCCTGCGTCTGTCGCGCTGAAGCGCAGATCGACCGGCCGGCTGTGCCAGGAGTCCCCGGCGCCGCGTGCCTGTGTTGCCGGCGCCCCAGTGTCGACACGGATCTCCCGGTGAAGGGGCGCACCCCAGTTACCCGCCTTGTCGAGGGCGCGGACGTGGAACACCCACACGCCATCCGACAGTCCCGAGTAGGCAGCCGTCGGGCCGCTCGGCGTCGAATCAACGGTCATGTCGGGCACTGTGTGGGCCGACTTGTCGATTGTGAAGGAGTAACCCACCAGACCCGAGACATCGCTCGGTGGCGTCCACTTCACCACCGCAGCGCTGGTCGCATACCACGTCCCAGGGACAGGATGAGTGGTGCTCGATGAAGCGGTCACTGCGGGGCCGGTGCTGTCAAGAGTAATGTACCCGGCTGGGCTGCGGAAAACGTTGCCCGCATCGTCCATGTACTCGGCGAGAACAGACCTCCGGCCGTCGGGCGGGTAGATGGGTGCAGTCGACGCCGCTGCGTAGACCCTCCATCCCGTCGATACCCAGAGGCCATCCTTGAGCGTCAGGAAGCGCATCTGCGTGGCGCCGGTCACCGCGGAGCTTACGGCGACGGTGAGCTTGTTGGTGATTGTGGCCCCGCCGTCCAGGCGCATCGTCCCGACAGGGGCCACTCGATCCAGCTTGATGTAGGCGGACGGGCTGCGAAACACGTTGCCGGCATCGTCCATGTAGTCGGCAATCACTACCTTGGCCCCGTCAGAGCCGTAGATGGTGACGCTCGCGCTTGCAGCGTAGCCCCGCCAGCTCGTCCACAACCATTCGTCATCCTTCAGCGTGAGGAAACGCATGTGTGTAGCGCCGTCAATCGACGAGTTCACGGTAACGGTGAGCTTGTTCGTGGCCGCGGCCCCGCCGTTCAGGCACATGGTGCCGCTGGGCTCCTCGCGATCAAGGTTGATTGTGTCATACAGCCGCGTGGTCGTATCACTGCTGTCCGCGTAGTCGGCGAAAACCGTCACGTCTCCATCAACACTGCTCGAAGCATTATCCGCGCCGTAAATCTCAACGGTCGATTTGGCCGCGTACGTCCGCCATGCCGTCCACACCCACATGCTCCCGCTCCATGTAGCAAAGCGCATCTTCGTCGCTCCAGTGACAGCCGAGTCGATCGCCACACTCAGACTCCTGGTCGCGATGGCTCCCGCATCGATACTCATAGAGCCGCTCGGGGCTGAAGTGACGGGGTCCGGAGCGGCAGACCCTGCAGGGTCGCCCGTCGCCAGCGGCGACGGAGACGAAACGGCAACCTCCGGCAGCGCCAGCACCACCGAGGACATCAGCCCAAGGACCAGCAAACAAAGTGCGGCGACTGCGACGCGGTGGACAGCAACGTGGGTGTGACTCATGCCTATCAGCTCCATTCCCGTCTTGCCCCACAAACGGTGGCCCCGCAGAGAGCGCACGACCTTAGTATGATACTGACTGCTGGCATCATCATCAACCAGATGGCCTCGCCCCAAGGCGCAGTCGCACCCGAATGTCCCCGAAGCCCAACTCATCACCATCGCGGGCGATCGCCGTAGACACGCGCCGGCCATTGAGCAGCACTCCGGAGGTGCTCCCCAGGTCGGTGATCTCGACACCTCCAGCCGTCACCGTGAGCCTCGCGTGGCGCCTGGAAACGGAGGGCTCCAGGAGTTCGACATGGTTGCCGACATCGCGGCCCACCAGGTTGGGGCCGGGGCGCAGCGGATATCGCCGGCCCTGCCGGTCCACCAGCGCCGCGCCTGCAGTCGGCTCGGGGCCCGGCGGCGCGACGACCGGCGCGGCGCGCCCGGGCGACCGTCTCGTGGCGTCGTAGACGAGCCACGCGATCACGCCGCCGACGACCACGACGATCACCGCGACGATGATCCAGCCGCTGCTGTTGCTCGCGCCGCCTCCGCCTGCGACCACAGCAGCCCGCTTGACCTTCTTGAACGACACGATCTCGTAGAAGGGCTCCTCCGCCATGGACACATCCTGGCCGTACACCGAGGATGTCCACGTGCCCGCCTTGGCGTTCTCGATCACGATCTGTGCGGGGCCGGTGGCGGTCGACTGCTGATAGCCGGGGTAGCCCGGGCCGACCTTGGTGCCGGCGGGGTCCGTCAGATCCAGTGTCAGTTCGCTCCCGGGCCACAGAAGCACGGCCTGGACGTCGCCGCCGGCGTCCGGCACGGCGAAGGTGCCGGCCTCGACCGTCTCTCCTTGTGCGACCGCGCCTTCGTGCTCCGCAAGCACGTCCTGAGTCGCCGAGACCTGGGCGAAGACGAACTTGCCGGCGACGCCGTTGGCGACACTGGTCGCGTCCGCCAACTGGTACTCACCGCCGGTGGCGTCGGCGATCTCCTGCAGAAAGTCGGGGGCCAGATCGCCCACCTCTCCGAAGCCGACCGTGAAGATCTTGATGTGCTTTCGCTTGGCCTCGACGACAGGGCCGGCGAGCACCTCACTCTCGGTCATGCCAACTGTGCGCACGCCGTCGGACAGCAGGATCATGACCTTGTCGGAGCCGGGCACGGCGTCGTCAAGCTGAATGATGCCGTCCTCGATGCCTGCGCCGATGTTGGTGCCCTGCTCTGTCTGGAGCGCCTCGACCGCTTGACGGATGGCGTCGTGGTCGTCCGAAAGCGGCTGCACAGCCGTGGCGAAGTCCGAGAACGACGAGACCGCCACCTGCGCTCCGGTCTTGGTCAGGCTCCCGTATCCCGTGATGATGGCGGAGACGTCGATCGCTGCATCCTTCGCCTGCGTAAGCTTCACTTCGCCCTGGAAGTCGGTGGACATCGAGCTGGAGACGTCGATGACCAGCGCTGTGGCGGCATCGCCGGTGGTGGTGCCGGAGCCGGAGGAGCCCTTCCAGTAGTCCGCTGGCAGGACGCCGTAGTAGAGGTACTCGTGCGCGGCCTTCCAGGTGGACTTCGGTTCACTCAGGATCTTGGCCTGCTTGGCCGCGCTTCGCTTGGCGGCGTAGAACGCTCCGAGCGGGTCATCAATGCGAGTGACTCTTGAGAAGAACGCGTCCGCGAGCATGGTGCCACCTACGGGGGCGCCGCTCTTGTCCCAGCCGGTGTAGCTCACCTCCGTCGAACCGATGAAGCACCGCGCTCCGCTCTGCAGGAAGTGCAGCGCGATACTCGAGTCCGGCGTGGTGTCTGTCTCGATCAGGGCTCCATAGCAGGCCCTGCAGAACACCGTCCCTCTGGTGGATGCGTCCTGGGCACGGAATGCGTCCGGCTGGTACACGCGACCTGAGGCCAGCTTCTTGTCTCCTTCACCCCAGAAGAGCGAGGTGTCTGCATCGCTGCCGTGCAGGAGCAGAAAGGTGTAGTCGTGACTGTCGTTGTAGGTATGGGGCTTCCTCTTGACCTGCAGGTAGCACACCGGAGGACTGGTCTCGAGGGCAGGGGGACCCCCCAGATACTTCTTCCCGATGCTCTTGGCATCGGTCAGGCGCAGCGACTGCTCCATGCTGAGCACGTAGGCTCCGGACGTGGGTTGACCCGAGGGCGACAGGAGCTGGCGCTCGAGAAGCGCGATGCTGCCGCCGTCGGGGAGCCTGGCGATCGGGACGTCGACGACGCCGTCCCCGGAGAAGTCCCCATAGGGATCGTCCGTGCGCACCGACGTGTCGGGATCATCCTGGTTGCTGAACGGCAGTGAGAAGTACGGCACCTCATCTGGCCCTCCGACGATCTGAATCGCCCGCACGTCTTCGGCCTTGATCCCCTCCTCGGAGAGGAAATGCCGGAGGAAGTCCTTCGCCTCCTCTGGGGTAGCCGTCCCCCCGGGCAGCTGGACCACCTCTCCGATCTCAGCCAGCTTCGCCTCAAGGGCGTCGCCCTTCTGCTGGCCGAATTCCTTCACCAGCCACCCTGACTCGGTCACGACGATGGTCGTCGAGGCGCCCGCCGCGAGCGCCGGTGCGACCAAGACCGAGCAGAACAGCGCGGCCGCCGTAGCGACGACGGCGAGACAACCGCTCACTCGCAGATGTCGGCTAGTCACTGACACTGAACGTCGTCCTCCCCGTGGTCGCGTCTCGCGTCACGATGACTACCCGAGGTATCTCCGCAGCGGCACCTGAGGACAGGCGGACTTTCATCGTGCCGGCATACGACACCGTGGTCACAGAATGACCTCCGACGTCCTCGGTCGAGACCGTGCGCGGCGCCTTGAGGAGGTCTCGATAGTTCTTCTTGAGAAACGCCTCGGCATCTCGCACCGCCGCCTTCTCCTCCTTGCCGACCGGTTGTCCGCCACTTGGCGACGGACTCGCGGCCCCGCCTCCTCCCCCACCGCCCCCGGAGCCGCCGGCGCCGAGCATGACGAAGAGCACGATGGCCAGGGCGGCGGCGCCGACCAGCCCGATCCACAGGGCGGCGTGCCCGCCGCCGCGCCCCCCCGTCGTCGGCTCGGAGCCCAGGGGCGCCGAACAGATGGAGCACCTGCTGGCGCCGTCGAGGTTCTCGGCGCCACACCGTCGGCACCTCATCAGTAGGCCTCCTCGATGAAATCGATGGTCGTCAGGCCGACGCTGAGGCGCTGGCCGTCGCGCACCGGCGTCTCCCCGTGTATCGGCAGCCCGTCCAGATACGTGCCGTTCCTGCTCCCCAGGTCCTCGACCCATACGCCCCCGGCACGGGAGACGAGGCGTGCGTGATACCGGCTCGCCTGTTCGTCCATCACCGACACCTCGGCGTCGACGGCGCGGCCGATGCGCGCCGGAAGGACGACGCGCATGGTGCGCGAGTCGCCGGGTCCTGCGATGACGCAGCCCACCGCAGCGCCGCTGCCGAAGTCGGAGACCACGCCCCCGAGCCGGCCGGACGCGAACGGGTCGCTCGCCGCGATCGCCGCGAGCTCACGCTCGGACCCGCGTCGCATCGTGAACACGAGCAGGACCACGACCGCAGCAACGATGACGCCGAGAGCGATGATCGCCGCGCCGACGGCGAACAGCACAAGCGCGAGCAGGAGAACGGCGACTCCTCCCCCGATCAGCCAGTAGCCCTGTCCATCGGCTCCCATGGTCGTGTCCAGGCCCGCCGCCTGACGCAGGTCGCTGTTCGCCCAGGGGTCACCGGCCGGCGGCGCCTGCGGGTCTCCGTCGATCACGATCGGATCGGGTTGCGCAGGAGTCCTCGCCGCGAAGGCGCTGTGACCGGCCGCCCCCGCGCCGTTGCCTGCGGAGGCCTGGAACGCCCCAAGCATCTCCTCCGCCGAGTTGAAACGATCCGCCGGCGACTTCGCGAGCGAGCGGTCCAGCGCGGCCTGCAGCTGAGGCGACACGCCCTGGAGGCGCCCGGCCAAGGCCGGAGGCTCCTCATGGACGATGCGACGCATGATGTCCGTCGGCGGCAGGCCGTCGGTGGCTCCGAAGGGGTTGCCGCCGACGAGCATCTCGTACGTCACCACACCTATCGAGAAGAGGTCGCAGCGCGCATCTACCTCCGCCCCGAGGATCTGCTCCGGAGCCATATAGCCCGGCGTGCCGACGATGGTGCCGGCCTGCGTCAACCGCTTGCCGCCGGACACGCGCGCCACACCGAAATCGCTGAGCTTGATCCGTCCCTCTGGAGTCACGAACACGTTGTCAGGCTTGATGTCGCGATGGATGATCCCGGCGGCGTGGGCGTAGGCAACGGCGGCGAGCAACTGCTCGGCGACGACCAGTGCCGACGGCACCGGCAGCGGCGACCGGTCGATGACGTTCGAGAGTGTCTCACCCTCGACGTACTCCATGATGATCGCCGCCCGGCCGTCCCAGATGTCGGCATCGTAGATGGTCACCAGCCCGGGGTGGCTGATCCTCGCAGCGACCTTGCCCTCGATGACGAAACGGGAGGCCATCTCAGCGGCGCGCTGCGGATCCGTCCCTACGGGGATCAGCGGTTCCTTGACCGCCACGACACGTTCCAGCCGCGAGTCCCAGCCGCGCCACACGATCGCCATCGCGCCGCGCCCGATCTCGCCCTGGAAGATGAACTGCTGCAGGTCCTGGGTCATGTCGGCACGCTCAGTTCCCCTCGCTCGCCGGTGGGTTCGGCGGATTCACGAACCGCGAGACGTGGACCCACCCAAGCTGGTCGACGCCCGCTTCGTCGCCGTAAGTGACGAGGTACCACAAGCGCCTCGGGTCGTCGAGAGGCCCTTCCCACTTGCGGGAGTATCTCCAGCACCACACCGAGTGCCTTGCCGGACCACTGAGCCTCTCCTTGCGGCCAGAAGACATGGATGGCCCGAACCGCACGTTGACCACCTCCTTGAGTGTGGCACGCACGGGTGTGTCCTGGAGGCGCGGGCTGGAGATGAACTCCGATATCTGCTGCGCCTCCGCAACGGCCTTGGTCGGCGGGTCGTCCGCGGGAGAGTCATCCGGTGATGGCTTGACGGACTTGGCCGAGGACGGGCTGGGCGACGGCGCCTCTTGCCCTGCGGCGCCTCTGGTGGCATCCATGACCAGCCAGGCGACCGCGGCGACCGCGACGGCCAGCAGGATGACGAGCCCCATGCGGCCGTAAAGCTTGGTGCGGCGCCTGCGAATCACGGCAGAGACGGCAGGCGGAGACTCGCGGCGCTGGGAGACCGCGGCGCCCGGCATCTGGATCGTCGCCGGGCGCTTCGGAGCAAGGCGCGCCGCCTGAGTGAAGGTCGGCCAGTCAGGAGCCCAGATGGCGACGGTCGCGTTGTCGTCCGTGCCGCAGCGCTGCGCCTCCTGCGCGAGCAAGGCGGCAGCCGCCTGCGCGGATTCCGAACGCTGCGCCAGACGCGAGACCGTGTCCTGGTCGATAGTGTCGGAGAAGCCATCCGTCACCAGTGCCAGCGCGTTCCAGGGTTCGATCCGAAAGGCACTCAACTCCGGCTCATGCGCGCTGAAACCCAAGGCTCGCTCGATGACGTTCCGCTGCGGATGGCTGTCTGCCTCCCGCGCGGTGAGTATCCCTTCGGCGACCATGCGCGCCACCTGTGAGTGGTCTACCGTGAGCTGCCGGGGCGTCGTCTCCCCCACCACGTAGGCGCGACTGTCCCCGACGTGCGCGACCCAGCCCTGGCTGGAGGTCGCGAACAGGGCCACGAACGTCGCGCCCATGCTTGCCGCGCCGCGCCGCGCCGCTTCATCGACGATGCCTTGATGCGCCTCAGCGGCGATCTCCCGCAGGGCCTGCGCAGGATCGAGGTCCACGAGGCCCCGGCCGGCGAGCGCAAGCAGGTCGTCGATGTACGCGTCGGCGACGTCGACGACCACGCGGCTGGCGACATCACCCGCCTGGTGACCGCCCATGCCGTCGCTGACGAGCATGAAGACGCAGACTCCTCCAAGACGGTCCTCGGCCGTGGAGAGATCCCGGATGAGATACGCGTCCTCGTTGTACGGGCGCTGCCCCGGGGTGGTTCCCGCACCGGCGGACATTCTCATGCATCCGCTCCCTTCTGGGCTTGCGGATGCCTGCGCGAGATGAGCACTGTGATCACGCAGGCCGCGGCGCCGGCCACCCCGAGGACGATGAGCCACGGGAACGTGCCCGCGGCCACGCCTGCGGAGCTCGCGACGGCGAACGCGTCCGTGTCCATCGCCGCCAGCACGCGCACGGTCGAGGCTCGTGATCCCGAAGCGGCGGCGACGGAGTACTCACCGGGCGTCGGCGAGGTCAGCGCGAACCAGGTCACACCATCTCTGGTACGGCCGCCGGGGGCCTTCACACGTCGGCCGTCACGCAGCAGGAACCAGCGCCCCGCCCGGCCCTCGGGCACCACCATGACGTCGAGCCGCCTCGTGGCGAAGGAGACCTCGGCAACCGTCACCGGAGTCGCAGACGCCTCCCGTGGGTCGACTGCCTCGTCGAAGACGAGCTCAGCGCCCGCCGAGACCCTGGCCCTCAGAAAGTCGGTGCGGAGCGCAAACAGGTCACCGGCAACGGAGGACCGGCCGCCCGTAGCACGAGAAACCCGTTCGAGAAAGGACCGGTCTGCCTGAGCCACCGAGCCGACGGCGATGGTATCGATGCGCACGCCCTTCCGGCGAGCGCTCTTCACGGGACCAGAGAGGATGGCATCCTTGTCGAGACCCGCGGTGTTCACGCCGTCGCTGACGAGGAGAATCGACTTCGTAGCGGCCCGCGGCGAGGCCCTGAACGAGCCGACGGCGAGGCGCAACGCCTCCCCGACGTCGGTGTTGCCCTGCGGGCGGATCCGCGCGAGACGGGCCGTCACCGCCGTGAACGACCCGCCCGGCGCCACCGTCATGGTCGCTTCGTCGGCAAAGGTGATCAGGCCGATATCCTCCGGCGCCGAGTCGGCGAGACGCCGACTGGATTCACAGGCGGACGTGAAGTCACGGGAAGCTCTCCGCGCCGCATCGATCTTGGTCGTCGCACTCCAGACCCCCGCCATGCTGCCGGATGAATCGATCACGAGTCGCGTGCTGATGTGGGTCACGGGGGGACCCTGAGAGAACCACCCTTCATAGAGCTTCTGGACGCTCGAGCGCACAAGCGGTGACGAGGCGTATCCTTCGAGGGCTTGGAGCTTGGCGACCGCCAACGGCCGGACCTGATCGGTGGGGGCGCCACCCGCGATGGTCAGACTCCGCCAGGCGGCGGGCAGATCAAGGGCCTCCGAGGCGGACGTGCTCGTTGTCACATAGGTCACCGGAGACCCGACGACCGATCCCGCAAGGCGAGCGAACTGCACCACGCCGTCTGAGCCGGGCTTCGTCAGATGCGCCGGCAGGCCCTGTACGACGGCGATCCGGCACACGCGGGGAAGCGGCCGGCCGCCTGCATTCAGACCCGCAAGGTACGCGCTGCCGGGCAAGAGGTCCGTCGGCGCCAGACGCGCACCCGCCGCGAACTCGCGCCACAAGTCGAGACCGGGAAAGCGGCGCTGCAGGGGGAGCCCCTTGTTCGGACAGCCGATGAGAACAGCGCCGGCCACGTCTGCTCGGTCGGATTGACGCGGCCGGACGACATCCTGGAGATAGGCCCGCAACTGCAGCCCGGCGGCGCCCTGACTCACGACCATCACTCTGGCGCCGGGGTGACGCCGATCGATGCGGTCCAGCCCCCAGGCGATGTCCGCCGCGCCCAAGCCCCCGTCGACCGCCTTGCCGTCTGCGTCCGTGGCGGCCAGCAAGTACGTCGGCGGGGCATCGCCGCCCGTCCACCAGCCAGGCCGCGGCGACGTCCAGAGTCGGATCCGCCCCCCTCCCCTCTCCGCAACCTCGCTCGCATCGGGGCGGAGCCAGTAGCCGATGAAGGCCGGAGCGTCACCGACACCGCCGTCCACGATCAGCACGGGTACGGACGTGGCGCTCTGCGCGGGTCCGGCGGCATTCGCCGCCGGACCCGCGCAGAGCACGAGCGTCAGGGCGACGAGCGACCAAAGGACGCCCGTCGCCCAGCCCTTGAGAAAGCGCCGCAGCACGCTACTTCGTCGTCTTGAAGGTGAGAGCGGTGCCACCGATCTTGATCGTATCCCCGTCGTTCAGCCGTGTCGGTGCCGTGATCGCTCGATCGTTCACGAGGGTGCCGTTGGAGCTGCCGAGGTCGATGATCGTGTACGCGCCGTCGGCGAAGCGGATCTTGGCGTGCTCGCGAGAGGCACGCTCGTCGTCGATGGACACGAGGTTGGTGGCCTCCCGGCCGATCTTGACGTCCACCGTCGGCAACTGCCAGCGCTGGCCCACGGTCCCGCCCGAGATCGCCCACAACTCGGCGAATCCAGGCTGCGCCGGCTCCCCGATGACCGTCGGCGCGGAGCGGTTTGGCGCGCCGCCGCCCATGACGGTCGCGGCCGACCGGCGCGGCTCCGCGGCCACGGCGGCGGGAGCGCTCGTCGGCCGCGACGCCTGGATCTCCTGGCGGATCTGGCCGAACTGGCTGTTCAGGGCATTCACGAACTCAGTCGACGGACGGCTGCGACTTGCGGTCGACGCATAGATGATGGCGGCCAGCACACCGAGGCACAGACCGAGCACCGCGAGCAGGGCAAGCGTCGGCCCGTAGCCGTTGACCAGCCAGCTCACGTTCCAGGCGACGGGCTGTGCGTAGATCCCTCCGCCACTGGGGACCTGTGGGAGTTGCTTGTCGGCGGTCAGGACGAGCTGCACGTCCACACCGTCGACGTTTCCCGTGAACCTGAACAGAAACGCGGGGATGATGAGGAGCACGCCCACGATGCTCAGGATCCGCGGGGCGAGTGCCTTCGAGCCCTTGTGCTTCTGCGTGGAATCGATGAACACCCACGCGAGACACGCCAGCGTGACCAGCAGGAAGATGAACATCCCCCACTGATAGAACCAGCCCCACGTGCCCACAGTCACCGCGTCGATGACATCCGTGAGGCTGGCTTGATCGATCGGAAACGTGATGGTCCTCACTCCGAATAGCGCCACGATCCACTCCCTCCATTGCTGTCCAGTGCTGCCCGCATTGATCAAGCGTCGCGCCTCACCACCCCGGCGGGCCGCGACGTGCGACCGCCGTGTGTATCACCGTAGCCCCCCGTCTCGAGCTTCACGCAGCCACAACCTCTCGGCCCCAAAGGCGACTTCGTCGCCGACGACGACGCGACGCGCCGAGACGCGCAGCCCGTTGACGAGGGTGCCATACGTGCTGCCCGCGTCGCGCAGGTCGACGCCGCCGGGCGCGACCTCGAGGACGGCGTGCCGCCGCGACACCGAAGGATCATCCAGCAGCACATCGTTGCCGTAGTCGCGGCCGACCGAGTTCGTGCCGGCGTGCAAGGGGTGCTCGTGGCCATCGCCGGCGACCAGAACGAGCGCGTCCGAGCGGGTTCCCGCTGTGGCGGCCGCCCGCTCGCGAACCACCAGCCAGGCGATCAGGCCTCCCCCGACGATCAGAACGATGAAGAGCAGGACTCCTCCGCCGCCGGTTCCACCGCCACCACCACCGCCGGAAGCCACGGCGGCGATCGAGCCTGCCGGGGACGGCTTCACGGTCTTGCCTGCCGCCGGCCGTTTGCTGGGCTTCGCCGACGGCGTGGCGCTCGCAGTCGCCTTCGCGGTCGGCGTCGTCGCAGTCGTCGGCGTGGTCGTCGGCGCGGGAGAGGGCGCCGGCGCCGTGTCCACCGCCCCGATGAAGTAGTAGGGCTCCTTCGCCTGAGACACCTGCTCCCCGTAGACCGAGGCCTTCCACTTCCCGGGCTTCGCGTTCTTGACCGCCACCTGGATGGGCCGCGTCCCCGACGTGCGGTAACCCGGGTACCCGGCACGCACGCGGATCCCACTCGGGTCGATGAGGGTGAGCCGCAGCTTGCTCCCCGGCCAGTTGAGGACGGCTTGGAGGTCCCCCGATCCCGGCGGCACCGTGAACGCGGGGACGGAAGCCGTCTTGCCCTGAGCCACCGTCCCTGAATCGCGCACGACGATGTTGGCCGTGGACGAGACCTGCGCGTCGATGAACAGGTTGTCCAGGTCGGTCTTGAACTTGCCGGCGTCCGCGAGGCTGTACAGCCCACCCGTCGTGGTCGCCATGCGCCGCAACAGCGCCTCGTTGAGATTCCCCGACTCGCCGAAGCCGATGGTGTAGATCTTGACGTGCAGCTTGGTGGCTCGAGCGACAGGACCCGCGATGACCTCGTCGGGGTCCTTGATGCCCCTGTTCGCCTTCCCGTCGGACAGCACGATCATGGTCTTGGGGAAGGTCGTCTTGGCCTGCTCGAGCGCGGTCAGGCCATCCTCCATGCCCGCCGAAAGGTCGGTGCCGCCTCCCGACTGCAGCTTGTCGATCGCCGCAACGACCTTGGGGTAGTCGAGAGTCATGTCCTGCGGACGCCGGGCGTCATTGCTGAAGACCGTGACCGAGAGCTCTCCGTCGGCGCGCGTCACGGCACTGCGGTCCTTGACATAGGCCACCAGGGTCTTGGCGGCTTCCTTCGCCTTGTCGATCTTGCGCTGCCCCTGGAACGACTCGTCCATGGACCCGGAGACGTCGATGACCATCGCGGTCGCCGGGCCGACCTTGCGCGCCGGCGGCACCGGCTTCGGAGGCGTCGGTGGGCCGGCGGTGAAGACATGGATGTAGCTGGAGAACGCGCTGAACGGAACGGAGCGCGTGCTATACAAGAAGTCGCCGCTCATGCTGCCCGCGGGATAATAGTATCCAGACTCCGAGATCGTGATCATCTTGCGGGCCGCGTCGACTTCCTCCACGAATGCGACGTGACCACTCTTCTCGGCGATATCGCCGACCCTCGGAGCCTTGTCTACGTCGAACAAGCCATTCGCAGCGGCACTCCATGTGCCCGCGTTGCCGGAGAGACGGTCCAGCGCCGTGCCCTGGTATCCGAGTTCCCGGGCGCGCCCATGCGCATACCAGGTGCAGTTGCCCTTTGCGTCGCCGAGCCTCAGCGAAACGTTGTTCGGGTAGAACTGCTTGGGCGCCAGGTTGCCGATGTAGAAGAGGTTCTCGCCACGATACGCGGCAGAGTCCCAATCGGGCTTGGTGAAGGCGAATGCACTCGTGCCGAGAGCCAAAGCGACCAGGAGCGCGACGAAGGTCACGACGGCCGCGCGCTCCACCGGGCGGGTCCATCGACTCCTCCTTGGCGGATCACCGGCGCAGCCGTTCGTCCGCCCCGTGCCTCCTCCGGCGACGGCGCTCATGGGTCCTACCTGCTCGCCCACGCGATGTCCTCCTCTGGAAGGCCGAGAGCATCGCCGGCGTTCCTCAGATCCATGCGCACGGCGTGGATCGCATCACCGATGCCCTGCAGCGACAGCGGAGAGAGCCGGGCAGCGAGGACGACATCGCCCTTCTTCTTCTCGCGCCGGACCATGTGGCGAACCGCCCGGCGCGCCTCCCGCACGCGCTCCCGCAACAACTCGAGCGCACCCTGAGCGTCGGTGGCCGTCTGAGCGAACACCGGATCCACCGCCGAGTCGCTGAGGCGCTGCTGGAGTCTGTCGAGACTCTTCGCCACCGCAGTGAGCCTGGTTGTCAACTCTTGGTCGGAGGCGTCGATCTTGGCCGGCCGCGACGGAGGCGACGGGAGATCCTTGTACTGTGGCGGGGAGCCGGAGATGCTCTCGTAGCCCACGATCCTCTCGACAGTTCGCTCGTCCTTCCCAGTGCCCACCGTCCGTTTCTCGATGATTGGGACGCTTCTGGCCGGTGTCGCCTGCTGCCGGCTGTTGTACGCCTTCACCGCCGCGACCTCCGCCCTGTAGTCGGCCTGACGCTGCGTCCACTCCCTCGACCAGGCCTTGAGGGCGTCGGCGTTCTCCACAGCCGCCTCGTCCGCATCGACGAGAACCGCCTGATACCGCTGAGCCGACTGGTCCAGTCCGCGGCCGACGGAGTCGAGAAGCTGTGCCTGCTCGCTTACCGAGAGCGACCCGTCGGGCGACGTGGACGCACCAGCGGACCCGCCGGATCCACCGGCCCCTGCGGTGATGACCACGGCGGCGATCACGACGACCGCTGCGAGAGCTACCGAGACCAGGATCCAGTTCGCCGTTCTGCCTCGGCCGTCCGCGCCGGTCGGCTCGCCGAGCAGATCGAACTGGTCTTCGGATCCGGACTTCGCGTCGGTCACCCGCGCGTCGCCGTCAGCGACGCTCGGCGACTGAGGGAGGTCGTGCGCACAGGTGTGGCACTTCGTTGCGCCGTCAAGGTTCGGAGCATGACAGTGCGGACACTCCATCGGTCAGACCTCCGCTCGCACGGTCATGTGCGTCGCGGGCGCGACGCCCGAGTCGACGTGGATGCCGCCGGCCCACCACGACGGAAGCTCCGTGGCTGCACGACGACCGTGGCCGTGTTGCTCTGGCAAGTGGCCCCCCAGATCAGACAGACCGTCATCCGGCAGGTACCCACCGCCTGCCGAGGACTCTGGACGTAGTCTATTGGGTGAGTCGTGGAGAATGCAATGGACCTCGCCCGGCTCCCTGGGGGTCACGAAACGTGGTGCGTGGTATTGTCACAATCGATACTGTGCAGGCATGCTCGAGGAGGGGTCATGAGACACCGCGCGGCGCTGTTCGGGATCGTGGTGGGGAGTTTCATGGTTCTCGCGGCCGTCGCGGCGCCGGCCCAGGCCGGCTACGGTGCTCTCTGGACGCAGCCGGCGACGCCGCTGCCCTCGGGGACCCGAGTGGTCGCGAGCGGCGATGGCGTCTTCACCGTGTGGTCTGAGGTGTCGCCGGTCGAGGGCGAGCCGAGCGCACCTCCGGTCGTCACTCTCTGGGCGCAGCGATTCCGTCGCAGTGACGGGACTCCCTCCCCGGCGGCGCCGGTGGCGTTGGTCACGCTGCCGCCCGACAACGCTCTCGGGCGTGTCGCGACCGCCTCTGACGCCGAGGGAGGGCTCGTGGTCGCCTGGAAGAACGCGACCACGGGTGAGACCTTCACCCGTCGGTATACGCCCGCTCTCGAACCCTCGTACGGCGCGCTCCTCCTCTGTCGCGATGGAGCCCCCGCGGCCAGCGTCCTGGCGGGTCGCACCGCCACGCCCGAGGAGATCGCAGTCGACAGGAGCGGCACGGGCTACTTCGTTCGCCTGGGCGTCACGCCGAGCCCGGCCGACGGCGACACGCTTCTCAACCACGTCTCCGGGACGGGCATGCTCGCGACGGCTCAGCCCGGACGTCATCCGACGACTGGCAGTGTCGCGCGTCTGGCCGTGGATGCATCCGGTCGTGCCTGCGCCTTGCTCTTGCCACCCGGCCGCAAGCACGCTCTCCTGGACCGCTACGACACCGGCCTCACGGGCCTGGCTTCCCCCGTCCCCCTCTCCGAAAGGGGTTCTCCGGCCCCGAAGACGGCCTCGACGGCGGTCGGGGCGTTCGCGGACGGCAACGCCGTCGTCGTCGCCTGGCGCGACTCTCGAGGCCTGCGTCTTCAGAGGGTCACCAGCCCTGCCACAGGCCGGCCGAAACGGCTGTGGCGGAACGCGCCGTCGGTCCGCGCGTCGACCTCGGCGTCGATCGCCGCCGACAGCAGGGGCGGAGCCTACCTCGTCACCGTAGCCGGGGGTGCGGTCGTCGTTCGCCACTTCGCGGCGAACGGCTCGCTCTTGACCGGCGCGGCGGGGCGCCGGCTCGCCACCGGCTTGACAGAGGTCTCGGTCGCCGGCATCACCAGTGACCGTTCCGGCGCCCTCTGGACCGGCTACCGCGGCGTGGATCCCGACACTCGCGTGGTCCACGCTCGGCTTGTTCGCACGGAGTACTTCCCCGTACCATCCGCGACATCGCAGGTCGATCTTGGAGTCGACGGTTGCTCCCGCATGGAGGTCGCGACCGACGAGCTCGGAGGGGCCTTTGTGGGCGCGGAGCGCGGCCCCGGTGCGACGAGCGGCGTGGTCGTCAAGCGGATCGGCCTGCCCGGCACCGCCTTCTCCTGCAGCGTACAGAGCCGTCTCGGCGCCTCGTCAGGCGCCTGGTCGTACACGGTCGACTACGGTAAGAAGGTCACGCTTGCCGGCTACGCCGTCGACCACGGCTCTCCTGGCGTCTGGTCCGGAGCGGAACTGCAGTTCCTACCTGCGGGCCAGACGACCTGGTCGCGGGGTCCCGCCATCACCCTGGCCGGCGGCGGGTTCTGGACGGGAACGGCCACGCCGCTCGTCAGCGGATCCTGGCGCGCCGTCGGCCCGAGCACCGGCGACTGGTCCGGCAGCCAAGTCGTCAAGATCGGCGTTCGACCGGCGGTCACGGCGCGCCTGGGCTACAAGATCATCCGTGGGTGGCTCTACTTCTATGTGAAGGGCAGCGTCAAGCCGCGGAGCGCGAACCAGCCCGTCATGCTCAAGAAGGTCAGCGGCACCGCCTTCAAGACCATCCGCTCCAGGACCCGCCGGGACTCGACCTTCTACTTCCAATGGCAGCCGGCACTCAAGGGGCGCGTCAAGTACGCCCTCCAGGTCGTTCTGCCGGCACGCACGGATCGTCTCGAGGGCCGGTCGCGGACGCTCAAGGCCTCAGTCACGCCCTGAGCGAGGGATCGCGGCTCGGTTCGGACGGCGGCCACATGCCGGAGTCTCTCGGCCGGCGCTCATCCATGACGGAGTTCGCGCAGCGTCGCATTCAAGCCATCCTCGAGCCTCGTCCATGGACCGAAGAGCGAGGCTCCGAGTGAGGTGTCCATGAGCGTCGAGCCGTAGCCCTCCAGCGCGCCACCATCGGACGGCGTCCGCTCGCTGATCGTGCTGGTGGAGCCGGTCACGTCACGAGCCGTCGAAGCGAGCTCCCGAGGCGTCGTCGGCACTCCCGACGACACATTCACGAGTGCCGGCTCCACAGCGCCGGTCACCGCAGCGGCCAGCAGGCAGCGAACGACGTCATCCACGAAGACGTAGTCACGAAAGTCGCCGGGCGAGGCGGAGACGATGATGTCATGACCGGCATCGGCCTGGCGGAGGAATCGGTCCACCACTTTGCCGGACCTGTCGCCGGGACCGTAGATGTAGCCCAGACGCAGCACGACGAGCTCCACACCGAGCCGGGACGCCATGTACCGTGAAAAGAGCTCCGCTCCGAGCTTCGAGACGCCGTAGTGGTCTCGGGGGCGCACGTCATGGCCCTCGTCGAGAGGCCCTGGACGCGGCCACCCGTACACGAGGACGCTGCTCGCGAGCACGAACCGGCCCGGCCGCGATTCCGGCGCAAGGCTTGCGAGAGCAGCCCAGAGGCGTACCGTCGCAGCGGTGTTCGCCCGGTAGGTCTCCGCCGCTCGAGCACCGTCATCGGCGGGTGAAGGCACGAGGGCCGCGAGGTGGACTACCGCCGTCGGGCGGCCGGCGGCCACCACCGCCTCGAGACGGGCGCCCTCCGACGGCGCAGCGAGGTCGATCGCATGCATTCCGGCGGCGGACGCGGCGCGCGCACGAGACTCGAGCACGCGCTCGTCTCGACCCACACCGATGACCATGACGGGGCCTCCATCGGACTCCACCGCCTGAAGCAGCCGCCCGCCGAGGAACCCGGTTATGCCTGTGACAAGGAGCTTCGCCGCGCCGTCGACCAGCGTCAAGCCGGCCACAGGGGTCCGTGACCGGGCGGCTCGTCGTCAGGCGCCTCACCGGCCTCCGGCGGCTCCGCCTCAGAGTACGGCGGCCAAACGTAGGGACGCTCAAACCAGCCCGGCGGGCAGGTGAGCTCCTTCACGGCCTTCACGACCACCGCCGGGTGGCCGGCCACGACCATGCCCGCCGGGACGTCGTGGACGACGAGAGACGCGGCGCCGACGAGCGAGTCCTCGCCGATCTTGACCCCGGGCATGATCATGCACATGGCGCCCACGCGCGCCAGGCGGCCGATGACCGCGCCCCCGAAGCACTCGCTGTAGCGCGGGCAGTTCATCGGGTGCGGATCACCCGCGAACACCGTGTTGGGACCGATGAAGACGTCGTCCCCGATGGTGACGTACTCCATCGTGCTCCCCGAGTGGATCCTGACGCGGTTCCCGATTCGATTCCCGAGCTCCATCCGCACCGCGGTGCCGATGCTGACATCGTCGCCGAAGACGTTGTCCTCCCGGATGCTGACGCACTGACCGGTCTGTAGACCGGCACCGAACGTACTCCCCGCGTAGATCGTGGTGAACGGGCGGATGACGGCGCCGGCGCCGATCACGAGCGGCAACTCTCCCTCGGTGACGCCGCGCGGCGGCTTGCCGATGATACAGGGAGCCTGCAGGTCGCAACCCTCCCCGATCACGACGTTGGGGTACACCTGCACGCCGTCGGGCACGACGCTCTCTGAACGGCCACCGGAAACGGCTGCCTCCTCAGTACTCGATCGCGACCGGCCCGCAGGCGTCGCGGAGCGACTTCTCCGCAGCCTCCAGGGTCGCGACGATCTCCAGCCCGGCGAGCCCATCGGTGAGCGGCCTGCGGGCCTCGCGTACAGCCGTTACGAACTCCTTGGCCTCCAGCCACAGAGGCTCGGTGTGCGGGATCTTCGGAGAGCAGATGTCGCCGGTGCGATAGCTGAGCTGGAACTCGCCGAAACCCGTCGCCTCCTCGAATTCCACACCGTGATCGTAGACCTTCACCTTCTCCACGTTCTCGGTATCGTCGTAGACCAGCATCTTCTCGCTGCCGACGACGATGGTGCTCCGGAGCTTCACCGGGCTGAGCCAGCTCACGTGCGACCCGGCCATGACTCCGTCGGAGAACGTCAACACGACGAACGCCACATCCGGGATGCCGGGCACCACACATCCTTGCCCGAACGCAGCCGCGGTCACCGCAGGCCGCCCAAGCCACGAGTAGGCGATGCTGAGGTCGTGCGGCAACAGGTCCCAGAGGACGCTGACGTCCTTCTGATGCAGGCCGAGATTGACACGGCGCATGTCGATGAAACGGATGTCGCCGAGTTCACCGCTGTCGATGATATCCAGCACGACTCTAACCGGGGGACTGTAGACGAAGGTGTGGCCGACCATCAGAGTAAGACCGGTCTGGCCGGCCAGAGCCACCAGATCGCGACTGCTCGCCGTGTCGTGCGTCATCGGCTTCTCGACGAAGACGTGCTTGCCGGCCGCCAGGGCGGTACGCGCGAGGCGGTGGTGCGTGGAGATCGGCGTGGCGATCAGGACGGCATCGACACTCGGATCCGTCAGGATCTCGTCGAGCTCGCCGGTCAACGGCACCGTCGGATACCTCGAATGAGCCTTGGCCAGCGCCTCGGAGCTCGGATCGCAGACCCAGCGCACGTCGGCCTCCGGCAGCTCCATGTAGTTGCGGAGGAGGTTCGGGCCCCAGTAGCCGTAGCCGACAAGTGCGACACCGAGTGGACGCTCACGCATCTCGCGATCCTTTCACGATCACGACTCTGGGACGGGAACCGGGCGAGCGCGGCTCATGCGGCCCCGCGACCCGAAAGCAGGGCTGGAACGGTTCGCAAGCAGATGCTGACGTCCGTCAACAAGCTCTGGTTGTAGCCGTACATGATGTCTTGGAACACCATCTCGTCGAAGCCCACCCGAGCACGCCCGGAGATCTGCCACAGGCCACTGACGCCGGGCGCGACCTCAAGCCGACGCCGGTGCCACGCCTTGTACGACTCGACCTCGAACTCAAGACCGGGTCGTGGCCCGACCATGCTCAGGTCACCGGTGAGAACGTTCCAGAACTGCGGCAACTCGTCGAGTGAGTACTTCCGGAGATAGCGGCCGATCCTCGTGACACGCTCGTCGTTCGCAAGCTTCAGGACGAGGCGGCCGTAACGGTCGGCGCACGTGACGGCGTCGTCGGCGCATCCGTCGATGAAACGCCGCGTCACAGCCTGATGCTGCGACGCGTCGTTGCCGACGCTCATGGATCTGAACTTCAGAAGCTCGAAGGTCCGTCCCCGCAACCCGACACGCGTCTGTCGATACAGCGCCGGGCCCGGCGAATCCCATCTGACGAGGACGGCGATCACCGCGAGCAGGGGCGAGAGCACGACGAGCGCGGCTGCCGCGGTGGCGACATCGAACGCTCGCTTGCTGGGCGGGACGCGATCGCCGGCGTGCGGCTCCCGCCGCACGCGCATGACGGGCATCTCGAAGAGCCTGATGAGCAGCTTCGTAGTGTCCAGTGAACTGGCGAGCCGGCCGGTGATATACACCTCCGACCCTCGTCGACGGGCGGCGGCCACGAGATCGAACGTGGCCTTGTGACCGACCGAAGCGCCGTCCAGAAAGACCTGGCGCGGCGCCGGTGTGGCCGTCTCAAGGGCTTCGAGCAGTTCGGGCTCGGCATCGAACCCGTTTCGGCGCTTGTCCAGCGGTTCGAGCACCCGCACGGGCGCGAAGCCGCGCAGTTCGCCACAGCGGCTGGTGATGACCAGACTGTCCGCGGAAGCGCCGATCACGACCGAGCCGCCCTTCCGGTCGCGCACATCGCTGCGGTACAGATGGTCCAGTGCCAGCACGCGCACCAGGGCGTCCACGATGACGAACACACCGAAGGCCGTGAGGATCGTGAGCCGCGAATGCGTCACGAGCGCGGCCTTGAACGCGAACGCCAAGGAAGACACCACGAGCAGTGCGACCAACGCCGCCTTGCACAGCGTGATCACGTGAAGCGTGCGAGAGACGTACACCTCCATCTTGTAGAGACCCAACACAAGGAAGGTGATGACGACGGCGGCGAGGCCGACCGGGATGCCCCAGTAGAAGACGTCGGCGAAGAGCTTCACGTCGAAGCCATGCAGCCAACTGAAGACGACGAGGGCCACCTCGTAGCTGAACAGCCCGATCAGGAGGTCAGCGACCAGCGAGGCCAAGCCGAGTCGCGTGCGGAACGCGATACGCTTCGTGTGCGTCCGGGCTGTCAGCAAGCCTCTGATCCCCGTCTCCGGATGCGCACTCACCCGACGACGCCCGAGGCGTAGCTCAAGTCGCAACGCGTCGAATCGAGGACCTCACGAATCCCGTGACTCTCCCCGCACGCCTGCGCGCGCATCGCATCGAACGAAACCTCGACCACAGGACCCTCCCGTCCTCTGTCGGCGCCGAACCCACGCCAAAATCACTGTGAGGCACACTCGACCGCCCGGCCCCTGTTTCCAGAGAGCGACCGCCTCCTCAGCAACGGTACGGAGTATACACCTCCGGCGCCTCGGAGGCTGCCGGCATCTCCGGAGTCAGACGGGTGTCGTCTCGCGCTGTGCTATAGTCATCATCGTGGGGCCAATGAACACATGCGTCGTGCGTATAGGAGGGTGAGTCCATGAGGTCGAAGCTGATCGGTGCGATTGTGCTTGTCGCGGTGCTCGTAGTCGTCTTGGGCGCTGCCGGCCCGGCGTTCGCAGGGAGCACGATCGATGCCATCATCGAGGATGCCCAGACCGGGACGATAGACGGTGATTGGAGCGCTGCCGAGATCCAGGCGGCGATCGCATACATCCAGAACAACCCCGTGCTTGCGCAGTACTCCGATCTTGAGGGAGTGCTCGAGGACTACTTGGCCAGCCTGCGAGCCCCCGGTTCGATCGGTGCTGACGGCTCGCAGTTGGCCTTCACCGGAGGCGAGATCTTCCTCTTTGTCGGCGCAGGCGCCGGCATCGCCGGCGCGGGCGCTCTCCTGAGGCGTCGCAGCCGGGCCTGATGCCCTCGGGCGTCACGCCGCGTGGCGTGACGCCGTCACCGTCGTCACTCCGGACGTGAAGCCGGGCCGATTCGGCCCTCTCGCGACGCGGCAGGCAGTGCGGCCAAGGGCCGCAGCAACATCCCCACTCAGGTGGACTCCTGATGTAGGATAGCCTGAACGACGAGTGACGGGATCAGGGGGCTCATGCCGGTCAGGGAAGTCGCGCTCGACAGGGACGTCCGTTCGCCGCGCCTTCTGCCGGCCGCGACGAGCGTTTTCAGCTTCTACTTCGCGAGGCGCGTGCTCAGTGTGGCGGCGCTGCTGACGATCGACGTCGGCGCCGTGCTGGTCGGTCTGCTCGCCGAGTCGCACGTCGCCGG
>Ga0172371_10001462_pt1 | contig 37586 bp, 31 predicted proteins | sample Lak12m_FD_114543 | JGI IMG/M metagenome (GOLD analysis project Ga0172371, IMG submission 114543) | Freshwater microbial communities from Kabuno Bay, South-Kivu, Congo - kab_022012_12m | ecosystem: Environmental > Aquatic > Freshwater > Lake | place: Democratic Republic of the Congo: South-Kivu... | reverse complement strand
GGGAGTCTTTTTTTGTCCGTTTTTACGATATGTTCAAGACCTTCTTCCGACAATTCGGCCAGTTCTTATTCGCTTCAGGTACATGTTTCATCTGTTAAAGTGCTGTTCTTGCAGGACGCTCATAAGTATATTGATGTCCGCCGCAGTGGAGGAAAAATAATTGTCAAGATCATCGCCAGAATGATGAGAACATATGCATAGGGATGAAGGTTTAACATCCCCGGAAGACCCATATCCAATCTTTCCAGGAAAAAGACGACCACCATATATATCAAGACGAGGACGATTTGTCTCTTGATACTTCCCATCGATCAACTCCAAAACTAATTATTCTACCGACCATAATAACAGTAATCCATCATCCGAACAAGCCTGTGAAGTCAGGGATGATCTAGTTTACTACAATGGAGCCATTGAGTAGATATATGATATCCATGTCTGTTAAGCAACTGCAAGGATTGAAAAAACACCTCTTATCATTATGTTAAGACCATATGCACTGATATGTTGTATACTACTGTCAGTAAAGCAAGAAACGTGGTTTGGCAAATTAACAACCGAACAAACTGATAAAGGCAAAACCGGTGAAAACCGGTGACGCAAAACCTTGGGTCTAAAGCCGGGTTCCGGCTACGACTGCCAGGCTGCCAGATATACTCCCTAGAAAGTTACATCTCCGCGGCCTGGCGAATAGTCAGGTCGCTTCGTTTTCAGGATCATAGTTTGTTCGGATAAAATAAAGCAAATTAACAATCAAATCCGAAAAGGCAAACCCGGCGAAAGCCGGGGACGCAAAGCCATGGATCTAAAGCTGGTCTCCAGCTATGACCGCCAGGTTGCCGAAGTGAAGATGCTTTTCTAAGTTTTCCTCAGCAGCCTGGCCGGGAAGCCAGGCTGCAAGTTTTTTAGCAAGCAAGAAAGGAAAACGACATGAAAAGCACTCTCTTCCGACTGACAGCACTCATCGCCATCATCATGACCATTCCCAGCACGTACACGACTGCCCACGCCAGCAACGCGCCGGCACTGATCACGAACCAGGTGGTCAACTTGATTTACTTCTATAAGCCACCAGAGAATGCCAATGCCTCTACCCTCGCCCAGAATTTCAGCACCTATATCCTGACCCGCGCAGACGAGCCCTTCCGCGATCAACTGATTGCGAATGGTGTAAACTCCCCCATCCTGCAATATGTCCGGATTGAAGCGATCATGGATCCCGGCTCCTGCACCGCTCAACCCTACCGCGACAATGTGGCCTACAAGATCGGAGATTTCTGCAATATCAGCCAGAATCATCCTGACTGGTTCCTGCTGAATGCCGATGGCAGCCGCATCAAGGTGGATGGCAAGTACTTCCTGATGGATCCCGGCAATCAAGCTTGGCGCGAGTTCTGGCTGAGCCGCACACAGGAGAGCCAGGAGCAGCTTGGCTGGTACGGAGTCTTCCTGGATAACGTCGAAGCCAGCCTGAGCAAGGTTTACAGCCTGGGTGGCAACCCGGTTAATTACCCGGATGATGCCTCCTACCAGGCCGCTGTCAAGGACTTCCTTCAATTCATCTATACCAGCTACTTCAAACCCCAGGGCCGTCCACTGCTGGCGAATGTTATCTCGGTTCCCGGGCCGGCCATCTGGTTCGACTATCTCCAGTACCTGGATGGTGCGATGGACGAATCCTGGGGAGTGGATTGGCACTCTGGCTACCACAGTCTCAACGAGTGGAAAGAGGAATTGAGCCGCGCCGAGCAGACCCAGAACATGGGCAAGTACGCCATCCTGATCGCCCAGGGTGATAAGACGAATAACAGCCGCCAAACCTTTGCCTTCGCATCCTTCCTGCTGATCAGCAACGGCAACGCAACATTCCGCTACTCCTACGCTTACAATTATGAAGAAGTCTGGCTGTACTCCAATTACAACGTTGATCTCGGCAGCCCGCTTGGTGCCCGTTACCAGCAAGGCAACCTGTGGAAGCGCGATTTCGTCAATGGCTCCGTGACCGTTGACCCGGTCAACCATACGGCTGAAATCTCGACCACGCCCGCCCCGACGGAAACACCCTCCGAACCTTCCACCATCCAGCCTGTGCTGCCGACCACCCTCCCGTTGCCCGAAACAACTATAGATCCCAGCAAGTCACCCGTCACACAGACACCTCAACCCCCCGTTTCCCCCACCCCGCTGCCCACCATGGAGAAACCTCAATCACCTGAAACACCTGTAACACCCGGCAAACCCCAGTCAACAGAACCCCCCGTCTCTCCCACTCCTCTGCCCACCGTAGAAAACCCTCAATCTACTGAAACGCCTGGAACAACCGGTAAACCACAATCGACAGAACCTCCCGCCATAAACATTGTGACCTACGACAACTCAGATGCCAGCCTTGTCTTCTCAACCAACTGGACAAGCATCAGAGACGACGCAGCTACTGACAACAGCTATATGCGCACATCAGTCAAAGGATCTTCTGTCACCTTCAAATTCACCGGTGTATCCTTCAGCATTCTCTACACTGCCGACCCAAAGAATGGAAATGTGGCTGTGTACTTGGACGGCACTCTAGTCAGCAAATTCAGCCAGCAAGCACCCCAAACCGTAGCTCAACAACGTTGGGATTATCCCGGCCAACTGGCAGCTGGAACCCACAAGGTAAAAATGATCTTCAGCGGTCCCAAGGGTACCCAGATTTCCTTGGATGCAGTGCTCGTGACCAAATAAAGTTTTTCAACAGTACCAGAAAAAAATATCACCTCCCGTGATGAAAGGTACTCGCAGTCACGGGAGGTTCTATTTCCGGCGCTGGAACAACACTCTGGCACGCAGCGTCATTAGCATATAATTCCTGATGGAGGAAGACCCGATGCCCATTTCTCGTCGCGATTTTATGAAATTATTCGGTATGTCGGTGGCATCCCTGCTGCTGACGCGCTGCCAATTCCCCTTCGGCGTTACATGTTACGCACCCGCACTGCCTCCTGAAATGCGCACGCCGCGCGGCCGCTTACGTACCCTCTGGTTGCGCTTCAACGAACTGGCCCAGGTAACAACTGCCGATTATGAAGAGGGAACCCACCTCTCCCAACAAATGGAAACCGACCACCAGGCCAACCTTGACGAGTTGGTGAGCGGCGGTGAGCTTTCCGCCTCGGTCGCAGACCTGGTGCAGGAAGCCTATGCCGCGGCCCTCTACCATGTCTGGCGCTCCAACGCTCCAATGACCTGCTACGAGCCAATGCTAGTGGACTACGCCCCTGCCAGCGCTGGCGTTCTGGTGCAGCAAGCAGAAGCCCTCAGCCTGGCTGCGGCACAGGGCAGCATTGATCCTGAAACGCTGGCTAAAGCCCGGGCCGCGATCGAACATGACATGGCTTTCTACGCTCTTGGCGATGCAGATCTACAATCCATGTATGACCGTTTCATCACTGAGTGGCAATCAGAGAACCATCCAGCCCCCTCCTTCGAGATTGTTGAGCTGGAGTTGACACCCGATGCCAGAGCCGCGGCGCAGTTCGTCGTGGATTTACTAGCCGTAAAATGACCGCCAGGCCACATCTTCTCTCGCTCATCGTTGAGATCACCCAACGTTGCAACCACGCCTGCCTGCACTGTTACAATGTCTGGCATGGAGATGGCTACCCGCGCGGCGAACTGACTACCGCCCGGACCTTGGACCTGCTCACCAAAGCCTTGGACGAGACCGATTGCTCCCACGTCACGCTGACCGGCGGGGAGCCGTTGCTGCGCCTCGACCTGCCCGCTATCCTGGATTTCTTGATTAAGCGCCGCGTGCGCGTGACGGTCATCAGCAACGGACGGCTTCTCGATGAACGCACCGCTGCCGCACTGCTTGGCCGCGGTGTCGGCTTGTTCGAGTTGCCTTTACTGGCAGACAAGCCCCAGATCCATGACGCGCTTTCGGGCGCATCGGGAGCTTGGGATGCCGTCCTGGCCGCTATGGCCAACCTCCGCGCCCAGCGGGGACAGTTCATCGCCGTCTTCGTTGCTACCCGTATCAACATCGAACGCATCCATGAGACCATCAAGCTGGCATTTGCTTTTGGGGCACGCGGGTTGATGCTCAACCGCTTCAATCCCGGTGGACGTGGCCGGGATCACATCGCCGAGCTGCTCCCCACTCCCGCACAGGTGCGCCAGGCGCTGGAAATCGCTGATTCCGCCGCTGGAGAGTTCAGCCTGCCGATCTCCTGCTCCATCCCCATCCAGCCCTGCCTGGTGGATACCAATCCCTATAAAAGGTTGGGGTTTGGTTTTTGTGCCGCAGGTGGCGGCCGGGCTTATTACACTCTCGACCCCCTCGGAAACCTGCGCCCCTGCAACCACTCAACCACCATCCTGGGCAACCTGTTCGAGAAGCCGTTTGGCGAGCTGATCGCCAGTAAACAAATGACCGCCTTCACCCGCGCCGTCCCCGCCTTATGCAGAGCGTGCGCCCACCGACTGGAATGCCAGGGCGGGTGCAAGGCCGCCGCACAGGTCTGTTACGGGTCCCTGACGGCTGAAGAACCTTTTTTAAAGGATACTTCGCGAGGGTACAGGATTAAACGAAAGAAGGATCTAAGGGAGGGTAAATAGTGCAACCTCTCTTTTCCGTTTCTGTTGGAGCTTCGAACCTGCCTGTATCTGCCGATTAGCGATTAATAAAATTCCCTGCGTTTTAACGAAAACCCCCGGAGCCTGAATACCTCCGAGGTTTTTATCTTATTTCACTTCCACCAATTCCACGTCAAATACCAGCGTGGCATTTGGTGGGATGACGCCTCCCGCGCCGCTTTCGCCATAAGCCAGATGCGGCGGGATGGTCAGCACCGCCTTGCCGCCGGTCTTCATCATGGCAATGCCCTCTTCCCAACCTTTGATCACGCGCCCGGCGCCGAGTTTGAACTCGAGTGGTTTGCCGCGCGGGATGGATGAATCGAACACTTTTCCATCCAGGATTTTTCCGGTGTAGTGCACGCGGACGGTCTTGCCCGCCACGGCCTGTACGCCAACCCCGGCGGTGATCTCGGTGTATTCCAATCCGCTGGCAGTTTTCATGGTAATCTCCTTTGGGGCGCAATTGTACTGCAAAACCTATGCTATAATTTCCTTGCCGTAAAGTTCAGGAGCCCCAGAATGACAGACATCCTGTAGAAAACACCTCTTTTCGGGCAAACAAACCAGCTGGTTTTCTTTTGGATTCTCCAGCCGGGGGCGTCTGCCCCCGGTTTGCTTTTTCCTACAGGATAGTCAATGCTTTCTGCACACCACCTGTTAAAATCCTACGGCCTCCACACCGTACTACAAGATATCACATTCACCATCTCGGCTGGCGAACGCCTCGGCCTGATCGGCCCGAATGGCTGCGGTAAAACCACCCTCTTGCGCATCCTGGCTGGCGAGGAAAAGCCGGATTCGGGGACCGTGACCCAGGCACACCCCGGGCTTCGCATCGGCTACCTTGCCCAAGGATTCGACCTCGATCAATCTCTGACCTTGACCGAAGCCTGCACACCCGCTCCGGCGCGAAATTCTGCGACAGGGCTACGGAATACTCAATCCGGCTGTTCGGCACAAAGCTTGGAACTTGCCCTCGTTCCTTTAGCCGCTTCACTCGCCGCGCGCCCAGCTGATAAATCCCTCCAGGCCGAGTATGACAATATCCTTGCGCGACTTTCCACGTTGGATATTCGTCCCGAAGAAATCCTCACGCGTCTCGGCCTCTCTGATATTTCACCCAACCAGCGCGTTGGCCAACTCTCCGGTGGACAGAAAACGCGGCTCATGTTGGCGCGCCTGCTGCTTGCCGACCCGCACCTGCTGCTGCTCGATGAACCGACCAACCATCTCGACATCACCATGCTCGAGTGGCTGGAGGGTTGGCTCAGGCATTTCCATGGCGCGGCGCTCATTGTCTCGCACGATCGGACTTTTCTCGATAACACCATCTCGACAATCCTCGAGCTGGATCCACTGACCCATGGCCTCAAGCAATATGGAGGCAACTATAGTGACTACATCGAACAGAAAGAAGCCGAGCGCCAGCACCAGATGCAAACCTACCTCGATCAGCAAGCCGAGATCCGGCGAATGAAAACTGATATCGCCCGTACTAAAGCCCAGGCCGCACACACCGAGCGGGCAGCGAGCTCCATTCGCATCGGAGGGCCGGATTACAAGATCTCAGGCTATAAAGCGTATAAACAAAGCATGGCTAAAGGGACGGCAAAGAAAGCCAAAGCTCGCGAGAAGAAGCTGGAACGGTTTCTCGAATCAGAGGAGCTGGTCGAACGTCCACGTGCCGCATGGCAGATCAAGCTGGAATTCGCCGCGCCGAAACATCTCAGCAAGGATGTGCTCGTGATCGAAGACTTGTCAATCGGTTATCCTGGTCATCCCCCACTCCTCAGCGGACTCCGCCTCCATGTCCGCGGAGGGGAACGGGTGGCGCTAACCGGGCCCAATGGCTGTGGAAAGACGACCCTGCTGCGCACCATCACCGGGCAATTGGTACCCCTCTCCGGATCCGTACGGCTCGGCCCTTCGTTCAAACTTGGTTACATGACCCAAGAGCAGGAACTTCTTGACCTGGCGAAATCACCGCTGGAGATTATCACCTCAGCAGGATTGTTCAACCAGACTGAGGCGCGGCACTTCCTGCATTATTTTCTCTTCAGTGGTGATGATCCACTGCGGCCTTGCGGGGAGATGAGCCATGGAGAGCGCTCCCGGCTGGAGCTGGCGTTGCTGGTGGCACAGGGCTGCAGCTTCCTGCTGCTCGATGAGCCCATCAACCATCTCGACATCCCCTCCCGCGCCCGTTTCGAGCAGGCACTGAGTAAATATAAAGGCACCGTGTTGGCTGTCGTCCATGACCGGTATTTCATTGACCGGTTCGCCACCGCGGTCTGGGTGATGAAGGATGGCAAGGTACGGAGTAATTAGCGATGGACCCCTTCCCGCGGGGAATTGGGTTCCTAAATTAATAGTTGGTATGCAAACACAATTCACCGCTTACCCCGAAGTCAATGCGGTTCTGGATGCGCTCCTGCCAAAGGTGCAGGTAATTTTGGGAGATGAGTTCGTTGGCCTCTACTTGCATGGCTCACTCGCCAATGGAGGTTTCAACCCACAAACCAGTGATATTGATTTCCTGGTGGTCACAGGGGAACAGCTTCCCACGGGTTCCTTCTCCGCCTTGAGAGAGATGCACACCCTCCTGCGCTCCGCTGGGCCGATGTGGGCGCGAAAACTTGAGGGGGCGTATATTCCACGAGAAGGCCTGCGCCGCCATGACCACGTGCGTTGCCTGTTCCCCTGGCTTGGCACAGATGGTCATTTTGCCTTGGAAATCCTTGGAAGCGATTGGATCATCCAGCGTTGGATCCTGCGTGAGAAAGGGATTGTCATCGCCGGGCTGCCGCTGAAGCCGATGATTGACCCGATCGGTGCGGACGACCTGCGCGAAGCGGTACGGAGAAGCCTTCGGGAGTGGTGGTCGCCGCCGCTTCCCTTTCCGGAAAGATTCCAGAGGGCAGAGTATCAGGCTTACGCTGTGCTGACCATGTGCCGCGCTTTATACATGCTGGAATACGCTTGTATTGCATCCAAGCCCAGGGCGGCTGGATGGGCGCTTGGCACACTCGGCGAACCGTGGTCGGCGTTGATCGAAGAAGCCCTAACCTGGAGACCGGGGTTGGAATTCAAACAGTTGGAGGAAGTAATCTCCTTCATCCGCTTCGCATTAGAGAAATGGAAGTTGCCCGCCTCCCGGAATGGGATACAATCGAGCCGTCCCACACTTGGAGGCTCCAATGCATGATGCTGTCACATTACCCTCTCGTTCCGATGTTCCTCCCGAGCAGACCTGGGCGCTCGAAAGCATCTTTGCCACGCCCGCAGATTGGGACGCCGCATGCGACATGCTAAGTGATTTGCTCCCAGAATTAACTTCATACATGGGCCATCTAAAAGAAGGCCCGCAGGTGTTGTTGGAGGCCATCCAGAAACTCGAAGAAGCTGGCATACTCTACGGTAAGATCCGTGCTTATGCGTTCAATGCCCATGCCGTGGATACCAGCAACCAGGTTTCCACCGCCCGTCTCGGCCAGGCACTTAGCCTTGGGGCACGCCACGCCGCGGCCATCGCTTTCTTTGATCCCGAGTTGATCAACATCGGCTTCGATATATTGAGCCAATGGATGCAGGAGACACCCGGGCTGGCCTTCTTCTGCCATTATGTGGATCAACTGGAGAGGGATCAGACCCACATCCGTTCAGCAGAGGTTGAGGAAATCCTGGCTCTCACCGGAGACCCGTTCTCCGGGCCGGTGAGCATCTACTCCTCCCTCAACAATACCGATTTGACCTTCGAACCGGCCATCACATCGGATGGTGCCCGCCTGGACGTCGGTCAGGCAAGCATCGGCGTCCTCCTTACCCACCCCGACCGGGAAGTGCGCCGCACCACCTGGGAGCATTACGCCAACAGCTACCTTGCCCATAAAAACACCATGGCCGCTACATTGACCGCTGCCGTCAAGCAGAATGTGTTCAACATGCGCACGCGCGGCTATGCCTCCTCACTTCACGCCTCGCTCGAAGCCAACTACATCCCCGTTGAGGTCTTCCACAACCTGATCGCGGTCTTCACGAAGAACCTTCCCACATGGCACAGATACTGGCGTCTGCGCCGTAAAGCGCTTGGTCTCGAGACCCTTGGCGTATACGATATCAAGGCTCCGCTCATGGATTCCAAGCCGGTCATCCCGTTCACGCAAGCGGTGGATTGGATCTGCGAGGGCATGGCCCCACTCGGCGAGGAGTATATCCAAACGCTGCGCAAGGGTTGCCTGGAAGAACACTGGGTGGATCGGGCGCGCAATCGCGGTAAGCGCGAGGGTGCCTTCTCCGGCGGCTCATTCGGTACGCGGCCTTTCATCCTGATGTCCTACGCAGACGACCAGTTTAGCCTGTCCACGCTGGCCCATGAGCTGGGACACTCGATGCACTCCTATTACTCGCGTTCTTGCCAGCGTTTTCTGTACAGCACCTATAATCTGTTCGTGGCTGAGGTGGCCTCCAACTTCAACCAGGCCACCGTGCGCGATTATCTTCTTCGTACCCAGGCCGCACCCCATTTCCAGCTCGCGCTGCTCGAAGAGGCCATGTCCAACTACCACCGTTACTTCTTCATCATGCCAACCTTGGCGCGCTTCGAGCTGGAGGTGCATACCCGTGCCGAGCAGGGCGCGCCCTTGAGCGCCGACATCCTGATCGGCATCCTGGCCAACCTGTTTCAAGAGGGTTACGGCGACGAGGTGGCGTTCGATAAGGAGCGCATTGGCATCACCTGGGCACAGTTCGGGCATTTGTATATGAACTTCTACGTTTACCAGTATGCCACCGGCATCTCTGGCGCGCACGCCCTCTCCCGCGCTGTAACCTCCGGCGAACCGGGAGCAGCTGACCGTTACCTGGAGTTCCTCAAGTCCGGCAGCTCGCGCTATCCCCTTGACGCTCTTAAACTGGCCGGCGTTGACCTGACCACGCCTTCACCGGTCGAGGCGGCGTTTGGTATGTTGGCTGAGTATGTCAACCGGTTAGAGAAAATTGTCGGCTAATTCTTCAGTGCCTCCATAAGCTGTAAATTAATCCCATAGGAGAAATCCAGATGAAACGAGAGCATTTACTATCAATGATTATCGTTTTACATGTAATTGCCCTTGCAGCCTGTACCAACTCCACACCTGACGAGGCGATTCCTCTGCCAACTCTCTCCCAGTCAATGGAGACGGCATCTTCCTCCCCGATAGCTACATTCACACTCGAACAAGCGCTTACTTCCACTTCAACACCATCACCCATTGAAGCACTTACCCCAACACCGCAGCCAGCCGGGCAACTGCTGGCACGGCTGGGAAAAGGAAAATTCCTTTTTTTTGCCTATTCCCCAGAGGGAAAAACCATTGCCGTCCTGACCGAGCTGGGTATATATCTTTACACTTCACCCTCGCTTGATGAACGTACTTATCTTCCCAGTGAGAACATTGACCGCATCTTTTACCGGGCTGATGGACAGCTCATGGCAAGTTCCTGGCAAACCAGCCTAGAGGAGAATCAAGCCCCTGGTTTATATTTCTGGGAAGTCTCCGGATCCGGTCTGGATCTGGTGGCGCAGGCTCAGGGCTCTAATTGGGCAGCCAATGCCTACTTCGAGGAGTCTCATTATCAAATTTCACCCGATGGTTTACATTTTGCCATCCTTAACAGCAAGGCGAAACAATTGGAAATCTGGCAGATCAGTAATGCCAGCCTGGTGGCAAGGTGGAATATTCCTCAGAGCACTCGTGACTGGATCGTTGGCGCTGCAGACCCCGATTTCGTCTTTTCTCCAGATTCCAATCAATTGGCTTTCTGTGATGGATACGGTTTCGGCGGCAATATCACTGTTCTATCTGTCATGGCTGACAGGTTGACCCCCACCTTTACTATGTCATTGGTGGACCGAATGCCGTATTACAAGAATTATAATTATTGGCCTGGGCAGGGAAATTATGGCATTGGCCTGGCTTTCTCACCAGATGGGAAACAGCTGGCAACCGGCGGGCCAGACAACATAGCCCGGGTCTGGGACCTTGGAAGCGGCCAACTGGTGGCCGCGCTCCAGGATCAGAGTTACCATTGGGGTGGCACGCACGTATCATATTCCCCGGATGGAAAATTCATCATCGTGATCAACCACGAGGGGTTATTTATATATACAATCCGGAATTGGAAACTGCACGCCGGTCTTGCCAACATGGTCATTGACTATCCACTGACGCCGGGTGGGGGAGAGGTCATTTTCAGTTCTGTTGGCTCGTTGGCAGCTACTTCCTTCCGCGATAAGATCTACATCACTGATCTCGCTCAAGGCGTACACCTCGATGCACTGACCGGTTTCGGTGGACCTTTTTGGGAGATGGCGGTCAGTGATGATGGCCGCCTCCTGGCTGTCGCCGGCCAGGAAATAAATCTGTTCGATTTATCGACTCGAGAAGCGATTGGGAAACTGGATGCCAGCAACGGCAGCCTCAACCAGATGACCTTTTCAACGGACGGACAGTACCTGGCAGCAACCATGAACTTCAAGGGGGAAGGATATGATGGCTGGGCGCAGATCTGGCGCATCGGGGACAGCGCCAGGCTGCAGGAACTAGACCTGAATCCGTTGCCGGATACGGGTGCCTGCGTTGGCGACCTGGCTTATTCGCCCGATGGCACACACCTGGCGATCCAGGTCGCATTTGGTTATGATTCTTATATTGAACTCTGGCAGATTAACCCCGACGGGACAGCCGTCTACCAGGAAGACCTTTTCATTCCCGGAAGCAATCCTCGAACCAGTAATCTTGCGTCTGCTGATCGGGTGGCATTTTCCCCCGATGGACAGAGCGTGATTTCAATTTCGAGTAGTGATTTTTCCACCTCTGAATTCGGACCTGGCGTTGACAGCGTGAACATATACACGCACGCAGCGGATTTCACGGCAACCGGTGAAATCCAGACCATGCAGGTTGTAGAATCTACACGCGCCGGCTGGGCACAAGACCTGCAATGGGTGGCTGTGATCGTGGACAATGCCGCCCAGGTGTTTGCTGCCCGCGCCGGATTGACCAATAAAATCTCTTCGCTACAATCCGTCCCGGATGTGCATCAGAAAGAATTCGTCGTTTCACCCAACCTGGAATGGGTTGCCATGATCGGCGATTATTCCAACGCTTGGCTGTGGAGTCTCAGCGATGGCCGGCTGGTTGGTTCATTCCCCCAAACACATGCTGTCGTTTTCCCGCCCGATGGCAGTTGGATGGCTGCCACCGAAACCAGCGGTGCTATCGCCCTCTGGACACTGAAAGAAAGTACCGCTGCCTCCCCCCTCGCCTCTCCCACTGCCACGCAGCAGGCAACTGCCTGCGCGTCCGGCTGGACACGGCTCACTGCCGGAGGACAGGCGCGCCTCATAGGCAACGCGGGTGATCCGCCCAACCGCGTCCGCTCAGCGCCGGTAAAAAGCGACAATATTATCGGGCAGATCTACCCTGGAACCATCCTGCAGGTGATCGAAGGCCCGGTTTGTGCTGATGGATTGGTTTTTTGGAAAGTTACCAGCGAGGCCATCCCCGGTGGCGCCGGTTGGACCGCTGAAGGCGACGGGATTGACTACTGGCTGGAACCATATACACCTTAAAACTTGTCAGGGCTTCCCAATAGCAACATGCCAAATCTCAGCAGGCCAATCGTAGAAATCATCCCTCAGCGCTTCTCCTGCCGCGTCTACCTCGATACACCAATCGAAGACGGGACACGGCAGCAGCTGATGAACTTCATGGAAGCTCTGCCTCCTGGACCCTTCGGCGCAACACCGCGCTTCAAATTGGTGACCGCCACCGGGCAGGATCACCATGCCTTGCGTGGCCTCGGAACCTACGGCTTCATCCGCGGCGCCAGTGCGTTCATCCTTGGCGCGCTGCCACCAGCGGGTAAATGGCTGGAAGACTACGGCTACCTGCTGGAGAAGATCATCCTCTATTCCACTTTTTTGGAACTTGGCACCTGCTGGCTGGGCGGAACATTCACCCAGAGCAGCTTCGCCCGCAAGATGACTCTGGACAGCGACGAAATCATGCCAGCTGTCGTCGCCATGGGTTACATCGACAATCCCGAAAAGGCGAGAGCCAGCCTCGTCCGCAAGTTTGCAAATGCCCAGCACCGTCTCCCTTGGGAAAAGTTGTTCTTCGCAGGATCATTTTCTGCTCCACTACCATGCGGAGAGGCCGGCAGGTACACCCTTCCGTTGGAGATGGTGCGCATCGGCCCCTCCGCCTCCAACAAACAGCCTTGGCGGGTTGTGCGGGATGCTAACGCCTGGCACTTCTATTTGCATAGGACTCCCGGTTACCGTCGCGGCTTCTTCCAGGTGCTTCTCGATCTGGTTGACCTGCAGCGCATTGACCTGGGCATTGCCATGTGCCACTTCGAGAGTTCAGCTCGCGAAGCCGGCTTGCAAGGAGAATGGGTTGTGGATGAGCCTCCAATTGTCAAGCCGGATGGGTTGACGGAGTATTCGGCAAGTTGGGTTATCCATGAAACTTGAAGCAAGCAACTACTCTTATAAAACCATTCGCGCCGGCTGCCCAGCCCACAATTGCGGCGGACGCTGCCTGCTCATTGCTCACATTGAGGACGGGCGCATCACCCGGCTCGACACCGACGACCGCCCTGATATCACCCCCGGAAGGGGTAGCCTCGCCACCCCTCAACTCCGTGCCTGTGCGCGTGGACGGGCCTACCTGCGCCGCCAGTATCACCCCGACCGTCTGCTCTACCCTCAAAAAAGAACCGGAAAACGGGGCAACGGTCATTTCCAGCGCATCACCTGGGATGAAGCTCTCGATACGGTCGCTGCCCAGCTCGAGCGCGTAAAAGCAACCTACGGCAACGAAGCGCTCTTTATCCCCTACGGCACCGGCTCCTACAATCAACTCAACGGATCGCATACTGCCCGCCGCCTGATGAACTTCTATGGCGGCTGTCTTGGCATCTACAACTCCTACTCGTGGGCTGCCATCAACGCCGCCACCCCCACTGTATGGGGCACACTAATCACGGGCAACCAGCGCCAGGACTGGCTCAACAGTAAATTTATCTTGATGTGGGGCTGGAATCCCGCTGAAATGCGCGATGGGACGAACTCCGATTACTTTATCAGGCTCGCCCGCGAAAATGGCGCGCGCCTCGTCTGCATCGACCCGCGCCACTCGCTCTCCGCGGCTGCTCTCGCCAACGAATGGATCCCGATCCGTCCCGGCACCGATACGGCGATGATGTCCGCAATGGTGTATGTGATGATCACTGAAGGCTTGCTGGACGAGACATTCATCAACACCTACTGCATCGGCTGGGATCGCGGCCACATGCCCGCTGGTCACGGGTTCTCGGAAAGTTACCGCGATTACATCCTCGGCATGTTCGACCAGGTCCCCAAAACTCCGGCGTGGGCGGAGGCGATTACCGCGGTCCCGGCGCAGACAATCACTCGCATCGCGCGCGAGTACGCCACGATCAAGCCTGCAATCCTTTACCAAGGCTACGGCATGCAACGCCGCGCTTATGGCGAGCAGGTTGTCCGCGCCGGATGTGTGCTCGCCGCGATCACTGGCAACTTTGGGATCTCCGGTGGATGGGCAAGCGGGTTGGGATTGCAGGCTCCGGACGGAGGTGGCTTGTGGACCGTTTTCCCGGTCGGAGAAAATCCTGTCAAAGCCGCCATCCCGGTCTTTCTCTGGACCGAAGCTGTGCTGCACGGAAAAAGCATGACTTCCGCCGGTGGCATCATCGGTGCCTCTCGCCTCGCAAGCGATATTAAGCTGATCTACGCGGTTGCAACCAACTGCCTGATCAACCAGCACGCCAATGTCAACCGCTCTGCTGAAATCCTTCGCGATGAATCAAAAATAGAGTTCCTCGTCGTCCAGGACAACTTCCTGACCCCCACTGCCCGCTTTGCCGATATTATCCTCCCCGCCTGCACCCAGTTCGAAACCTGGGGTGTGGAGGATGGCTGGAAATATGGCGATGAAGTTATTTTACAACCGAAGCTTGTGAACCCACCCGGCGAATGTAAATCTGATTATCGCATCTGCGCCGAGATTGCCGATCGTCTTGGAATCGGTGACGCGTACACAGAAAGGCGCAACGAGAGAGGCTGGGTGGAATATTGTTTGAACGTTTACAGGTCGGCGCGTTTTCCCGATTTGCCATCCTTGGATGAATTCATTGAGAAGAATCTTGGCGCGTGGAGCAATCCAGTCACGAAGCCTGCCATTGCATTTGAAGATTTTCGATCTGACCCGCTCGTCCATCCATTGCCCACCCCCAGCGGAAAAATCGAGATCTTCTCCCAACAACTCTACGACCGCCACAATCCCACCGAAATCCCCCCCATTCCAAAATACATTCAAGAGTGGGAACATCCATTCCCTGGTGTGGATTCCGCGGATTGCAAGGATTCATACCGGGCAAACCTAAAAGAAATAACCCGTGAAAATCCGCGTTCATCCATGAGATCCGTTTCCAAAAAGGTATTTCCCCTTCAAGCCATCGGACATCACACCCTCGCACGCGTCCATTCCACCCATGACAACAATGACTGGCTGAGTGAGACATTCCCACAACGTGTCTTAATTAATCCGATCGATGCGGACCCACGCGACATCCACGATGGAGATCTTGCCCGCGTGTGGAACGATCGTGGCGAACTGGTGCTCCCCGCCCGCGTCACGCTGCGCATCCTCCCCGGTGTGGTGGATATACCGCAGGGTGCATGGTGGTCTCCAAACGAGAATGGTGTGGACTTCGGTGGTTGTATCAATGTTCTCACCTCAGAACGCTGGACACCTTATGCGTTTGGTACAACCCAGCATACGATCATGGTTGAGGTTGAAGTACTCAAATATGCAGGGCACAAGGGACATGCAGTATAAGGCCTTTGTGATCCTTTTTCTTCCTTCGTGTCCGCGGTGCCATTAGTTGTAATGAATTTATGACCTACGCCTTTATCTTCGATGCCTCCGCCTGCACCGGCTGCAAGGCCTGCCAGGTTGCCTGCAAGGACAAGAACAATTTGCCCGTAGGCGTTCTTTGGCGCCGGGTGTTCGAGGTGGCGGGAGGCTCATGGCTGAACGTGGGGGCAGGTTCGTCTCACAACGGGTTGGATGATCAAAACAATGGGGCTGGAGAGCCCAGCTATAGCGTGTGGAAAACTGATGTTTTTGCCTATTACCTGTCCATCGCTTGTAACCATTGCGAACACCCCAAGTGCGCAGGGGTATGTCCCACCGATGCTTACATCGTGCGCGCGGATGGGATTGTTTATATTGACGAATCGAAGTGCATGGGTTGTGGCTACTGTGCCTGGGCATGTCCCTACGCCGCGCCGCAGAACAACCCTGTGCTCGGTCGCATGACCAAGTGCGATTTTTGTTTTGACAACCTGGATGCCGGCTTGCCCCCTTCTTGCGTTTCAGCCTGCCCAATGCGTGTGCTGGATTATATTGCCCTTGCCGATAGCTCCCAATCAATCTGGAAACAGGATGGAGCAGGAGCCTTATGGACTACCCCGGCATCCGAACATCCTTTTCCCCTGCCGGATTACTCGCGCACCGACCCGCATCTGGCAATCAAGCCACACGTTGGGATGGTCAATGGTTTGGAGAAGACCATTTCCAACCGCGAAGAAGTAAATCCGCCTGCCTGCACGAGTAGTAACAAATATTCTGGGATTGGTGCGAGAGAAAAGAAGATATATTTTCTAGACCTCCTTTCAAGTGTCTGGCGCTCCGCACGGCAAGGATGCGGAGAACTCCCCCTCGTTATCTTTACCCTATGCGGACAAATGGCCGCAGGGATGGCAATATTTTCATTGTTTATGGGTCCGCTCAGCAGTATGCTGCTTGTCATTCTTGGCGGGCTGATTGGTGCTGGCGGGTTGATCTCATTTTTACACCTGGGGACCCCATTGAATGCCTGGCGGGCGGCTAATAACCTTAGAAAATCATGGTTGAGTCGCGAAATCTTCATGTTCTGGCTTTTTGCCTTGAGTTGGTTGATGTGCCTTTTAACGAAAGGAATGGGGAAACTACCCCTGGCACTGACCGGTGCTGGTCTGGTATTTTTTATGTCACAAGTCTACCGCCTGCGGACTGTACCTGCCTGGGCCACTCAGCGTACATTTGTGGCTTTTTCTCTATGCGCGGGGATCTTGGGCTTGCAAGGCATGAACCTGGTCACCCCGCTGGGATGGATGAGGGTGATCCTGCCTCTTATGTTTATTGCTGAGCTGGCTCTGGCAATCACAGCCGGGGTGAAAACCCGGAAAACAACGAGCAGGATGAGATCGTGGTTGATCACCGCGGGAATGGCTGCAAGCATGGCAATCCTCATCTTTCCGCATCTGCCAGCTGCAGCGATTATTCTCCTGTTACTCCTGACCATCCTCGAAGAGTTTATGGGGCGTTGGCTCTTCTACGCGAGTCGATATCCACAAATGTAATACCCAAATGATTACAATTGATAGTATTAATACTCTTGTATTACTGTATAATATACAGTATAATGTCGTCAATGGTGATATTATGACTGATGATTCCTTCGACAATGTTATTTTGGAACTGCGCCGCGGCGTGATTATTCTGGCGGTCTTGAGTCAGCTCTACGAGGAGCAGTACGGATATTTGCTCATCAACGGCCTTAAAGAAGCCGGTCTCCAAATTGATCAAGGCACACTCTACCCGCTGCTTCGTCGTCTGGAAAGCCAGGGACTGCTCCAATCCAACTGGCGGATCGAATCCGACCGCCCACGCCGCTATTACGTGCTCAGCAAGGAAGGTAATGATCTCCTACCCAGGCTGAAAGAAGAGTGGAAAGGCATTGTGTCCATGATGAATAGGATGTTAAAGTGAGGAGATAAATCATGACAATAAATTTGATAGACCGTTATGTTGCCGAGGTTGGAAAACATTTGGCTCGGAAAGGTCGGGTGGATATCCAGAAGGAGATCCGCTCCACGCTGGAAGATATGCTTGAGGATCACGCCAAGAAAGCCGGATATGAACCGGATGAGGCAATGATCGTGAATCTGCTTAAGGAATTCGGCAAACCCGAAGATGTGGCCGCCTCCTACCTGCCCGAGCGCCAGTTGATCGGCCCGCAACTGTACCCGATTTTTTCGCTAGTTATGACCATTGTTCTGCCTATCCTGGCGACCGTTCTCTTGATCACGATGAGCATTGGCTCGTTCAATGCAGACCTGACCCCGTTGGAGGTTCTCAATACTCTCGGCAGAATTTTGCTTCAGGTGGTTGGCTCCGTTGTATCGGCCTTCGGCAGCATTGTCATCACCTTTGCCATCCTGGAGCGGATTCCCTGGAGCAGGGCGGAGTTTCAGAAGGAAAAAGAAGAGGAGAGCAAGGACTGGAACCCGCGCGACCTGCCTGAGGTCCAGGATGTGGAAAAGTTCAGCATCCCCGGTCTGGTGACCGAGATTGCCCTCACCCTCGTTGCATTGGCAATCTTGAATTTCTTCCCACAGATCATTGGCTTTGGCTTTTTATTGAATGACAAGTGGACCTTCCTGCCTGTGCTCTCGGATGCCTTCTTCCGCTACCTGCCCTACATCAACGCGTTGTGGTCTTTGCAGATCACCCTTAACCTGTTCCTGCTGCACCGTGGGCGCTGGGAGACAACCACCCGCTGGCTGCGTATCACACTGACCGCGTTGGGCATTTCCCTGGCCGGTGTCATGCTGGCCGGGCCGGTTATGGTCACTTCTATCGGCGAATCGTTGGCCGCGGTTGGCCCGGATTTCTCAGCTGACGCGGCAAGCGTCCTGACCTGGATGCCGCGTATCGGCATCAAGATCGCCTTGGTGCTTGCGATCGTAACCGGCGGAATTGACCTGCTCAAATCCCTGTTCCGGGAAATCACAGGTAAATTCCGCTCGTAAGAATGGTTTACGGAGATAGATTATGAATCTGATAGATACCTACGTTTCTGAAGTCGGACGGCACTTGCCCCAGAAAACCCGAACCGATATCGAAGCTGAGATCCGTTCTGCCTTGCAAGATATGCTTGATGAACACGCCAGGCGGACTGGGAAACCGGTTGACGACGATATGTCTATCGAAATCCTGCAGGCTTATGGTTCACCGGAGAAGGTTGCTGCCTCGTACCAGCCGGAGCGCTACATCATCGGCCCGCGGTTGTACCCGGCGTATATCAAGGTGGTGCAGATTGTACTCCCCATCATGGGTGTGCTTGCCTTGCTTGGATTGGGCTTCTCGCTGGGCCGCGCAGATATGAAAACTGGCAGTATTTTCGAGGCGATCGGTCAAGCCTTTGGAGGATTTTTTGGTTCGATGATCTCCGTCTTGGGAAGCATCACTCTCATCTTTGCGATTCTCGAGCGTTTCATCCCGGCCCTAAAAATGGCGGAGGTAAAATGGGATGCACACAGCTTGTTCAAGATCTCACCGCCTGACCAGGTCAAGTCGGTCGAGTTGGTTGTGCAGATTTTTTTCACGGGTCTTGGGGTCGTGATCTTTAACTTTTTCCCTCACCTAATCAACATCGGTTACTACAGCAATGGCAGTTGGTGGGTCGGATTCATATCCACCCAAACTGGCCAGGCTTGGGAAACCACCCTGCTTTCAGAAGCGTTTTTCAATTACCTCCCGGCCTTGAACATCATCTGGGTTTTGACCATCGTGCTGGACAGCATCCTGATTGAACGCGGCAGGTGGGAGGTCTGGAGCCGCTGGTTCAAGGTTTGTATCAAAGCCATGATGATCGGCCTCGCGCTTGTTATGCTGGCCGGCTCATCCCTGATTGGCATCACGGCTGAGTCTCTGGTTGTTGCCGGTTTTCCTGCTTCTTCCGCTGCCGATACTCTGGTGACCATGATGAACCAGGGTGTGCGCGCGGCTCTTGTGTTGACCATCCTCTTTGGTGGGTGGGACCTGGTGAAAACAGTAATCCGACTGGTGCGGATCAAACCGCCGATCATGGTCAGTAAATAAAAGGAGTATGGCATGGACACATTGGGATTAATTGGCCGTTACATTGCTGAGATAGGCAAAGATCTGCCTCGTAAAAACCGCCACGACATTGAGGCTGAAATCCTCTCCGCTTTGGAAGATATGCTTCGGGAACGCAGCCAGAAAACCGGAAACACGGTTGACGAGCAAATGATTGTCGAGGTTCTAAAGGAATTTGGTCCGCCCCGTAAAGTTGCTGCCTCCTACCAGCCGGATCGCTACGTAATAGAACCTCATCTCCTTCAGGGTTTTTTAACGATCATCAAAGTAATTTTGCCCATCGTGGCAGCCATCACCCTGGTCAGGCTGGGGGTTTCCCTCGGCCAGGTTGAATTGACCTACGATAATGTCTTCGAAGTTGTTTTCCTGGGCTTTGCCGATTTTCTCGGAATGGCTTTTTCAGCCTTGGGAAGCATCCTGGTTCTCTTTGTCATTATCCAGCGTTTCTTGCCAGAATTCGAATCAAAAGAGCAGGATTGGGATCCACGCGACTTGCCACAGGTAACCACGCGCAACCGGGTTGAATTTGGTAGCACTATTCTTGAGGTTTTCGCCGCCAGTCTTGGGATCGTGATCTTCAACTTCTTCCCGCAGGTAATAAGTATTGGCTACAACGCCGGGGGAGCTTGGACGATTGGTTTTGTAGCCATTGCTTTTCGCAAGGCAATGATCACCACCATCTTATCAGATACGTTCTTTGGTTACCTGCCCACCCTGACCATCCTGTGGGGATTGCTCATCCTGCTAGATGTTGTCCTGCTCCGGCGTGGTCGGTGGGAGATTTGGTCACGTTGGGTTTCCCTCAGTATAAGAGTGGCATCCATCACAATGGCAGTGGTCATGCTGGCTGGCCCGGCACTGGTCGCGATTGATTCCGGTTGGCTGATTGCTGCCGGTTTCCCGGATGTGCTGGCAGCCCGGCTCCTCACGAACTTTTTCCAGCAAGGGACTGTTGCCATCCTGGTTCTTACGATCATTTGGAACCTGGTCGCTGCAACCCGCTTGCTGGTCCGCCTGACCGGTCGCAATCTTTCACCTGCGCTGGAAAAATTTTCGCATCCGTAACCCCGTTGGCTCTAAAGATATGGATGCTTTCATTTAACGGATGCAGTGGAGCGGACTGTCCGTCCCACTTTGATGCACTTAGCAAGGTGACTTCTACATCTCCACCCCCGGAAAAAGATCCATACCTCTGGACGATTATGCAGAACATCTGGAGAACCCTGTTCCTTTTGCATCTGAGTAAACGAACTTTCTTCCAGAAAGTAAAGGCCGCTCCCTGGAAGAGATTATTGCCTTTGTAAGGGGGTCAGTATTGAAATCTGGGGGACATTTTCCTATCAGGGTTTGCGATGTTGGGAATCGTATTCAACACGTTCACAGAGTTGTAAATATGAAAGCCATGGTCGCAGCTTTATGATATACTGGCGGAAATTCCAAGCACCTGCGGTTGGCAGCGCTAATCCATGGACTGGCAATTTTCCCTTTTTTCAACCATTTATCTCGTTGCTTCAATCACATCATCAATCGCAGCCTACCTGACTCTGCGCCGCCGCGCCATACCAGGTAGGAATTTCCTCACGCTTCTGTTGATTGCCATCGCAGAATGGAGCCTTGGGGCTGCGTTCGAATCCGCTTCGGTGGGAATCCCGGCAAAAATATTCTGGTCAAAGGTCGCCTACATCGGAACGACAACCGCTCCCGTACTGTATTTGATCTTTGTCCTGGAATACCTCGATCTGGGGAAACGATTGACGCGCCGCGATCGATTTTTCATTTGGTTGATTCCCGTCACAACAATGATCATGGCCGCAACGAATGAGTGGCATCATCTTCTTTGGTCAACTTTTACCTTTAATCCAGCTCATCCTGATATCCTGATCTATGGTCATGGGTCATGGTTTTGGATTTTCGTTGGGTACGATTATATTCTCCTCACCGGGGGATTGGTCATTCTCATCTGGGCTTTCATTCGCTTACCACGGCTTTTCCGCCTGCAGATTGGCGTCCTGCTCGCCGGATCATGTGTCCCAATGCTGGGAAATATCATATACATTGCCGGACTGAGTCCGGTTGCCGGCCTGGACCTGACACCGCTCACCTTTACCCTTACCGGCCTGATCCTCGCCCTCGGCATTTTCCGCTTTCAGCTCTTGGACCTATTGCCTGTTGCGCGCGATGAACTGGTCGAGAACATGAAAGACGGCGTGCTCGTCCTGGACGATCAGAACCGTATTGTGGATATCAATCCAACAGCGCAGAAATTCATCGGTGTCTCCGGGAAATCTGCGCTCGGACAGCAGGTGGAGATTGTCCTCTCCGCTTACTCTACGATCGTATCCCAATATATCCATACGCCTCAAGTCCAATCCGAAATCTGCTTATCCGAAAACCCTCCTGCTTATGTAGAGCTGGCGATCTCGCCAATCTATAACCAGCGGAAAACCCTCAATGGCAGGTTGATCACAATTCGGGACATCACCCAAAGCAAACTATCACAGTTGGCGGTAGAACGTAATGCCCGGGAAATGGCTGCATTATACGAGACCTCGCTCGAGATCAACTCCCAGCCAGACCTTTCAAGCCTGCTGAACACTCTTATTCAACGATCCATAAAATTGGTCGGCGTAACAATGGGCGCGTTATATCTGGTGCGCCCTGACGAAAAATCATTGGAGCAGGTTATCAGTTACAACATGGGCAAGGATTACACAAGGACGATCATGCAATTTGGGGAAGGTTTATCTGGACGTGTTGCAGAGAAGAACGAGCCCATGGTCGTGGAAGATTATACCCACTGGGAGGGTAGCTTCCCCTCTTATAAAGAGATTGGTGCCAAAAGAATATTGGGCGTGCCTCTCCGGTCTAAAGGAAAACTCATCGGTGTGATTAACATTGCCGATAAACTTAAGGTTGGCATGTTCACCCCTGAAGAGATTCGCCTAGTCAGCCTGTTCGCCGATCAAGCCGCCATCGCCATCGAAAACACGCGGCTGCTGGAAGAGACTAACCGCCATGTCGAGCAACTGGGAATCATCAATCGTATCAGCCTTGCAATCACTTCAGGCTTGGATATGGATCATGTGCTCAAGACACTACACGAACAATGCCAGCATGTCGCACCTTGCGATATCTTCTACGTGGCGCTCTACGATGAGTCAAGTTCTCTTATTCACATCCCCTTCTATTATGAAAACGGACAATACCAATCCGGGTCCTCACGCGATATAAAAGAGGATCCTGGCACAATCGGCAATGTCATCCAGGCGCACCAGACCCTCTACCTGCGCGATACATTCGACCAGAAAACTCTCGTTCAAAAAACAACCACAGGTCTCAGGATGCCATCGCAATCTTATGTCGGCATTCCCCTCACCCTGAGGGATAGGGTAATGGGTGTGATGTCTGTCCAAAGCTATAAACCGAACGCATATTCGGAAGACGAAATCCACCTTCTCGAAATCATCGCACAGCAGGCAGCCATCGCCATTGAAAATGCCCGCCTTTACTCTGAAGAACAGCGGCTGGCGATCATTGACGAGCTAACGAATGTATACAACTACCGTGGTCTGATGGCGCTGGGCGGACGCGAAATTGACCGGGCGCGACGCTTCGGTCGTAATCTCTCCGCCCTGTTCTTCGACATCGATGGTTTCCGAAATTTTAACAACAAGTATAGTCACACTACCGGAAATTTGGTTCTCAAGGCGGTGGCGGAACAGTGTCTGTCCAGTATGCGCTCGGTGGATCTCGTCAGCCGTTTCGGGGGTGATGAATTCGTCGTTCTTCTCCCGGAAGCCACCCTTACTACCGCTGGTAAAGCCGCCGAAAGACTGCAGGCTGATATCGCCACAAGGCAGGTAATGACTTCCTTTGGAAACCTGAGTGTTACCATTTCGATGGGAATTGCCCAATTGACCGATAATATTACCAACTTGAGCATGCTCATCGACCGCGCCAACCAGGCCGAACATAAAGCCAAGGAAAGAGGTGAGGGTTGTATTGCTGCTTTCGAAGAGAATTAAAACCCCGTTTTCGTAAAGAAAACGGGGGTTTGTTCACCAAACAGCCCTCAATCACCAAAAAATAATTCCCACCATATTTGCCAATTAGCCGGTCGAGGGGTTGGAGGCGGAGGTAATGGATAGGGAGTCTGTGTGGGGGTTTCAGCCGGGATGAGTTGCACAGGGTTATCCCCCTCCTGCATCATCCCATTCTCACGCGCGAATTCTTCAACCGCTTCATTAGAAGTAGCGTAGGCGATTTTCGTGACGAATGCGCTTTGAGTCTGCGCAACCGCTGTTCCCCTCACACGCACAGTCGCCACCTGTGTGGATAAGCGATTTAAACCTTCCAGCCGGTTGTTAAAATCCATCACCAGTACAACCAGTATGAACAAACCAATCAGGATCCCAATATGCTTCGGTTGGAGAAGCCAGCGATTCATGTATTTATTTTACCTCTAAAGCGCAGTCACGGCGCAGTAAATCATCTATAGTTTCACGCCGCTGGATCATGCAAGCACGCCCCTCCTCCAGCCATAGAACGGCCGGTCTCATCGCCGCGTTGTAGTTGCTGGACATGCTTAATTGGTACGCGCCACTGACCGGTAGAGCAATTATTTCGCCTGCTTCAACTTTTGGGAAAGGCAATCCTTCGATAAGCACATCACCGCTTTCGCAATACGGCCCGGCGAACCAGGCTGGCTCTTCACTCGGTCGTTCCGGATCCAAAACCGGTAATGCAGAATAACGCGCTTCGTATAGCGCCGGGCGAGGGTTATCCGCCATTCCACCATCCAGCAACAGCCAGGTGCGTTGTGTGCTATGCTTGATAACGCCAATCCGGTAAAGCGCCACTCCGGCGCGTGCCACGATGGTTCGGCCCGGTTCCAGTTGCAGGCGCGGTAGGGATAAATCCCGCTTTCGGCATCCATCTCGCACCGCCTCAACCAGGCAGCGGACATATTCCATCATATCCGGCTGCGGCAGATCATCTTCGTGATAAGCCACACCCCAGCCACCGCCCGGTGAGAGTACCCAATCCGCAGCCAGGTCAAGGGTTGACGCAAGGTCGAGCACCTTCTCGATGGCTTTCACCACCGGTGCCGCCTCGCGGAACTGCGAGCCAAGGTGAAAATGCAATCCCTTCAGCGGTAGTCCATGCTGGCGGCAAATATTCCCCGCGATACGGATTTCTTCCCCACTCATGCCGAACTTGTTGTCCGCCTGGCCGGTTTGGATGTAGGCGTGAGTCGCCACCGCCACACCTGGTTGGAAGCGCAACCACAGGTCTGGGAGGAGGCGGGAATGGGAAAGCTCAACCAGGCGATCAAGCTCGGTCAGGTTATCCACCACGATCACCCCCGCATGTTCCCCGGCTGCTTTCAGATATTCTGTGGATTTGTTTACACCATGCACCACCAGCCGTTCGCGCTGCACATCTCCGGCACGGGCAATGGCAATCTCACCCAGGCTGGAAGTATCCAGCCACAGGCCATGTTGTTGAGTCCATTGGGCAATGGCTGTACAAAGGAAAGCCTTGGAAGCGTAAGTCAGACCGCTCAGGGCGGGATAATCCTTGCTGAGCGCACGCTGGTAACAGGTCACGGACGCATCGAGAGTGACGCGGTCGTAGACGTAGAGCGGAGTACCGTATTCTTCCGCCAGCCCGGCAAGGTTACAGCCGGCAATGGTCAGCATGTCGTTTTCGATTTTAGTGGTGTTGGGGAAAAGTTCGAGCCGGTTCATGTGAGAGATTATAACTACAGCTAACCACAATAAAAAGATGAATACAAATGAAGACGGATAGATTAATCACATTTATATATTCATTTTTCTGTGACTTCTATAAAAAATGGGTGTCACCCTGAGCGAAGCGAAGGGTCTCTTTATTTACATGTAGCTGCTTTGCTTCGCTTAGCATGACTGGATCGAGTATTTTTGTGGGGTCATCTATCTTCATCTCCGGTTAAAAACGAAAACCCGCTAATCCGCGGGTGTGCGCTGTAAAAATCGCGGCACTTTGTGCCGAAGGAGGGACTTGAACCCTCACGGGCGCAATGCCCACTAAGCCCTGAACCTAGCGCGTCTGCCAGTTCCGCCACTTCGGCATGTGGGGTGTATTTTATCCGAAACGATGGTTTTGTCAACCTGGAGAAACAATTCACCGCAGAGTCCATAGAGAGCGCAGAGAAAATGGAAAGAGTATTTTCTCCGCACTTTCTGCGGTGAATATAAACCCTACCGACCGGTCGGTTGACTGGCTTGAGTCGCGATATAATCGAGCTAAATTCACCATTCCGGAGATGCGATGGATTTCAGTCTGAGCAATGAACACGTGATGATCCAAAAAATGGTGCGTGATTTCGCCCAAAAGGAAATTACGCCAATCATCAAAGAGTACGACCGCAAGCAGGAAACTATCCCCTTTGCGCTGCCGCGCATGGGTGAGTTGGGCATTTTGGGCATCTCCTTCCCTGTCCGGTATGGAGGTCAGGGCATGGACTACATCTCGCTCGGTCTGGCTTGCGAGGAGCTGGAAGCGGTGGATACCACCCTGCGCGTGGTCATGTCTGTCCACGTTGGTCTGTGTGCAGGGACGCTCTTCCATTGGGGAACTGAAGAACAGAAGCAAAAATTCCTCGTCCCGCTGGCGCAAGGAAAAAGATTCGGCTGTGGCGCGTTCACCGAACCTGGGATGGGCTCGGATGTGGCTGCCATGCGCGCCCATGCAAAGCGTGAAGGCGACAGCTACATCCTGAACTGCGAGAAGATGTGGATCTCCCTGGCCAGCCTTGCCGATTACACGATGGTTACGGTAAAGACCAACCCAAACCCTAAGAAACCTTCCGAGTCGTTATCCACCTTCATCGTTGACCTGCACAGCCCCGGCGTGACCCGCGGCGATATCCACGGCAAACTGGGCGTGCGCGCCGGCTCCACCGGCTGGATCAACTTCCAGGAGGTGCGCGTGCCGGTTGCGAACCGCATCGGCGAGGAGGGCGAAGGCTTCAAGATCACCATGTCTGCCTTCGACCGCGGGCGGTACACGGTCGGCTCGGGGGCGACAGGCCTCGTCCGCGCCGCGCTGGAGGCGAGCGTCAAGTATGCCAGGGAGAGGACCGCCTTCGGCAAACCCATCGCCGGGCACCAGTTGATCCAGGAGAAGATCGCCCGCATGTCACAGGATTACGAAATCGCCCGTTTGCTCTACCTGCGCGCCGGCTGGCTGCAAAACCAGGGACGACGCGCCACGCGCGAGATCTCCTTCTGCAAGAAGTTCGCCACCGAGGCCTCGTTCAAGGCCGCTGACGACGCCATCCAGATCCACGGCGCATATGGCTTCTCGGATGAGTATGATGTGGAACGCTACCTGCGCAACGCACGCGGCGCGGTCATCTACGAGGGTTCAAGCGAAATCCAGACACTCATCCAGGCTGGCTATGCACTCGGCGAACGCAGCGATAGGCCGTTGAGGCTCGAGCAGCCAGCGTATAATTCAGAAGAATGGCAATCGTAGTGTTCAGTTACAGGTTACAAGTTGCAGGTTACAGATTGAAGGTTGTAGGATAAAGGTTCCGATGCAGGAGGCTCCATGTTAACGAAAACGCTCGACCAGCATATAGAAATTTCACCTGGCACTGCCAGTGGACGCCCGCACATCGCCGGTCATCGCATCAGCGTGCAGGATATCGTTATCTGGCACGAATGGATGGGGCGCGGGGTGGACGAGATCGCCGCAGAATATGACCTCGGCGTCTCTGATATTTATGCCGCGCTCGCTTATTACTATGACCATCGCGACGAGCTGGAACTGTCCATTCACGAAAACGAGAATTTCAGAGAGACATTGCGCCGGAAGATACCCTCAAAGGTCGCGCAGAAAATTTATGGCCATTAAGTTCTACACAGATGAGCACGTCTCACCAGCCGTCGTCAGGGGTCTGCGCACGCGCGGCATCCAGGTGCTAACAGCGAAAGATGCAACCATGTTGGATGCCCTTGACGAAAAACATCTCGAAATGGCTGCTGCAAAAGGCATGGTCATCTTCACACAGGACGCTGACTTCTTACGGTTGCACGCCGAAGGCATTTCCCACAGCGGGATTGTTTATGCCTATCAATCAAGTCATTCGAGGACTGACCCTGATCTACCAAGTATTAACCCCTGAGGAGATGGCGAATCATGTCGAGTTCTTGTAAGCAGGGGATTCATCCCCCGCGGATGCATCGCGAGCAGCCGGCGTATAATCCCGTAGAATGGCAATCGTAAATCGTAAATATTTCATGCTTCCCCTCGATGACCTCCTCGTCATAGATCTCTCCCGCGTCCTCGCCGGCCCCTACTGCACCATGATGCTGGCCGACCTCGGGGCGCGCGTCATCAAGGTGGAACAGCCCGGCAGTGGCGACGATACCCGCGCCTGGGGGCCTCCCTTCCTGGAAGGCGAAAGCGCTTATTACCTCTCGGTCAACCGCAACAAGGAAGGCATCACCCTCAACCTGAAAACCGAACGCGGACGCGAGCTGCTGCGGGAATTGCTCGCCCTGGCGGATGTGGTCGTCGAGAACTTCAAGTTAGGAACGATGGAAACCTGGGGTCTTGGCTGGGAGAAACTACACGCGTGCAACCCGCGCCTGATCTATTGCAACATTTCAGGTTACGGTGTAGATGGCCCCGAGGCAGGCAAGCCCGGCTACGATTTCATCATCCAGGCTGAGGCTGGACTGATGAGCATCACAGGGCCGGAGGCCGGCCCACCGATGAAGGTGGGCGTGGCCATCTCGGATATCACCGCGGGCATGTTCGCTGCCAGCGGCATCCTCGCCGCGCTGCACGCTCGCGAGCGAACGGGCGACGGTCAACGGGTGGATGTCTCGCTATTGGAAGCCCAGGTGGCCTGGCTGGCAAATGTCGGTCAGGGTTATTTGGTTACAGGTCAACCTCCGAAACGCTACGGTAATGCTCATGCTGCCATCGTCCCTTACGAGGTTTTTTGCGCCAGCGATGACTACTTTGCCCTTGGCATTGGTAATGATGTCCAGTTCCGTAAATTATGTAAGATCATCGAACATCCATCGCTGGCCAATGAGCCGCATTTCAACTCAAACCCGGCACGCGTCGAAAACCGTGGCGAGTTGATCCCCTTGCTGCAAGCCGGGTTCGAGAAACAAACCGTAACCCATTGGTTGGAAAAACTGTCAAAGGTGGGCATTCCAGCTGGTCGCATCAAGAGCATTGACCAGGTTCTGTCCGACCTGCAGGTGCTGCACCGCCAAATGGTCGTGGAGGTGGCGCATCCCAAAGCTGGCAAGGTCAAGCTGCTCGGCGTCCCTTACAAATTCAGCGGGACTCCCGCTGAAGTTCGCACCGCCCCACCCCTCCTCGGTCAGCATACCAATTCCGTCCTGACCAATATGCTTGGCATGAGCATTGAAGAGATTGACAGCCTGCAATCCGCCGGCGTTGTTTGATCATGAAGGGCACATTTACGGACAAGTATTCATAAAATTCATCCCATTCGTCTCATTCGTGAATGAAGACCATCTACCAAATGTCACAAGGTAGTATCCCGCGGCTGATAAACCCGCCCAAACAATCTCTTTTCTCTACTCCCAATTTTCTTTTTTAAGGAGGTGCGTCTTGAAAATCATCGTATGTGTCAAACAAGTGCCAGACTCTGCGGCCAAGGTGGTCGTGGAGAATGGAAAAGTTTCATGGGGTGATGCACCGCTGGTCATCAACCCATGGGATGAATATGCGGTGGAGGCTGCCCTCCAGCAAAAGGAAGCGCTGGGCGGCACCGTCACCGCCATCACCATCGGAGGCGAGGGCAGCAAGGAAGCCCTCAAGCATGCCCTTGCAATGGGCGCTGATGACGCCATTATGATCTCCGACCCAGCCCTGGCAAACCTGGATACACAGGGCACCGCCCAGGTGCTGGCTGCGGCTATCAAGAAAGCCGGAGGCGTGGAGGCAGCCTTCTTCGGCCGCCAGGCAATTGATGCCGATTCGGGTCTCGTTCCTGCTCAGGCTGCCCGTTTGCTCGGCTGGCCTGCGCTAACCCTCGCCGCGGTCATCAAGGTGGATGGCGGTAGCGTGCGCGTCGAGCGCGGCGTGGAGGAAGGGCGTCAGATCGTTACTGCCAAACTACCCGCTGTCTTCAGCCTCGTCAAGGATTTCGGTGAGCCACGCTACCCCTCGTTCATGGGCATCCGAAAGGCCAGCCGCGCTGTCATCCCAACCTGGACGCTGGCTGACCTGGGCATCCCCAGCCCAGCCACCGTCATCGCCTGGCCGGAGATCATGAATCCACCCAGCCGTGAGATCAAATGCGAGCTCATTACCGGCAGCAGCCCGGCCGGGATCGCCGAAGTGCTGGCCGATAAGATCCTGGCGGAGAAAGTCCTATGAACACCTTTGTATATATTGACCAATTCAAAGGCACGGCACTCCCCGCTTCCTGGGAGGCCATCGGCGTCGGCAAGACGCTCGGAACTGTCAAGGCGATGATCTTCGGCTCCGGTGTGGAAGCACTGGCCAGCACCGCCTTCGAGTACGGCGCGGACGAAGTGCTGCTGGCGGACGATCCCGCCCTGGCCGACTACCGCGCGGAGGCTTACGCCGCCACCTTGTCCGCCTCCGCAACATCCGCCGCACCAGACCTGATCCTATTCCCGACCACGACGCGCGGCCGTGAACAGGCTGCCATGGTTGCCATTGACCTTAAAACCGGTGTAATGGTGGACGTGACCGCCCTTGAAAACGTGGATGGCAAGATCACCGTTACCCGACCGATCTACGCTGGCAAGCTGCTCATCAAAGAGACCTGCTCCGCGAAGCCCTTGATCATTACCCTTCGCGGTCGGGCTTTTCCCAAGCCGGCGCAGCAACCTGGCAAGACCGGCACGCTGACCAGGGTTGCCGCGGCAGCCGGTGATTTCCCCACCAAGGTCGAAGGCTACACCACCGGCGAAGGCGGCGTCAGCCTGACAGACGCGGGTGTGATTGTCTCAGGCGGACGTGGCGTCTCGAACAACCCGACCCTTACACCCCCCGCCGGTCTTGACGAGAAGCAAGCCGAGATCTGGCGCGCCCAGCAGGGCTTTATCCTGGTCAAGGAGCTGGCCTCCGTGCTGAACGCGGCGGTGGGCGCCTCGCGCGCCGCGGTGGACGCCGGTTACGTTCCCTACCCCCACCAGGTCGGGCAGACCGGCAAAGTCGTCTCCCCGGATGTCTACATCGCCTGTGGCATTTCAGGCGCCATCCAACACCTGGCTGGAATGCGCACCAGCAAGGTCATCGTAGCCATCAACAAGGATGCCGAAGCGCCGATCTTCAAGTTGGCGCGTTACGGCGTTGTCGGAGATTTGTTCCAGATCCTCCCTGCGCTGACCGAGGCGTTCAAGAAAAAATTAGGGAAATAAGTTCACCCAAGTGTGATGGAGATGTAACATCTATTCCATAATTAGACAACATCCCCTTGCCATCTTATAGGATGGTCGGGGGATGTTTTTCTCTTGACATAAATGAAAACCTGTGTATAATCTGCCAACAAACATCTACTTACCATCCACATGGATGGCATGAAGGAGATAAAAATGGCAGACACAGAAAAGATTACCATAAATATGAGCGCGGTGGACCTCGGCAAGGTTGACCTTCTGGTGCAGGAAGGGCTCTACTCCAATCGCACCGACTTCATCCGCACCGCCATCCGCAATCAGCTTGATAAACATCATCTCGAGATCCAACAGTCAGTGAGCCGCAATGAATACCTGATTGGCGTATTGGTCTATTCGCGTTCGGATATGGAGCGTTTTAAAGCTAAAGATCAAAAAATCAATATCAAAATGATCGGTATGCTCAGCCTCGCCGCAGACATCCCAGCCGACCTGGCGCTTGAGGTGATCGAGACGGTAAAAGTGCTGGGTATCTTCATCGCCAGCGATGAAGTCAAGGTTGCCCTGGTAAACCGGACGAAATAAAACCGGATTTCATCCTTTACAATCCAACTATATATGACATCCGGACTCACCTCCCCCTCACCAGCTTCACCAGGCCTTGACCGATGGGCAGAAAAATTCTTCACCGTCTGGGGCGGACAGGCATTCTCGCTGGTCGGCTCGGCGCTGGTTCAATTCGCCCTCGTCTGGTGGCTGACCGCCAGGACAGGTTCAGCGACCATCCTGGCAACAGCCACACTGGTTGCTTTGTTGCCCCAAATCGTGCTGGGACCGTTCGCAGGTGCCCTGGTGGATCGCTGGAACCGCCGCATTATCATGATCGTGGCTGATTCCTCCATTGCGGTAGTTACGGGCGTGTTGATCGCTCTGTTTGCCACCGGCATAGTTCAGGTCTGGCATGTATACATCATCATGTTCCTGCGTTCTCTGGGCAGCGCGTTCCACGGCCCGGCTATGACCTCCTCCACCTCGCTGATGGTGCCTGATAAGCACCTGGCGCGCATCGCCGGGATGAACCAGGCATTGCAGGGATTAATGAGCATTTTTGCTCCTCCCTTGGGCGCGTTGCTTATCGGCTTGATGCCCACCCAGAGCGTGCTGGCGATTGACATCGGCACCGCAGCGCTGGCGGTCATCCCTTTGTTCTTCATCCCCATCCCCCAGCCACCGCGCCAAGTGGCGCAGTCCGATGGAAGTGCACAGAAAACCTCATACTGGCATGATTTGCACGCCGGCTTCTCATATGTGGTCAGGTGGCCAGGGTTGTTCGGCGTAATTCTGTTGGCAATGCTGCTCAACTTCCTGCTAAGCCCGTCTTCGTCATTGCTGCCATTGCTGGTGCGACAGGAATTTCACGGCGGAGCGCAGCAACTGGCATGGGTCGAGTCGTTGTTCGGCGTCGGTACAATCCTGGGTGGCCTTGCCCTCAGCGCTTGGGGAGGCTTCAAGCGGCGTATTATGACCTGCTTCTGCGGAATAATCGGTATTGGTACGGGAATTGCCCTTTCCGGCCTGATCCCGGCCGACCTATTCTGGCTGCTGCTGGCAGCCAACTTCATCATCGGCATCTCTCAAGTGCTCGCCAACGGACCATTGATGGCAATTTTCCAGGCCATGATTGCACCGGATATGCAGGGCCGCGTCTTCTCGTTGATTGGCGCCGGGGCGGCGGCGATGATGCCGCTCAGCCTGCTCATAGCCGGACCTGTAGCCGATTGGTTGGGTGTGCGTGTCTGGTATGTATTCGGAGGGGTGGTGTGTATCCTGGTTACAATGGCGGGGTTGTTCATACCTACCATTGTCAATATTGAGCAAAACCGCCAGCCTGCCATTATCAATGAAAAACCCAAGAGGGTGTGAATGATTGGGGGTTTCAAAAGTTGCATCGATTGGAAATAAAAAATCGGGTTCCAATTGAACCCGATTTTTTATCCTGTAATAGTGATCATTCAAGAGGCACCACATTGGCTGCCTGTAATCCTTTCGGTCCCTGTTCGACGGAAAACTCAACTTTTTGATTTTCCTCCAGGCGTTTGTAACCCTCCATCTGAATAGATGAGAAGTGAACAAAGACATCCTCGCCACTCTCACGTCCGATGAAGCCATAGCCCTTGGTGGTATTGAACCACTTGACGGTACCAACAAAACGTTCTTCTGACATCTTTACTTTCTCCTACACAAGATTTTCCGAAATCCTCTTGAAAAGGGTGGGCTGGCAACTCCCAACCATAATAAATATCAAGGAATATTCGGATGACGTCCAGCTCGACGAGCCAGGCACAATGGGCGCAAGATTATCATGGTTGGAGGGGAGTGTCAAGGTGTGGCCGTTGGGTATAAGTATATTGCCCCGTCTGAGTATTGCCCCAGGAGGATTAACCCCTCTAATAACGAATCCATTCTTTCCTTCCCCTTTTCACCGTAATCCTGCGCGAGCTCAGCGCTCAAATGGCCTCTAAATAAGACCAGTGCTGCCCCTTGTTGGCGAAAGACAATCTGGGCGGAGTCCATTTCATCCTCACCATAAGGCGCGGATTGATTGACAAAGTCGGGAGGAAAACTATTCATCATTTCATACGCAGGACGATCCGCCCAAAGTAGTAGTAAAGCAGCTTTATCCGAGATCACCGGAACATCCGGCGGTAAATCCCGTACTGCCGCAATGGTCTCCGAATCCTTCCAGGAGTAATTGATATCTCCCCCACCTTTGTGGAAATATTTAACCTGCCATAACACATCTGCGGAATACCAATAAACAATAACCACCCCGATCAGCCAGGGAATTACCATTAACCAGCGCAATCTTTCTCGGAACCAGGCATTCGCCCAGCTCGAAAAGGCAGCCAGAAGGCATAAGACCAGACCGGTATACAATGGTAACAACATCCTGTTGTCTATATCAGGCGCGGGACGCGTAAAAAGAAAGGTCAACACCAGGGCAGCAACATAAGCCAAGGACGACAAACCAAATATGCTGAATATCTGGAGATCGCCCTTGGTTACTGGCTGCGAGCTGCCCTTGCGTAAATGACGTTCCGCCAGCAATGTTGCCAAAGTGATTCCCGCAGCGACCAAAAGGAGAGAAAGAATCCGTATACGGGAGTGTATCGGGATCAGGAACTTGCCAAACGGGAGCCACAACCAAACGGTGTTCAGGAACACGGCACGGAATTCCAAGAAGCTTCTGGAGAGCTCATTCCAATTCACCCCAAGACCACGCCCGGCAAGTGAGCGATCCACGCTGGTATAAACCCAGATCACCCATATTAGAATCGGCAAGCTGGCAATGAAGCCAAACAAGGCGGTCTTCCCAAGGCGCACCTTCCATTTCCCAGAGGAGAACAAAAGTACACACACGGCCATCGCACCAATATTGGCGAGCCCAATGTACCGCGTGAACGGCAAGAGCCCAGTCACGAACGCGGCTAGGATCAACCGGCGGTAATTTTCAGATTGAAAATATCCCACCAAACTAAATCCAGCCAGGACAAATAGAAAAACGAATAGCGGCTCGGACATTGCATAGCTGAACATCATCAGCGATGTAGGGAAGATCCCGATCAGCAAACTACCAAGGATCGCCAACCACGGCGAAGGGCTGTACCGGAGGAAAACCAACCCTGCCCCAAATAACGTCCCGGCGAAAAGGAGAATACTCAACCAACGCGCAGCTACTACAAGGTCAACCTGTAATAATCCAAGCCCGGCAAGGACAAGGGGATAGAGAGGAGGATAATGTGTGAGGATATAGAATCTTCCACTGGGATAATAGTATCCGAGGCCAATCCCCCGCAACAGATTCCGTGCTGAAGTGATATAAGCTATTGAATCGCTATAACCCCATGCCCCCCTCGTTGTGTTGAAAACGACAATCGCGCTGCCGATAATACTTAACAAACCGATGACAGAAAGAATGATACGCTGGTTGAGGGATTTTTGTCCACGATTCTCCATATATTCACTTCTGCTATTTGCGCTGGGGTGTCAGTGCGCCCACATACTCTCCCTCCCCAGTGGACATCTGCAAGTACATATTCTTAACCGTTTGTTCCAGCAGGTCTTTCAGGCGGTGTCGCTCGAGGCCGTGGCTATTGAGGGGGTTGTAGGCGATTGATTTTCCCACCATGACATTGCCTGATTCGTGAACCGCCACGGGATAGAACTCAAGTCGTTCCTCTGTTTTATCGTAAAACATCTCTCCCAGCCTGAAGACGGTCTTCTGAAACGGGTACATCCGTACGAGAGAATCCGTACCCAGGATGGCATACTCGGGAAAAACCAGCAGACATTTACCCTTCAGGAGCAAAGCCAGGCTTTCATCCAACGTTTCGTACAGCCGTTCCTGCCCGCCGAGATAAGCCGGTATACATCCCAATCCTCGCAACATGGGTACCGTGATTTTCGCAAGGGCTTTCGAGAAGAGGCGGCTGAAAGGAAGCTTAAGCTTTAGTCGCGGCTCAATAAAATCCTTCCGCAGGTATTCAGGAGCTAATTCCTTATCCAACATATCCCCAGCCGCCCAGGGATATAGCTGGAGAGGGATCGAACAAGCTACCGCTATCGGACCGTTCGGCCCAAGATGATTGGCGATGAACACCGCTGGCCCTCCATGCGGTAAATTTTCCTCGCCTAGCAGTTCCCCATCCCACAAAAAGAGGTCGAGCGCGCTGGTCAAGAGATGATAGAAAAAGTATTTCATTTCTCTACCTCCGGATAAATCATCGTATCAACATTAAAACCTCGGCGGGACCAAATACCAGAAGATCCGCTACGCCTCCTCCCCTATTAGAACACACGAATATCCTTTTGGCTATGCTCTGCTTACAAGGTATTATAACCTAATCGGGGATGTACCGCTCCTGAAGGGATATGTCAAAATCTAATCGCCCGCAGCCTCCTTATCTCGTCGCCTCGCCAGTAAACTCCGTATCCGGGCGTGACGTTCGCGGGAGAGAGGATAGAACCACGCGGCTGCAACTGCACTGAACAGCAGCAACGCACCAAAGGGGCCGATCAGAACTCGGATTGCCGTCAGCGTGAGCGGCGACTGGGTGAATGTAGTCGCTGTTTCCGGTGGGGTCTGGTAGCCAAACCAACCCAGCACCTGCAGGGCGATGAAGATTGCTAGAGCGCCGGTGAACTTGCGGACGAAATTCTTGACACCATAGTAGATGCCCTCCTGGCGGCGGCCGGTGCGAAGTTCATCCCACTCGATCACATCGGGGAAGATGGCATCTGGCAGCACATGAGCGGCTGAAACGCTCAACCCGGCCAGGAAAGCCATCCAAAGCACCAGTGGTATCTGTCCCGGACGCACCGAAAAGATTGCCAGTTGGACACCAGCCCAGAAAACCATGCCGATGATGTATGCGCTGCGCTTGCTCAAGTGGTGCGAAAGCCACAACCAGAATGGCAGAGCGACCACTGCGGTAATAAGCAGGATGGCAAAGACCGCCGATTCGAGTGGCAGGCTTATTCCAAGCAGCATCACCGAGAAGAGCAGGTTGCCGCGGGCGATCCAATAGAGCAGATAGAACGGCAAACACAGTGCCACCAGGTCGAAGGTGATCCAATTAAGCATGTAGATGGCGGTGGCAAAGCGAAAGGGGATGTTACCCCAGGCTGTGCGTACGGTCTCGCGGAAGGGAATATCCGGCTCGGCTTTGCTCTCTGAAGAGACATATTTTTCTCGCACCACGGCAAAGATGAGCAGGTAAGGGATGGCTGCCAGCCCGCCAAATAGGGCTGCCACCAGCAGGTAGCCTTGCTGCTGGCTAAATCCGGCGCCCAGCACCGCGTCCACGATCATCGGCGCGGCCACAGCGGTGACCAGCGAAGCCAGCAGATTGAAAAAGATGCGGAAGCTGGTCAGCGTGGTTCGTTCATCGTAGTCTGGGGTTAGCTCGGGCAGCAGCGCGGAGAAGGGAACACCGCATAATGTCTCGAAGGTATCGCTGAGCATAAAGGCCAGCGAGACGGTGATTGCCAGGGCAATCTGGCTGTGCCAGGGCGGCGCCCACCAAAGAAGGATAAAGCTTAACCCGTAAGGGACGGCAAAGATGAGCAGGAACGGCCGTCGCCGCCCCCAGCGAGTGCGGACGCGATCGGTAAGGATGCCAACCAGCGGATCGTTGACCGCGTCCCAGATGATGCCGAGCAGCGCGGCAACCGACGCCAGGCGTGGTTCCAAGCCGACCACATCGGTCAGGAAGATGGCGTAGAAGATCTGGCGCAGGGTGCCATAGCTGGAGCCGCTCCAGTCTCCGGTGCCATAGACTAGTTTCGTCCAGAAGGAAAGCCGCTTTTCTTTTGGCAGTGTCTGAGGCATTGTACTCATTGGTCTTCCTATTAATATTTATTTGTAACTACTCAGGCAGAAACCGAGACGAAAGAAGGTAAATATGGCATTCCGGCGAGTGCCAGGCGCAAAGTGTCCAAGACTTGCTGCCCATTCTTTCGGGATGTTGAAATGTAGCTTCGG
>Ga0172371_10001461_pt1 | contig 37589 bp, 36 predicted proteins | sample Lak12m_FD_114543 | JGI IMG/M metagenome (GOLD analysis project Ga0172371, IMG submission 114543) | Freshwater microbial communities from Kabuno Bay, South-Kivu, Congo - kab_022012_12m | ecosystem: Environmental > Aquatic > Freshwater > Lake | place: Democratic Republic of the Congo: South-Kivu... | reverse complement strand
TCGCCTCCGAGAGCCACCCAGAAAGCGAACCCTGCAGATGCAAAACACCAATAAACTCCTCCACCATAACACCAGAAACATTGAGGTTCAGATCAATGAACACTAAGTTAGCGCCTATGAGGCGGAGCCTGGGAACGAGACCACAATATGGAGCGCGGCCTGCCCCACAACAGAAGGCCAGTTTTCACGCTTCTTCTATCATTTTCCTAAATTTCTCGAAAAGATATCTGGAATCATGCGGGCCTGGAGAAGCTTCAGGATGATATTGGATAGCACAGATGGGATACTTTCTATGAACCATCCCTTCGACGGTCCCGTCATTGAGGTTTATGTGGCTGATGACGCATTCGGATTCAACTGAAGCCGGATCGACCGCGAAATTGTGGTTCTGAGACGTTATCTCCACGTGACCGGTCTCGATTCGCCGTACAGGATGATTGGCCCCATGATGGCCGAACGTCAACTTGAAGGTCTTCCCGCCAAGGGCCAGGCCCAGAATTTGGTGCCCGAGGCAGATACCGAGGATCGGCTTCTTGCCTATCAGATTCCTGACATTCTCAATCAGATAGGGGACCGCCTCCGGATCGCCCGGTCCGTTGGAAAGAAAAATCCCGTCAGGATTGAACTCCAGCACCTCATCGCTGGAAGCGAACGCAGGGAAAACCCTCACTTTCGCGCCCGCATCCACCAACAATCGCAAAATATTCTGTTTGATCCCGGAATCGTAGGCAGCGACACGAAATCTGCCGGCGCCTTTCGGGGTAGTCGAATTCCATCGCCATGTCCCTTCATCCCAGTCATATGGCTCGGAACAAGTGACTTCCCGCACAAGATCCAGACCTTCTATGTCGGGATATGCGCGGACTTTGCTCAAAAGGCTCTCATAATCATGGTCCTCGGTGGAGATTATCCCCTTCTTTGCGCCGGTTTCACGCAGATTTCGGGTTAGTTTTCTCGTATCAACCCCTTGAATACCTATGACACCGTTTTCTTTCAGGAAATCTTCCAAGTCCTCGCTCTTTCGCCAGTTGCTCGGGTGGGGGCAATACTCCTTTACTACAAAACCCGCCAGGAACGGACGAACCGATTCATTATCCTCGAAATTCACTCCCGTATTACCTATATGAGGATAGGTCATAGTGACTATTTGGCCCCGATAAGAAGGATCTGTCAGTATTTCCTGATATCCTGTAATGGCCGTATTAAAAACGACTTCGCCCACCTTCTCGCCGGTGGCGCCCATTGACGTTCCGCGCAGAATCGTGCCGTCGGCCAGCACGAGAGTTGCTTTCATAGTCGTCCTCTCATAAATTCTTTCAATCTGTTCATGCCCGCGTCGATTATTTCATCCGGGGCCGTCATGGAAACCCTGAAGTAACCTTCCCCACTTGGGCCGTAACCTATACCTGGTGTCACTACCAATCCCTGTTTATCCAGAAGATCAGCGCAGAAGTCCACAGTCGAAGTATAGGGCTCGGGAATGCGCACCCAGAAGTAGTAGCTGGCCCTCGGCGCCTGAAACTTAAAATCCATGCCGCGCAAAGCGCCTGCCATACGATCCCTTCGGCTCTTGAACAGGGCGGTCCTCTGATTGTGGAAAGCGGCCGCGTCCGGATGACTCAACGCCCTAGCGGCTGCTCTCTGAATCGCCATGAATACTCCTGAATCAAAGTTGGATTTCAACGTGAGGAAAGCTTCGATCAGGGCCTTGCCGCCGGTAACGAAGCCTATCCTCCATCCGGTCATGTTGAACGTTTTGGAAAAGGAGTGGATCTCTATCGCGATCTCTTTGGCTCCCTTTATTTTCATTATGCTTATGGGGCGATCTTCGGCCTCGAAATATACTTCAGAATAGGCATTATCGGAGAGAATCACAAGATCGTGCCTGCGGGCAAAAGCTACTAATTTCTCAAAAAATTCCTCGTCCGCAACGGCTGAAGTCGGATTGTTCGGGTAATTCACGAACATTATTTTCGCCTGATCGGCAACATGCGCGTCGATGGAATCGAGGTCCGGCAGGAACGCTTCATCCGCGTTCAATGGCACATGAACAACCGTGCCGCCCGCAAATCCGATAGCCGTCTGGTACACGGGATAGCCGGGATCGGTAACGAGAGCGGAATCGCCCGGATCCAAGAACACGAACGGCAGATGAGAAACCGCGTCTTTTGCCCCGATGACCGCCATGATTTCCGAGGCCGGGTCCAGTTCCACGTCGAATCGTGTGCGAAACCACGCGGCCACCGCGTCACAAAAATCAGGTTCCCCTTTGTAGCTAGGGTAAACATGATTTCGTGAGTCTCGCATCTCCTCGTTCATAAGGTCGAGGACGAAATCAGGCGTGGGTCGATCGGGGTCGCCTATGGCCAGAGATATAACATCTATCCCCCTGGCTCGCGCGGCCTTGCGTTTCTCGTCAATGAGATGGAACAGGTATGGCGCCGTTTCCGTAACCCGTCTGGATAGCCTCATCAATCTCCTCCGAATGTGCGATTCGTCGCAGCGGTCATATTGTATTAAACAAGGAAAAGCACGCGATCCGCAAGTTATGTTGCGCGCCGCCCTAAGCGCATCGAGGCGCGCCGGCGCGTACTGCTCGCCAGGTAATCGAATAAGAATACCGATTGGATCGCGTTACGCAACTTAATTCCATATCGAGGCTCAAAATCCGGCTTTGGGGAGCGCGGACCGTTTGCGCACGGCGCGCTTTCCAGCCTGCCTTGATACACCTTTCAAAATAGGTGGACTGCAAAGCCAGCCCCACAACAATTGGAATCCTTGCGGAGTTTCACCTTCGCATGATCGCCTGGCTGGATACGGACAACAAGCGTTCGTTCTTGACTTTTGCGTCCACGTTCACGTATTTTCTCTGGGATGCCCTACGGAGAAAAATCTTCAAGTGTGTGTCTTCCCCGAAACAATTTTGATCTGCTTTTGTCTCAATATCGTAAGTCTGGTTCTATTCGCTGCGATAGCTCCAGTGGTGGACGAGGATCGGGACGCGGTAGAAAAGACTGTACAGGGGAATCGAGAGGCGTTCGATGTTCTTGTTGAAAAATATTATAAGAAAATTTATAACCTCGCCTACCGATTCGTGGGTGACAGAGAGGAGGCCAACGACCTAGCTCAGGAGATATTCACGGCAGCCTACAAGAATCTGAAAAAATTCCGAGGCGACGCCAAATTCTCCACTTGGCTTTTCCAGATAGCTTCCAACAGGGGGAAAAACAAGTTTAAGTATCTGAAACGTAGAGGCCATTTTGCTAATAGATGGCAGTCCGAAGAAGATGATGAAAGAGACCCCCTCCGGTCGGGTATCCCGGATTTATCAACCAACCCGGAAACCCTTCTGGCTGGGAAACAGATACAGAGAATAGTACAGAAAGCCATTGACGATCTCGACCCGGATCATAAAGAGATTGTCGTGTTGAGGGATATAGAAGGTTTTTCTTATGAAGAAATAGCACGAATACTAAATCTTCCGGAAGGAACCACCAAATCCCGCCTTCACCGGGCGAGAATGGTCGTCAAGGAAAAACTGAAGAAGGCCCTATCATGAATGATTGTCAGCGTATGAGTGATTTATTTGGCGCTCTCCATGATGAGCAGCTCGAAGGGGAGATTGCGGAGAGTGTACGTCAACACCTCTCCAATTGTGCAGAATGTAGAGATGATTTCAAATGGTACGGATTCACTGTTCATGCATTAGCCGGTCTGGAAAAGGTTTCCCCTCCGAGGGATTTCCTTGCCCAATTCCGTGCCCGAGTTGATGCCGCTCAGCCCGTCCCTTTCTTTGAATCATTTAGAAACATTCTTACTTTAATTCCGCATATTCCGCTTCCAGTGGGGGTGACGGCTCTCGCTCTCATGACAGTAGTTGGGCTCAGTCTCTATAATTATGGGCCTATGTACGCGGTACAGACGGCTGCGTCAGGTTATTCGAGTCCGAAATCCGAGACAGGACCTTCGGCTAAAGGAATTGTGCCTCTGATGGCGCGGTCTCATGAAAACACTTCGGCCAGCGGCATGAGCCCTGGCGCCGCTTATCCGTTTCGCGCTATGCCGGCCGCGCAGGACAGGATAGGCACTAACATGCTTACCGTAGAAAGCCCCAGTATTGATCAGGCTGTCGAATCCTTGAAGAAGATATTGCCCGACATTCAGGGAAAGGTGTTGGAGGAGCAGAACCGACAAATCGGGGGGACTCTTTTGACTGTGGTCATCCCGCTTCAAGCTTACGGCAATCTCACAACTGAATTGGTCAATCACGGCGCTGTGGCGGTGGGTCCGAGGAAGGACAATAGTTCGTCGACAGTCGATCCCGGAGCGATGCGGCTACATATACACTTTGTCCGGAGCAGATGAACTCATGCACTGATACGATCCGATAACAGCAATTCAACCCGTTTCACATGTGGGGCAGGCTTTCCAGCCTGCCTTTGTTACGTGCACAATCAGGAACTCCAAACGGTAGGCTGGAATCCCGCGTGGCGCGGGACTGCCCCACAATGAACTCCAGGCCGGACTTCACGCTGCAAAACGATCCTTGGCAAATTCAACTCGGTCCTCGACATCGCTCAACTTCTCATGTTCCTTTTCCACGAGATGCAGCCGGGGCAACAAACCTGCCTTGTTTGCAATCTGAATATTCAGACCCGGACGAGCGTTAAGTTCCAAAAGCAGAGGACCTTTTTCTTTGTCCAAAACGATGTCCACTCCGAGGTATCCCAGACCTGTAAGGCCGTAGCAACGAGAAGCAAGGCGCAACAAATCGTTCCAGCAAGGAATCTCAAGACCGGTAAATGAATTCAAGGTGTCCGGGTGGCGCGTGACTATGTCGTTTCCGAGGACACCGGAAAGGGTGGTCCCGGTAGCAAGGTCAATACCGGCCCCTATTGCGCCCTGATGAAGGTTCGCCTTGCCGCCGGATGCGCGAGTGGGAAGCCGAATCATGGACATGACGGGTACCCCTAGGAACACGACAATCCTGATATCAGGCACCCCTTTATAGCTCACGGCATCGAACACCGGATCGAACACGACCCTGTATTCGATCATCGCAGCGTCAGTCTGGCCTCCCAAGCTGTACAGCCCGCTTAACACATTGAATATGTGAAAGTTTAATTCATCACGAGTCATGACAAGACCATCCACCTGGCGAAAGTTGCCGTTCAGCCGTTCGGAGATCACCAGGATTCCTTGTCCGCCGCTGCCGTGCGCAGGTTTTAACACAAAATCCTCGTAGCGCTTTAGTAATTCCGACAGGCCGCGGACTTGTCCTGGCGCCTCCACAACTCCATACAGTTCCGGGACCGATATGCCACCGGCTTGGGCCAATTGTTTCGTACGTAGCTTGTCGTCCACAAGCGGGTACAAGCGACGCGGATTGTATCCGAAGGTGTATTCCGCGTTACGCCTGTTGATCGCCAGGATACCCTTTTCCCTAAGAGTCTTGATCATATTTATACCGAATCATTCACGGGCCAGAGACCGGAATCTGTAGATGTCCGACAGCCGATATCCGGTATATCTTCCCAGAAGCATTGTGGCGGCCAACAGTATCAGAAGCAACTCCGGGAAAACGAAGACCAGATGCTCTATCAACTTGATATTCATCACAAGAAAAGCCAGCGCCGCGGTAAGCAGGCTGCCGAGTCCTGATATAATAGCTTCATAAGCGCCCCTTTCTTCCCAGACTATGGACATTCTCTCTATTGTCATGGTCAAAATAACCAATGGAAACAGCGCAACAGACAGCCCACGATGAATGCCGAGATTGTGAGTCAAGATGCTGATTCCCGCCATAAGAAGTATTACTGTGATCAGGACCGCAGATAGTCGAGGCACAAGCAGCAATTTGAGACGTTCCAGATAAAATCGCACCCACAGGCCAAGAGTTACCACGACAGTAAAGAATAGAATTCCCCAGAGGAGTCCCGTCTCTCGAAACGCAAGTCCTATCAATACGGGCATGAAAGTTCCGAATGTTTTCACTCCGATAACGTTGCGCATGATTACGAGTAGAAAAGCTCCCACTGGGATAAGAAACATGATCCGGTACACTGCTTGTGTGTTCACCGGAAGGCCAAACAAAGAAAATCTCAGCAAAAGCGGTTTCGATATTGCCCCACTCGTCACGGCCGCCGTGAGCCCCTCTTCCACCTTGGGGCTCACTGACAGAACAACATTGAGCTTGCTTCCTCCCTCGATCTGGGCCAGATTTTGATTGCCCCACCACCATGGTAGCCACTTTGTCGGAACAGGCGTCTTGCCCCGATATGGGTCGAAAGAAAGCCATCGCTTATTGTGATACACTTCAAGCCACTGCACGAGGGCTACTTTCTTGGAGAAATCGCCGCTGTTTTCCTCCAAACTTATCCCTCGGATGACTCGGGCCGGTATCCCCGCCTGCCCCAATACGCGGACTGCGATTTCAGTCTTTCTGAGGACAGTAGGGTTCGGACCCAGTAGAGCAGCTACATTCTCATCTGGTTGAGCCCGGTTAAAGCTACTGATTAGCTCCGAGATCATTGTAGGCGTGTCCGCCGACCGCGACCGTGCTAATTCTATTATCGTCTTGGCGGCTTCCAATTTCGGCCCTGTGAAAGGCTGGCTTGTTATGGCCGGCTCTTCGGTTCGCCCGCTCGCGGCCCTTGTTCGCACCGCACGCACCACAGCCTGGTAATAGAGGCTTTGTTTGCCGGATGCCCTCCGGACGGACCAGACCGCCTTGCGATTTCCTTCTTCTAAAGTAGCCAAGAGGCCATAGCCGCTGGAAACAAAATGCTCATCCACAACTGCGAAGCGCGTGGTACTGGACGGAATGAATAAAGAAACCTTCACCGGCCTGTTTTCACCGACAAAAGTTACGCGAGCCTCCACATTCCAAACCTGCGATCTCGTTTTGGGCTTTAGTGGGAACCCGAGAAAGAAAGCCTTGTACAGAAAAAGGCCTAAGCCGACTAACGCCAAAACCGCGACCAAAACATAAAGCTGGACTTTATTCACCAGGCGCTCCCGGGCAGTTGGGCTCTACGGCATAGGTTTTGGATGGGTCTACTGTTAGCGCGCCTGACATAAAACTCCGTCCCACCAGCAGCGGATATTTGAATTTGCTCCTGTCCACCAGGTTGACCTCAACTTCCCGGTAAACAGCGCCAACGCAGATTCCCAAAAGCACTACCGGGCGTTCTTGACGAGGACCGGAATGACGCTTTATCTTGGCCAAGCGCACAATCTTCTTCTCCAATTTGTGCTCCTTACCACTGTCATCGGTCACCGTAAACCGCGCCCATTCTTGGCCTTCGCGCTGAAAGGCGGTGAAGTTCCGCACATTCAAGGATGAATTATCAGCTCCGGTGTCGATTTTTGCCGAGACCTGGTAACCTCCAGGAAATATGCGCGCTTTCTCCAACCAGCCAACCATGTGCTTCTCAGAGGCAAACGCCGTCGCGATTATAGGTATACTCGATGCAATCGCAAGCAGATAGAATGTAGCTTTCATGACTCCTCGACTAGGTTGTGTTTTAACTCCATAGACGAGCCTGAACTTGAAGCAACATAATCGAGAGGCGCCTTCGTTTCAAGGTTTGAATCATCCCACCTCTTTTGGTTGAGATTATTGTGAGTCGCGAAATGTTTGAGCCAAGGATCGGCTCCGTAATCAATGAGTTGACATTGAGAGCTTTCTCTTTCACATTTATTTTTGGACAGCGACAAGCAATTTGGCCGACAATGGCTCGAAAATTAATGGAAAGAGGCCCTAATTGAAACTAGGAATCATCGGTTTGGCCGGCAGTGGAAAAAGCACCGTATTCAGAGCCCTGACAGGCGGCGTCGACTCCGGCGCCGGCCACGAACACCAGGAGCTGGGTTTGGGCGTGGTAAAGGTACAGGACGACCGACTCGATTTTCTTGCGGATTATCACAAACCGAAAAAGGTTACCCCTGTAGTTGTGGAATACCTTGATATTCCGGGAATTCCGAGTGAGTCGAGCAGCGGCCGCTCTTTGGGGGAAAAAATCCTGCCTTTCATCCGACCTCTGGATGCCCTGGTGCATTGCGTCAGGTTCTTTGATTCGTCAGCGGCGGGCGAGCCTCAAATCGAAAAAGATTTCCTGGTAGGGGAAGAAGAATTGATCCTTTCAGATATGGCCGTTGTGGAGAAACGAATAGAAAGACTCGAGAAGGACGTTTCCAGGGGGAGAAAGGAACTCACCGAGGAACTTGAGCTGCTTCGTGAGGCAGGTAAATACCTCGAACAGGGGAAACCGTTGCGACTATTCCCCGCCGCCATGGAATCGGAGAAGCTCAAGGGTTTTGCCTTTCTTTCGGCAAAACCCGAGTTGATCTTATTAAATGTCGGCGAGAACAAGAATGTGAATGAGATAGAATCCGCGTTGGAGCAATTGAATACAATTATCTCGGGACAGCCCCACATTGCTCTAGATTGGTTGTATGCAGATATGGAGGCTGAGATAACGAGGTTATCCGAAGAAGACGCTCAGGAGTTCCTAAGAGATTTGAAGATGGAAGAAGGGGCCAAGAATCGGGTCATAAGGAAATCCTTTCGGCTGCTTGATTTCATTGTGTTCTTCACTGCCGGCGCCCCGGAGGTCAGAGCATGGCAACTCAAGAACGGTCAGACTGCCTTGAAGGCCGCGGGGACTGTTCACTCCGACATGGAACGCGGATTTATCCGAGCTGAAGTGGTGGCTTATCACGATTTCAAACAAGCCGGCTCAATGGCTGCTGCCCACAAAGCCGGCAAGGCGCGTCTCGAAGGCCGGGACTACGGGGTTAAGGACGGTGACATCATTCTGTTCCGCTTCAATGTGTGATTTTTCAGCACTAACCGAATTAATCATGAAATAGCTAAGACAGATGCGCTTTCACCGAATGTTTACAGCTAATAAACTGTTTTTTATTGATTTTTTTGCCGACATGTTGTATGGTTAGTCATTCCAAGGCGCATCAGATCACAATTTATACGTTTTCGACTTAAGAACACTAACTGATCAAAAGTCGGTAACAGATGGATACATCTATAGAATATCTTGGCGAACCGAAGATAGACTCACCACTGATGACGGGCCGATTCGTTAATGATGAGGAACGAATCCTAATGGATCTGTCTCCGGACAGACTCGAGCAAACGCTAGAAGCGGGAATCAAGCCGATTTCTTTTATGAAAGCGGGGGCTCGAGAAAAAATATTTTTCGACTACAGCAAACTGAAGTGCGCCGTGGTAACCTGCGGAGGACTTTGCCCCGGTCTTAATAATGTCATACGCTCCGTAGTGCTAACTCTTTATCACGATTACAAAGTCAGAAATATTTTGGGCATCAGGTTTGGCTTACAGGGGTTTATATCGAAATACGGACATCCCGTGCTGGAGCTGACTCCGGATAAGGTATCCGAAATCAATGAGCTTGGTGGCACAATCCTTTCGTCGTCAAGAGGCCATCAGGACATCGGTGAAATCGTAGACGCGCTGGAGCGCATGAATGTGGGGATTCTGTTTGCGATCGGCGGAGACGGCACGTTCCGCGCCGCGGAAAAAATCTCGGACGAGATCGGCAGACGAAATGATCGGATCGGCGTGATCGGCATTCCGAAAACCATAGACAATGACATTAACTTCCTTTCTCGGTCGTTCGGCTTTGCTACGGCTGTGAGCACAGCGACCCAGGCTATCAACTCGGCTCACGTGGAAGCCAATGGCGCGCCCAATGGAGTGGGGCTGGTTAAACTCATGGGCCGCTATTCGGGTTTTATTGCCGCCACGGCGTCTCTGGCTAAGACATACGCCAATTTCGTTTTGATTCCGGAAGCGGACTTCGACCTGGAAGGCCCACACGGGTTGCTGGTTGCCTTGGAAAAAAGACTGGAAGAGAAAAAACACGCAGTCATCGTAGTTGCTGAAGGCGCAGGACAAAAATATTGTCGCGGCGCCGGGGCCGATGAATCGGGCAATCCTCGCTTAGGAGATATCGGTCAGTATCTGAAGGAGACGATCACCGCTCATTTTAAGGCCAGAGGAATAGAACTGAATTTGAAGTACATTGACCCCAGCTATCTGATCCGCTCGGTGCCGGCGACTGCTCAAGATTCTATCTTTTGCGGTTTCCTGGGTCAGAATGCGGTTCATGCGGGCATGGCCGGCAAGACGAACATGGTTGTGGGCACGTGGAATGAGCAATTCGTGTATATTCCGATAAGAATGGTTGTATCCGGACGTAAGCAAGTTGACCTGAAAGGCAGCCTCTGGGGCTCCGTCTTGGAAGCCACGGGCCAGCCTTCTTTTAGACCGGATTAGGAAGGTGAGTTTGATTCGACTTGCTCTTTGCCGCCGGCGCCCCTGATCTGTCCGGTTCCGGAGCCATTAAATAGGGTTTGGATAAGAACTTTTGTCATATAAGTGGACTTTCGTGCGAATATCATTTATGGTAGACCATTAGGAGGTATGCTATGAGAAGGAAGTTGGTTGTTGTCTTTCTAATCGCAGGCTTTATGGTTATGTTGCTGGCGGCCACAAGTCAGGCCGGATTTTTTGTGGCAACCGCTAAGAATGCCAGAGGCGCCCTTTACACTGGGCTCGGACCCACTCCGGCTCATGCGTGCGAGAATGCCATTGTGAAGTGCTCGCAGGATTCATTTATTCCCCCGAGCTGCAAAGTAATGGCTGTTCGGATGGAGTGTCCTCCTCCGATGTGCGCGCCGCCTCGAAAGGTTGTCCGCAAGATGAGCAAAGTTTATCCTCCGGTTTATCCCATGGGCAGACCCATGCCCTGAAATCCAAGACCGGTCGGTTGATGGATATTGCCTCTCGGGGTTGCCCGAGGGGCATTTTTGTTTATGAAGAGACTTCAGCAACATACCAGCGCTTCGTCTACTTTACTCTTAACACCGCTTAGGGTAGGATGCCCGCGATCAGGCCGGACTCCTCAATGAAATCGGTTAGGGTGCAGGAGGAAAAAGCATTGACCATTTCGCGTCGTGAATTTTTAATCGCTGCAGGCCTCGGCGCAGCGGCCCTCACAAGTCGCTTTTCTATCTTGCGTGCTGAAGATCAACAGCGTCTCCGAGTCGGAATGATTGTTCCGGAGCAGGGGCCATTTGCCGGCGAAGCCAAATCGCTGCTCGGTGGATTCTATTTGTTTCTCAAGGAGAAAGGCACTGATGCGGCAAACATCGAGATCCTAAAACGAGATCCCGGGCCGGAGGATGCAAAGGCAGTGGATGCGGTCGCCGATCTGGTCATGAACAAACGAGTTCATGTCCTCATTGGTCCACCGTCCGTGGGAGGTTCCGAAAAAGTCATTCATGGAGTGGAGGGGGCAAACGTCATCCTATTTGTGACAAATCCGTCAGTAAGGCTGGTGGCCGGGGAACTCTGTCTTCCCGGAAGCTTCAGGGTCCGCGCCAATTCCTATCAGGCGGCTCATCCTTTGGGGCCTTGGGCGCTCAAGAACATAGGTAAGAGAGTGTTCATCACGGGGGATGACGATGCAAGAGGGAATGAAGAAGCAGATTTCTTCGCATACGGCTTTGAGCGATCAGGCGGTATGTTCGTGGACAGGATGATGATAGAGGCACGTTCAGGAAAGATCAAAGACGTGCTGGACGCGGTTGCCAAGTCGAAACCGGACTTCGTTTTTGCCTCATTTGGCCGTGAACAAGCGGCATCATTCCTCAAAGCTTATAGATCTGCGATTCCCGCTCTCCCACAACCTGTGATAGGACCCGATGCCCTGACGGCATTTCCCCGGACCCTGGCCGATCTTGGGAAAAATTGCACTGGCGTGAAAACTCTCACCTTTATGAAATCCCAGGAGGAATTTGCCGGAAGGATCAAGAAGACTTTACTCCGGGAAATCACTGACGCGGTTCGAGCCGCTGAAGGGTATGATCTGGCGGACATTGTGTCTCGCATTGCCAGCCTCGAGGCTGAGCAACGTGACCCTGCTGAGTTGATAAAGTTCGTGTCCCAGATCGAAATTGTGGGACCTCGCGGGAAACTCCGGTTTGACAAAAATCACGAGCCGATATTGGACGCCATGATCCAGCAATGGATACCCGAGGGCCAGAGTTTCAAACAAGAAATTATTGAAGATATAGGCAACCTATCGTCAATTGATTTTGGATGCGGCCGTGTTGGATTTCCCAAGAGACCTGAAAGTGAGTCGGCCGAGGAGGGACATCTGGACACCGGAGATGACGAACTGTTTGGGCAGTGAGCGCCTGAGTTTCCGCCAAAATTATTGACAACGATCTCCGCTATTTGCTATTGTCAGGGCTTCAAGTAGGAAAATTTTTTTGGGGGCCCACTTGCGCATGAGGGCTGTTTTGTGAAAGGGGTTAATTAATGAGACGAATCAACAATAGCGTCATTACAAGGGCTGTGCTGATAATTTGTCTGCTGCTCGCTCTGTCGACGACGCAGGTATGGGCCGGAGGGCCCGTGTGTCGGCCTCCTCAGTGCATGCCGCCGATGTGCGCGCCGCCCATGATGTTCTGCGGGCCTACTGTATGTCCGCCGCCTATGCCCTGCCCTCCTCCTGTGTGTGCGCCGCCTATGCCCTGCCCTCCTCCTGTGTGTGCGCCGCCTATGCTTTGTCCACCGCCGATATGTAAGGTACCCAGGCCTTGTCCACCTCCGGTCTGCAAAGCGCCTGGTTGTGGACCGCAGCCCTGCAAGGAAAACCCCCTGGCAAAAATGTTCAGAGGGGCGTGCGACATTGTGACCGGGGCCATTGCGCTACCGTTTGCCGCACTGGATTGTATGCTGGAGCAGAATGCGCCTTGCGGACCGCGGGGCGGACCCTGCAAAATTGCGGCTGCGCCATGCGCTCCTCCGGTTTGTATGCCGCCGATGTGCGGCCCCGGATACGGTGCCGCATACGGCATGGGGCATGGCCGACGACCGATGGGAATAGGCCGCCACGCGCCTCGAAAAATGGTCCCATTCGCAAAGCATAAGTCAGATAAATTCCAGCTATTTGCCGGTCCGGCAACGGGAATTTTCGGTAATTACTGGTAGGCCCAAACTGATACATAAAATCGTGTAACAACATGAGGGGACCTCGCCGGTCCCCTTTTTCATTCGCTGATCAATCCCAGCCTCTTACCCGGAAAATTTTTTCCTTGGCTAAATTGATGGCTTTCATCCTCTCCTCATCGCCATCCAAAGTGTCCGGATGATAGCGCCTGGCAAGCTTCCTCCACGCTTTCAAGACTTCTTCCTTTGTGGAATCGGACGATAACTCAAGCGCTTGGAAATGGCGCTGCAGACTGAACTCAAAAATGTTTCTCGAAGATCGCCTGTGACGTTCCGCAAATTCCGGCGGGACCCACTGGCCCATGCGACGGCGCCGCATCTGATCTTTCCAGCGGAGAATCGCCAGCGCGGGCAAGAGCATCGCCATGAATCTCTTCTTCTGCTCTTGCTGCATAAATGTAGCTGGCGCTATCGGATTTAGCGTCTTAATAAGCTCCTCCACCTGCTCGATGCTCAACTGGCTCAAAGTATAAGGATTCGCCTCACACGGCCCTGCGAGGTAACCCAACTGACGCTCAAACGCTACCATTTCGGCATTTTCCCAGCCGGAATGACGCCAACAGCGTCCGTCAGGAAATGCGGGCTCTTTTTCGCACTGAACGTACCCGCCACTCTGATTTGGCGCCCAATTAATTCCAAGACACCTCTCGGAATCTAAGTCTACGATCCAAACGCCGTGATCAGGGTCATGGACAATGGTTTTGGCGCGCAGATGAGCCTCTATATGCCTGAATATTTTCTTCAATCGATATTCGGTAAGATGGAAGACTCGACAAAGCCTCTCGGTTGAGGCGCCGGGCTGATCGACGATCAATTGCAAGATTTGGTCATACATTTCCATAATGTTCAGCTTTTCTCGCTCCATTACCCCCCCCCACGATAGTTTGGCGCGTCCAGGCCGTAAGGGCAAGGGTAAGAGACTGCCTCTAAGTGTAGGAAGATATCGCATTATGTGTAGAACGAAATGAATTGCTCCCAGGAAAAGGGCGTGATGAATCACGCCTCTACAACAAATCCTGCTGCAATAATGAACGGCGTTTGTGTTTATAGAAAAAAAAGAAAAAAAAAGCCCAACCGCGTTGAGCTGGGAGAAAACGGCCGAGGGAGCGGTTGGGCTTTTGTGAAATATGTTTCCGCCGGCCGTAAACGATACTTATTGAATTCGCCGCCGACGAGCGCGGCGATGGAGTTTCAGCTTGTAGGATTAGAAGACAACACCCATCTGGAGAAACCCGCCTTCCATTGCTGTTTCGAGCATCTTCACGTCGCTATATTTCTTCTTGTAAGTCATGAATCTGTAACCACCTTTGACGTAGCCCCAGCGGCCGCTGTTCAGAGGTATACTGTACTTTAGCCCTGTCGAAACATCCGATCCGACTCCGTCATCTCCAAACGCGATCTCCGCGCCACACTGCAATGAAAGCGTGTTGCACATCCGAGTCTGCTTGAGGCACTTTTCAAATTCGAAAGCAGCCAGGGCCATATTCTGATCGTTATCCATGGGACCGCCACAGCAACCGGGTTGAAAGACCGCCAATCTTTCATTAATGCGCACGTATCCGCCAACGACACTTAACCGCGATGAACTGGTCATTATGGGGTCGTATGCGAGCACGATGCTCTGCTGCAATCGCTCCCATTTAACAGACAGATTTTGGTTGGTAGTGAAGGTATTGTTACCCCAAACTACACTCCGCCCCGGCTGCCCGGAGCCGTTCATAAGCATGGGCATGATGGAATATCTCACGCTCCAATTAGGCCTAAATCTATAGGCAATGGAATACGTGCCCATTACGCCATGGTCCGGCACGCCAAGATCCGAGTTGAGGTCAATGTCATCAACCAACCCGAACGTGCCAAAACTGGCGAACGTGCCTGTAGCGAATCGGGCTTTCCCTTTGATCCTGGCAAAAAAGACGTCCGCGTTCGCTTCCCAGCCTTTGTGCTGCGCCATTGGAAGAACGCAATCGGAACGGAAGTCCCATAAGCTGCTTGGGCTGCTTCCGGCGCCCTTAAACAAGGGTTTGCATTTCATAATTCGGTTTGAAGGTTTGACTTTGGTTACCGCGTTGGCTGGAGCCATCGCGGGCACGGAGAAGTTTTCGGGACAATCCGGGCAATCTCCCTGATTGGCGATCCAGGCGTTCACGTCCCCCACAAAAAATGCTGTTACCGCAAACAGTAGACATACCAATAGCGTGTGGGTTTTTATTGAATACATACCCTCCCTCCAGAGAACAACGTTCTGTTACGGCAGACAATTACAGTTGACTTTTTTGTTGTCAAGTAAAAAATTGTAACAACTTAGAAAAGATATCTAGAAAATCTAGAATTGAGGTGAAAAAACGAAGTGATTTTGATCATAAACTGCTTGATAGAATTTATCTAAATAGCTTTGATTTATTAGTATTATGGTTATAAATACGTCCAGGCTCGAGCCGTCCGTAGAAATCAACCCTCGCGTATCTCTTTGCCCACGTGTAGCCTCACCGGACCGCTATCCTGATAAATCCTTCTATCTCTCTTATTTTTTGGCCAATATCCAACCCACTGAGATCTTGTCCGCGTAGATCAACGATGCGCATCTGATCCCGAGGGACCCACGGAGCCCATTGAGCGGGATCGGTGATCGTGAAGAAGACAACCGAAGGAATACCCAGATTCGCGGCGAGATGGCTTATTCCTGAATCATTCCCCAAGAAGAGTCGCGAGCGCCCCAATTCATTGCACAGCTCCGACAGAGGCCGGTTCTCCAGGAGGGCCATCCTCTCTGATTCAACGGTTTGCTTCCAATCGGCGAGTTCTTGAAGGAACGCGTCCTCCTCGCCCGCTGTTATTACCGGCTTCCATCCTGTAATTCTGCTCAGCTCAGTCGCTAGCGATATGAGCATTGCCAGTGGCGCGCATTTGCTTCTGCCACCACTTCCCGGATGGACCCAGATGATTTCTCTCCGCGATTCGCCGGCCAAGCGCGTAAGGCATGGCTGTCGCTCAGGAACACCCAGCCCAAGACCTTCATGCAGCCGCTCGACAACATGGCGCCCGTGCTCCGGTAAAGACGCGCACGAATGAACTGCCTCAGCCCCTGCCCTCTTTAAGTTCCGGACCACATCCTCGGGTCGGTTAAGAATTACGTAAGCCTTGTCAAAAAAATGATGTTTGTGAGTGGACGCATTCGCCTCCTCCGAATGGAAGAGCCATAACCATTTCCTATCGTCGAATGCTTCAAAGTGAATCTGCGACGGGATCAGATCGCGGTAAAAACGATTTCCCAAGAAGGTTATGATCGCGTCGGGATGCTCCGCCTGAATGGTATCCAGGACGGGCAAGGTCAGGATTGTGTCGCCAAGCGCTCCAGGACGAATTACGAGGATGTTTCTGCAAGACATTTCATTATTAGAGGTCATTGTCCCGGGGTCGATTTCACGGTAGGGGCGCACGTCTGTGCGCCCTCTTCGACATCAACCCTTTGCTGGCTTTCGCGCGCAAGTCTGGCTGGTTTGAGCAGGTAGGCTCATCGAGAATCTGCATCTTGAGGGCGCACAACCGTGCACCCCTACACAACGGGTCTAGCTGCTCGGCCGGCCCCGTAGGATGCGGTGACCAGCGGGAACCGCATCAGTCGCGGTTCTTCACGAACGATGCGGTTCGCTTCGGGCGCCACATCCTACCCTTGCCGCAGCCGGAATTCCCGGCTTTCGTCATATGTCTACACCACATAAGTGCTTGTATTTCTCCAGGAATCTCACCGGCTTTTTGAGCGCGTCCCGTCGGAACGGTTCAGCGAGGACGGCGGCCGAGCCGTCGATCACCGCATCGATGACCACCGGTTTTTGGGCTTCCAAAGCAGCCTGCACGGCCTCTCGAACATCCTCTGAATTCTCTACCCTGAATCCTGCCGCTCCCATGTCCCGCGCTATTTGCGCAAAATCCGGATTGTCAAGATTCGCGCCCACAAAACGGTTATCATAATAGTCTATTTGATTCTTCTTTTCCGCTCCCCACTGATTATTGTTAAACACTACAGCTATGACCGGAATCCCCTCGCGCACAGCAGTCATGACCTCGCTTAAACCGCTGATGCCGTAAGCCCCGTCTCCTTGGAGCGCAAAGACAGGCTTGTCAGGAGCCCCGATCTTGGCGCCTAAACCAAGCCCGTAAGCAATGCCGCAGTTACCCCAACTCAAAGGCGCAAGGAATTGCCTCTCCCCATTTCCGCCGAAATAGCTGTTGCACATCGAGCATGTATTTCCGACATCGGTTGTCACAATGGAATCTTTGGGGACCGCTGCCGATAATTCGTTGAGAAACCGTCTCGGGTGCATCAACTTCGACGGGGCCGTGGACCACGAGCTGAGTTCCTGAGCCCATCCGGTCTTTTCTTTCCTCAATTCCACCAGCCGGTCCGCATTTGGTTTCCTCGGCTCTTCATTTCGCCGAAGTTTGGCGAGCAGGCGCCCCGCGAATTCTCCAGCGTCAGCGGCAACCGCCAGTTGGACCGGTTTGCTTAGTCCCAATTGCCGGTGATCGATGTCCACCTGGATTATGGTAGCGTTCTTGGGCCAATAGTCGATATCGTACTGGGGCAGGGTCCCAAATGGGCCCAACCGGGTCCCCAACGCAAGGACTAGATCGGCCTTAGCGATGGTTCTCATGGCTGCTTTGGATCCGCAATATCCTATCGGCCCCACGCTCAATTCGTGCTCCGTAGGAAAACTGTCGTTGTGAAGATATGTGTTTACCACCGGAGCCGTCAAATATTCGGCAAGCTCCCGGACGCTGGGGATGGCGTCGGACACGGACACTCCGCCACCGGCCAATATCACGGGATAAGACGCTTGGGCCATCAGTTGGGCGCATTTCTCCAGGTCCGCCTCGGGTCCCGCGCCTCTGGGAACTTCAGCGGTCTTAAAGATCTCACAATCGATTTCCCCATAGAAATAATCGCGGGGAATATTGAGTTGAGTAGGACCGCATTCGGCCTTGGCAATGTAGAAACAGCGTCGAGCCAGTTCGGCCATCCGCTCCGGTCGGTTCACCCGCACCTGAAATTTGGTACACGCCTTAAACCAGGGCATCTGGTCCAGTTCCTGGAAACCACCGGTCCCGATTCCCATGCTGCCGGTTTCCGGCGTGACTGCAACCACCGGCGAATGAGCCCAATAGGCCGCGGTTATGGCTGACACGAAATTGGCAGCGCCGGGTCCATTTTGCGCTATGCACACCTGCGGCTTTCCGGTAACGCGAGCCAGGCCGTCAGCCGCATGGGCAGCCGCCTGTTCGTGAGCAACTGAAACGAACCTTATGCCCGCTGCCGGGAACAGGTCCAGCGCATCCATATAGGCGCTTCCGACTATACCGAAGACCACTTTCACTTCTTCGGCAACCAGAGTCTCCACTAGCGCCTCCGAGGGTGTCATTCTAGCCATGTGCTTTCTCCGTAGGCATTACCCTCTCGCCCTGGTCTCTCTTTCACAGGGGGAAAGGATTCTGATGTCCCCTGCCTTAACGAGAGGGGATCGAGGAAAGAGTGTTAGTTTCACTGCGTAGCAGTCTCATCTTCTAAGTTCCGACGAGAGCGACCGTGACATGAGTCGCTCGTACAAGCCGGGAAACGTCTTGTGGACAATCCGTGTGAGCCGCCCCACGGGGGAGAGAATCACGAGGCGCTTTTTGCCGCAGCGCGCGGCTCCGAATACAGCTTCGGCCACTTCCGCCGGTTTTGAAATACGCCCGAATGTCGATTGTGGGTGAGGTGTGATCTGGCCGTCACCTCCGAGCGCGCTTGTTGATATCTTTGTCGCCGTGAATCCCGGGCACACAATCATCACGTCCACACCCGTTTGCGCCAATTCCGTTCTCAGAGAATCGAACAGGCCGTGAAGAGCGTGCTTGCTTGCCGCGTAACCTGAGCGTCCGTAGAGTGGTGAAAAACCGGCGACGGAACTTATCACTATGATCAAACCCTTGCGCTCAATCAAGCTTTCCAGCGCCGCTTTAGCGCAGTACAGGGAGCCGAAGAAGTTCACCGCCATAACTCTCCGGAAGACATCGAGGTTTGTATCTCTGAACGCGCTCCGATGGGTTATGCCAGCGTTGTTGACCAGGACATCGATGCCTCCATAGGATTTGACTACGCGGGCCACTGCGGTTTGACAGTCATCCGGGTTGGTCACATCGCAGGCGACTGCGACGTTGTCGATGCCCCTGGTTCGGAGATTCGCGGAAAGCGCTTCAAGACCCTCAGAGCCCAAGTCCAACAGTCCCAGCTTGGCCCCTGCTTGGCCGAAGCGATGCGCGAATGCGGAGCCGATTCCCCCGGCCGCGCCGGTTATTACCACCGTCTTGTCTCTGAAATCTCGACTAGCTCCCACTTTGTCTGGCCTCAAGGAAGTATTCGAAGACCTCACGGGTAGTCATCCTGGGTGTATATCCGAACTCCGTCTTGAGCCTTTGGTTACTCAAAACCGGCCGATATCGAAGGAAATTCACCTGCTCCGGCCCGTACTGGGTCATCTTGAATCGTTTCAGGACCCACAGAGCGGCTTTCACCAGACCCGCGGGCAGCGGCGCATACCGTTTGTTGAGTAATCCGGCGATTTCCCTCATGGTCAGGACTCCATCGCCGGCCAGGTTGTATATTCCTGTGGCTTCCTCGTGGACGCCTTTGACAATACAAGCCACGACATCCTGGTCCCATATAATGACAAAAGGGCTCGCTGAGCCCATAATTCCCAACACTACCGGCTTGTCGAACAGCGCTGTGATCTGATTGGCTGCTTTGGACCCGAGAATCGTTCCTGGTCGAAAGATCAGTTGCTCCAGCTCAGGATGATCTTCCCTCCAGGCAGCCAGCATCTCTTCGATCAGCCGTTTATGATCGGAATATGCGAATTCAACATTGCCGCGAAGCTGATCCGTCTCATCCAACCATTCGGGGTTGTCCGCGTGGTAGCCGTATGCCGCGCCGCTGCTTGTATAAATGAGCTTCGTTACTCCGCCCTCAATGCAGCTTTTCAAAACGTTCTCAGTGCCCAGCACGTCAACAGAGTATTCCAAATCGCGATCGGAGTCGCGACCCGGAGTGACCACAGCGGCCAGGTGCACCACAATGTCCACGCTGTGGCTTTGGAATGTCGCCGCCAAAGTGCGTGAACGTATGTCCTCGACAATGTATTCGACTCCGGGGAGTTGGTTTTCGGTCCCAGGCAGCCGGACATCCATAGCCACGATGGTCTTTAAACCTCGCCTGTCTTTGACGAGGGCCTCCACCACCTGGCGGCCTATGTACCCGCCTGCGCCGGTGATCAATACTGATTTGTTTGAATTAGGCAGAGTGGTCATGGGAGTTGTTTCCGCAATTCCTTTCCACGGATGATTGAATGACAAAATACAGGTAACGGACTTTCAGAAAGCGACGTCCAGGGAGAAAACACCCATTCGATTGCGGTGAGGCTGGGAGCGCCGAGAGCTTCGGTTACCCGCACACCGCCACCAACAATCTCTAGCGAACCGATGCCGATATGCTTCTCTCAATCTGATGCGCTCATTGCCAAACTTGGCGCCGGACATGAGCATCTAAGAGTTTTTGAGGGGGGCGGGCGCCGGGGGAACTTCTCGACATGTCATTGCGAGCGAAGCGAAGCAATCTCCTTTGCCTAGGGGATTGCTTCGTCGTTTCACTCCTCGCAATGACAGAGTCCAAAAGTTCCCTCGGGCATTCTTTCCCGCCTCCATTCATTTGCCTTTGGGCTCCTGGTGCATTGCTTTGAAATGGATCAGTCCCGGGGCCCACATGTGTTTCGTAGGGTCTACATCCACATGGATAACCGAGCACTTCCCTGCGGCCAGACAGCGTTCGATGGCGGGCTGCAGTTTGGCAGGGTCCGCCACGCGCTCGCCGTGCGCGCCCATGGCTTCCGCAAGTTTATCAAATGCTATTTCACTGAGTTCCGTGTTGATAGTTTCTTCAGGCGTCAAGGATTTCTTGATCAGGGTTTTCAGGGGCTTGAGAGCGAAGCTCATATTCATTTTGACCATGCCCCACTGTTTGTCGCAGCAGACAAGAAAGACCACCTTAAGATCGTTGCGCACCGCTGTTTCGATTTCCTGCGGATTAAACCCCATCGCGCCATCTCCGGTTATACAGTAGACCTGTTTATCCGGTCTTGCTACGGCAGCGCCAAGCGCCTGCCCCACGCCCGCGCCAAGGTGACCGAAGTGATGAGTCGCAAGCTGAGTGTTGGGGACCCGAACTTCGTGGAAAAAATGACCCCAAACCGCGGCGTTGCCACCATCGAAGATCGCTATAGCGTCGTCATCGAATACCTGCCGGCAGATTGCGCCCACGTGCGCGGTTACCATCGGTTGCGACTTGTCCGCCAGCTTCTCATCGAGCTTGGCGCGACTCTTTTCAAGTTCTTTCCTGAGCTTGGCAGTAGTCGCTCGCCGAGATTCCAAAGGAATAGCGTTTTTCATCCCTGCGAGTTGTTCGAGCAGTTGGGCCATGAAGACTTTAACGTCTGCCAGAACCGTCATGTCAGCCGATCTGGTGCGGCCTAACTTCTCTTCGTCTATATCCACCTGGATTAGCTTCTGCTCATCCGGTTTGGCCCAGTACGGCGCTTTACCCCACCAATCGGTCTCGCCCAGTTCTGAGCCCAGGCATAAGACCAGGTCCGCGGAGTTGCGGATTTGATTACACGCTTTGATGTGTATCATCGGCCAAGCCAACTGGGAGGTCTCGGGTAGAACGCCCCGCGCGCTCCAGGAAGTGGTGACAGGCGCATGGAGCAATTCGGCTAACTGCGCCAGCTCTTCAAAAGCCATGGCGTGGATGATCCCACTGCCTGCATGAATCAAAGTCAGTTTCGCTTGGGTTACCATTTCAGCCGCCTTCTCAACCTGTCCTCGCGGGGGTTGGATCGGCTCTATTCGACGGTACTGGAACGGCTTCAATAACGTGACAGGCTTGCACTCCCCGTTGATCAGGTTTTCCGGCACATCCAGATGAACCACGCCCGGGCGCCCCTCATACGATTTACGGAACGCTTGCCGCAAAAGCTCCGGAATGCGCTCTGCCGACGGCACAGAACAGGACCATTTGGACATCGCGCTTATTACACCGACCTGATCGAAATACTGATAAGCTCCTCCTCGATCCGGGTAAGTTATGCCCGTGCGCCGCGAACTGGTAATCAGCAACACCCGATTGCCTTCGGCGTTTTCCACAGCCACTCCGGACAGCACGTTGGCCACACCCGGGCCGTTGCTGGCTATACAGACCCCCAGCTTACCGGTCAAGCGAGCATAGGCCCCGGCCATGTGGGCCGCAATGGACTCGTGCCTGGGAGTTATGAGCCTCATGCCCAATTCGCGGCAATTCGCCAATAACTGAAGGTACGTGCCGTCAATGATCCCAAAGATCTTGACGACGCCCTCTTCCTTGAGCATCCCGGCTATGATCTCACCGCCTGTAATCGTGGCCATTGTTACCTCCCGTCGTACTGGAACGACCCTAAGACGTCAGCGTCATGCGAGGCGCTCCTGTCGTCTTGTAGGGGGGCGGTTCGTGAACCACCGAAACTAGGGCGCTTCTCGAAGGGCCCCTACAGCCTCGCAGCGCGTTAGGTTATGTAGCTGTTTCTCCTGAACATCATCTACGGTTCTCCGACTTGTCCGGCGAACCGCCATCCGGCCGCAGAAACCCTTCAATCAGTAAAATAGTCTTTTCGATGTGCTTCGCAATTGTTCTCTCATTAGGCTCGCGTTTCATTTCCAGGTACTCTTTTATCCGAATCCGGTAATGTCGCGATACCAAAGACGATAAAAACATTATGTAAAGACTGTTGATGATGAAAGCAGAGAGCTTTATATCCACGTCCTTTCGGACAAAACCCTGTTTTACGCCTGCCCTGATAAGCCCCTTGAGATAGTCCGCTGTGAACTTCTCGACTTCAAGAGACAGTTCTTCAGCGAAGGTCTCCATTCCGGCCGATGAGATGTTGACGTACATGGCGACATACTCGGGATGCGAATCCGCGAATTTCACTCCTTGGCCGAAAATGTGTCGCAATTGACGATACAGGTCCCACGAAGGATCGATCCCGCTGTATACCGCTCTGCGAGATCTCTCGAGGCCGTCCCGGCAGACGTGCAGGTAAAGATCTTCCTTTGAGTCAAAGTAGTCGTAAACTGAACCTTTTGCCACGTTGGCTCGGCTAGCCAATTCGGCCATGTCCGTCTGGGAGAAACCGCGTTCAGCGAACAGCCGAGCTGCTTCCACGAGGAAGCGTTCTCTTTTCTCGGGCGAAATTTTGTCAAAAGTAGGTTTTGGCATGTGCTTCCTGGTGACTGACCACCCAGTCATAATCCTAGAATCACTTCTTCACTTTGTCAAATGATTTTTTCTTTGGCCGGGCGTGCCTCTAACTCCTTGCAAAAGATCGTCTTTTGCGGCAGGCTGCTATCAAGCTTGAAGCCCCGGACTACAATGGAGGTTCTCCGATGTCCGTCGTCAAAGATTTCCTGAAGGCGCTGGCAGGTATTTGCGAAACCAAACCTCTGAGTCAGAGCTATTGGCAATTAGAGGGAAAAAGAGTCCGGGTAAGGGCCACAGATATACTGAACTGCAAAAGTCCGGGGGCGCTGTCTATCTTTGGGGGAAAGGCGTTGACACACTGATTCTCATAGTGCGTGGCGATGACGAAAGTTATCATTGTTTTTCCAATCGCTGCACGCACATGGGACGCAGACTCGATTCCGTTAAGAGAAAACCTATAATTCGATGTTGCAGCGTGACGCATTCCATGTTCAACCATCAAGGCCGCAAACTAGACGGACCGGTGAAGAAACCGATCCCGACCTATAGCTCTCGCATGGAAAACGACCAACTGGTTATCCTCATCTGATGCAAAGTGGGCGAGTTTTCTAAAGATGTTGCTAAGGCAGCGCTGGGATTGGCTGCAACCCTTCTTTACTTGGATTCCTTGTCCTCGGACTTTTCGGTTTTGGTTCCCTTCTTGGGTGAAGGCAGACAACCACACCCGCACTTATCTTGCTCTTTCTCGCTCATCCGTATCACCTCCTCTCTGTCCACATTGTTCTTACTTTCCCTTACATTCGTTCAGCCGTTCTTCCAGCCCGGCCAGTTCCTTCTTCAGTTGGTCCCTGTAATTTTCCAGCCATTCCTCTTCCTCTTTTGTCGAAAAGAAACGACGGAACGAAGGACCGCATCCGCAACCACTACAGCCACAAGAGCATGCGCCGAAGCGTGAATGCATGCGCTCTGATCTTGGCTGACACATTTTCAGCACCTCTCTTCCCGTTTGGGTCGGGCCGCAGGCATCTTCCAGGGAACTCTCGCTCGCGGCCGACCGTGCTGCTAAATAGTTGATCACAATCCCAGCGCTGTCTTAGCAATATCTTGCCTCAGTAACTCGGATGTCTTGAAGTGAAGCGTCAATCCTCGTGCATCACGGAACAGTCTTTCGACAACAAAGTCCCGGCAATATCCGTGACCACCTAATACCTGGATTGCCTTATCGCTGACATCTTTGGCAGCCTCAGAAGCAAAAAGCTTTACCTTCAGTCCGTTGATGACAGCCGTATCCGGGGAAGAGTCAGCTTTGGCGGCACAGGCATGGAGGAGTGCTTCGGCAGATTCGGTTCCAAGAATCATGTCGGTAATCATGGACTGGACAGCCTGATGAACTCCAATTGGCTGCCCGGAAATCGTCCTCTCTTGAGCGTGCTTTACTGCAATCTCCGTAGCTGACCTGGCTATGCCCACGGATATAGCCGCTGCCCCAAAAAATCCCCAGCCCATCATTGCTTTTCCCATAATTTCAGCCATTGCGCCTTCTACGCCCACAAGGTTTTGTACAGGAACTCGGCAGTCGCTGAAGAACATCTCCCTTGATGAGGTACTTCTCATGCCCATCCGGCCTTCGGGGCGTCCGAAGGAAAGTCCCGCAGCGTCCTTTTCAATAATCAGCAGGCTCATTCCCTGCGGACCCTTGTCGGGGTCTGTCCTGACGAGCACCATGTAGATGTCCGCTTCTCCGGCTGAGGTGATGAAGATTTTGGAACCGTTCACGATGTAGGATTCACCATCTTTCTTGGCTGTAGTTATGATGGCTCCGGCATTACAGCCTGAGTCGGGTTCATGGACGGCAAATGCTCCCAGAATTTGACCCGCCACCATTCCAGGCAACCATTTTTCCCTCGACACTTCGCTGCCGAAGAGTTCAAGCGCTTTTGCCACAATCGAATGAGACACATAGACGAGAGCGGTGGAAGCACAGGCCCCGGCGATTTCTTGCACGAGGGAACCAAAAACTAGACGTCCAATTCCTGAGCCTCCCTGAGCTTCGGAAATGACGGCGCCCATGAGACCTATGTCTCCAAGGCTTCGCAGGCACCCTCTGGGAAACTCGCCGTTAACATCTCTTTCGGTCGCTCGCGGCGCTATTCGTTCCCTCGCTACCCGTTTGGCAAGACTCTTGACTTCTTGGGCTTCTTCAACAGAACATTTTGCTTCCATCGTAGCCTCTCTTGATTTAGTAATTAAGCAGATACTGAAATCATCTTGAAAAAAAATTATGCCTCTTCTCCGGCCTTCTTCAGTCTCGTCCTCACCTTCCGCAACTCCTGCTCAAGTTCCTGTTCCAGCCGTCGCAGATATGCCACTTCTTCTTTTGATTTCACTTCGTCGCTCACAGTCTGATCCGCCATCCCACAACTTTCTTCGCATCCGCAACGGCAAACGTTAGAGATGACTTGTCCGCATTGCTCAAGCGCGGCCTGGTCCACCTCATAGGGTATCCAGAAGCCTTTTCTCTGATTCCGAACCAAGCCGGCATGTCTAAGAATCTTGAGATGTTGAGACACAGCGGAGGGGGTTATACCCAATATGTCCGCCATTTCGTTCACGTACAGAGGCCCTCTTTGCTTCAGGAGGTCGATGATCCTGATTCGAGATTCGACGCCAAGGACTTTGAATAGCTCAGCTTCTTTGCGGCACATGTCGGCTCCAATTAAGTAATTACTAAAATACTACCGAGGTAGGTTTCAGTCAACTAAAATTTTCACAATTTTTGAAAGACCCCGAGCACTCTGGTTCACAAACGGTGCGGTGACGCCACGGGAACCCACGTGGGACGATGTTGTGGCGGAAGCGACCAATGGTGGATACCAGCTGATCAATACTGATGAACTCAGACCGCGACACGAAAGGGATCCCCGGAGCATTTTGCTGGTAGATACCCGCCAAGACTGGGAATTTGCGATGGGACACATCGCGGGCGAAATCACACCTAAACCCAGGCCGGAATATCAATCCGCTGAATGGGCCGCAACGGACCTGCCGTGCGCTCCCGCTATCATGATCGGCGAAGAAGTTGTGGTCGAAGGCTCGGACATAGCTGAAGATAAGGTGGTTGCGGCAATTCGGCAAGGATTGGGAATGTCTACAGTATGAGATGAAGAACGGAGATTCCACACTCGGCATGAACCGCTGATTGATATCCATTCGTGAAATGGCTAGAACTCGATTGGCCCCGCAGAGACCCCGGGGCGCTACTATTTGCCGGCGGCAGGCGATTGACCTCGGGAGACATGAATTCGGAATTGGGGTACACATAAATAGGGGGTCGCGGTAGGGACATCTGGAAGCTGATGTTCTTACCACGACCCACAAATGAGTTCCACACTTGAAATAATAGCCTCGTTCAGTGTATAAAAAAGAGTTCGTAACATGAGAATCATTGCAGGCCGTTTCAAAGGAATGCGCCTGCCCGGACTCCGGGGCAAGGATGTCCGCCCCACCACGGGAAGAGTCCGGGAGGCTGTTTTCAACATCCTGGGGCCCCTGGTAGGGGACGCAAGCATCCTTGAGTTATTTGCCGGAACCGGGGCATTCGGGTTTGAAGCATTGAGTCGAGGAGCTGCTTCTGCCGTTTTTGTCGATAAAGACAAAAAGGTCACAGCGGCCATAACCCAAACCGCGGGAATGTTAGGATTAAAGGATCGGATTAGCATCCTGGCAATGGACGCGTCACGGGCTGTGGACAAGTTGGCCGAAGCCGGCGAGAAATTCTCGATTATATATCTTGATCCGCCCTATGCGACCGAATGGATTGCAAAGGTGATGAATCATCCGGGTCTGATAGCTTTACTGGCGGCTGACGGAGTGCTGGTAGTGGAAAAGGGAACCAGGACTCCTGAATCGCCTTTACCGGATCTGCTTCACAAGAGGCTTGCGAGGCAGTACGGTGATACACTGGTTGAAATGTTCGATCTGACACTGACGCCGGCGCCGGAAGAACCTGCTGACATCTGACATGGAGCCATAAAAATAGGGATTGAAAATCCCCCCAATCCTCCTTGATCCCCCCATTACTAAAGGGAGGTACGGGGAGACTTTGGAGGACTTCGCGGCCGTTGTTGGCATGAGATATGTTTACAGCCGTAAAGCCGGCGCATGCAGGATTGAGCCGGAGAAGTGTGTTTCACGCTGAATTTATTCAGACTGACCGGGCAGGGAGGTTATGGGCAAGAAACTAGCTGTTTATCCTGGCACATTTGACCCGTTTCACAACGGACACCTGGAAATCATCCATCGGGCGCTCGGGACATTCGACCAGATAATAGTGGCGCTCGGCGCAAACCCTGAAAAAGATACCATCTTCACAGTTGAAGAGCGGATGGATATGATTAGAAATAGCCTCCGTGGAGACACACGAATCGAGTGCGATCAGTTCGACGGACTCACGGTAAAATATGCAGAAAGACGAAAAGCCTGTGCAATTATCCGAGGACTGAGAGCTGTGTCGGATTTCGAATACGAATTCCAGTTGGCTTTGATGAACCGAAAACTCAGCAGGAAAATAGAAACATTCTTCCTGATGACGGCTCATCGATACCTGTATGTAAGCTCTCGGATAATAAAGGCCACCCTGGTGGCCGGAGGATCGCCTGAAGGACTGGTGCCGGAATATGTCTTGGGGGTCTTGAAGAAAAGATTCCCGGCAATTAATAATGCACGAAACAAGGGTAAGAGATGAAAAAGATCCTGTCGGAAAAGGCCCTCGAATTAAAGCCCTCGGCAACTCTGGCTATCTCCGCCAAGGAAAAAGAACTCAAGGCGCAAGGCGTGGATGTGGTCGGATTCGGCGCGGGTGAGCCGGACTTTCCTACGCCCGAGCATATTCGAGAAGCTGCCAAGAGATCGCTGGACCGGTGCGAAACCTTTTATACGCCAGTGGGCGGAACATCGGAACTCAAGAAGGCCGTGGCTCGCAGATTCGCCGAAGACTACCAATTGATCTATTCTCCGGACCAGGTCGTGGTGTCATGCGGAGCCAAGCACAGTCTATACAACATTTTCAACGCGATCATTGACCCTGGCGATGAAGTCCTGATTTTCTCGCCCTATTGGGTATCATACCCCGAAATGGTCGCACTGGCAGGGGGCAAGCCGGTTCTCGTGCCGACAGCGGAGGAAAGGGGGTTTGTTCCGGACGTGGACGAAGCGGCATCTCTCATAACTGGGTCCGCCAAGGCCATGCTGATCAACTCCCCATCCAATCCAAGCGGAGTCGTATATCCATCGGAGGTTATGGAAGGACTGGCGGCGCTGGCTGTAAAACACGATTTGCTTGTCATATCGGATGAGATCTATGACAAGCTGATTTACGGTGGCAGGAAATTTACACCTTTTGCTTCAATCGTAGGCATGAGAGACCGAACCGTCACTGTCAACGGCGTGTCCAAGACATATGCCATGACCGGTTTGCGGATCGGTTACTTGGCTTGCACAAATGTTCAACTGGTGAAAGCAGCCACGGACATCCAGAGTCAGTCTACTTCCAACCCAAGCAACCCGGCTCAGGCGGCGGCTGTGGAAGCCTTGACGGGTCCGCAAGAAGAGGTTGAGCGGATGAGGCAAATTTTCGAACGGCGGCGAGACCTGATGACCGGTCGGCTCCGTGAGATACCGGGTATGTCGCTTGTGAAGCCTGCGGGAGCGTTCTACGTGTTTGCCAATGTCTCCGCTTTTATCGGAAAAAAGGGCATCATGAATTCGACCGATTTTGCCAAATATCTCCTGGATAACCATCATGTAGCCTGCGTGCCGGGCGGCCCTTTCGGATTTGATCAGCACGTGCGCTTCTCTTTCGCGACCGGTGAAGAAGTAATTGCCAAGGGTTTAGATCGGATCCGCGCTGCTTGCCAAGAATTGAGATGACCGTTAAAGATTCGCTGATTTTGCTCACCAACGATGACGGTATACACGCCGAAGGGTTGCGTTACCTGCGCATCGCCTCGGAAAAGATAGGCCGGGTGAGCATAGTGGCGCCTGAAGCAGAGCAGAGCGCGGTGGGACATTCCATAACGCTTTACGATCCTATCAAGGCGCACGAAATCACCAGAGAGGGCGTCTTTTACGGCTATGGCATCAGCGGGACGCCTGCGGATTCGGTGAAATTGGCTATTTACTCTTTGCTTCCCCGGCGACCGGACCTGGTAATTTCAGGAATCAATAACGGCGCGAACCTTGGAATCAACGTCCTTTACTCGGGGACGGTCTCGGCAGCCACGGAGGCCGCGATTTTGGGAGTCCCTTCCATGGCTGTTTCGCTGGCGGCGAAGAAGGCCCCCCCCTTCGAATGGGCATTGCCTCATATCGAGACTCTGGCGAGATGGATCATCAACAACGGCTTGCCCTCGGGCGTGGCCCTGAATGTCAACATACCTGCGCTGCCACCCGACCAGATAAGGGGATTCAAGCTTACAAGACAGGGCCTCGCAAGGTTCAATGAATCATTCGAGCGGCGAGAAGATCCACGTGGCAACAACTATTACTGGCTTTCAGGTCAAGCCACCTCAGATGAAACGGATGACGGAGTCGATGTTACAGCCCTGAAAAGTGGTTATGTGTCTATTACGCCACTTTATTACGATCTCACTGCTCATTCTTGCACGGAACAATTGGCATGCGCTCTGAAGAAGATTTGAATATCGGAAATGATCTCGATTACGTGCCGGAAGTGGAAACCATTCTCGGATACCGGTTCACCACTACGTCTCACATGGTGGACGCCTTGACACGTCGAAGCTTTTGGCATGAAAACCGCGACATTTGCTCAGGACATAATGAGCGTTTGGAATTCTTGGGTGATGCGGTTCTTGGTCTGGTGGTAGCCGATATGCTTTATCAAGAGTACCCGGGCGCGGAAGAAGGGGGACTCCAGAAGAAGCGCGCCAGTATTGTAAACAAGAAAGCTCTTGCCCGTGTTATGAGACGCTTGAATCTGGCGAGGTTCATCAGGATGGGCCGAGGCGATGAGCTTTCAGGATGCCGAGATCGTGATTCAATTCTTGCCGACACATTAGAAGCGCTCATCGCTGCGGTTTACCTCGATGGCGGATTCGAGCGAGCCGAAGAAGTTATCGAAAAACATTTCTATCCTCTTGTGTCAAGATGCGCCACGCCTGAAGGCATTGAAGATTGCAAGAGCCTGCTTCAGGAAAAGGCTCAGGGGCAGTTGGGAATTACGCCGACTTATCAAGTGATGGACCAATGGGGACAAGACCACCAGAAAACGTTTTGCGTCGGGGTGTGCCTGGGAGATGAGGTTGTGGGAGTTGGCAACGGGCGTAACAAGAGAGAAGCGCAACAAAATGCCGCCCGGGAAGCCCTATCCAAATTGAAATGAGAGGGCGCCCAATCGACTCCGCGGGCAATCCTTCAAGCAGCGACATCGCTTCCCCCCCCTTTTCAGATGGGTCGCACTGACATTTCGCGAATGCGGGCGTCTCCACGCGCAACTCAACGGTTACATTCCGAAAGCATGCCGAATGAAAGGAAAAGAAATTTGAGCATTTTTACTGTTGACACTGACAAATGCAAACGTGACGGCATATGCGTAAGCGACTGCCCCGCGCAAATTATTCAGCTCAAGGACGAACGGTCTTTGCCGGAACTCATACCGGGCGGAGCCGAATACTGCATCAATTGCGGACACTGCGTTGCCGTCTGTCCTCATGGAGCGATTTCGCTCAAAACCATGGCCTCGGAGCAGTGCCCACCCGTGGATCGGGCTACATTCCCCACTCAGCGACAAATGGATCATTTTCTGCGCTCTCGGCGATCCATTCGTGTTTATAAGGATAAGCCCGTCGACCGAGAAATTCTGGCCTCGTTGATCGATGTCGCACGATATGCGCCATCCGGCCACAATTACCAGCCGGTCCACTGGCTCGTCATACAGGAGAGAGCTGAAACTAAACGGCTTTCCGGAATTGTAATCGACTGGATGCGCTTGATGATAGAGACAAAGTGGCCGGTGGCGCAAGACATGCATTTCGATCGGGTGGTCCATGCCTGGGAAAGCCAAGTGGACAGGGTGCTTCGAGACGCTCCGCATCTTATTGTAGCGCACGGACCTTCAGGCTTGTCGCATGTACAGACGGCCTGCATCATTGCGCTTGCTCACCTGGAACTGGCTGCCCACTCTTTCGGACTCGGAGCCTGCTGGGCGGGCTATTTTAACTCGGCGGCGAACTTCCACAAGCCTATGCAGCAGGCGCTTTCGTTGCCGGAAAATCATCAGTGTTATGGCGGTATGATGGTCGGGTACGCAAAGAATAAATACCATCGGTTACCATTGAGAAATGAAGCCAAGATAGAATGGAGATAGGGGGCCTAATTGTGTGGGGCAGGCTTTCCAGCCTGCCTTTGCCAGCTAGGGATTGCCTAAAAGAGACGTTCGCCAATCAAGCGTGACAAATTATTGGTCGATTGGTCTGAATCAATGAATGGCAGGCTGGAAAGCCTGCCCCACATACAGGATAAATCAACCCATCCATGATCCACTGGCCTAAGCTCGCCCAAGGCACGCTCATAAAGAGATACAAACGATTCCTGGCGGACATAAAACTGGAGGATGATCGGGTGATCACCGCTCATTGCCCGAACTCGGGGAGTATGCGCGGGTGCTCGGAACCCGGCCGGACTGTATACTTGTCGTGGAGCGACGCTCCGAACAGACGTTATCCGTACACCTGGGAAATGATACAAATGCCCAAATCCCTCGTGTGTGTGAATACGCTGGTCGCAAACCGCCTCGTGCGAAAGGCTGTGATGGAGAGAATTGTTCAACCGTTGTCGGGATACCGTTTCGTGAGGAGCGAAGTCAAATGTTTTGAAAACTCTCGATTGGATCTTCTGCTAGAGAATTCGACCGGCGGATTATGCTTTGTAGAAATCAAGAGCTGCACTCAGGTCGAAGATGAAATCGCCTATTTTCCTGACGCGGTTACGACTCGCGGCAGGAAGCACCTTGTGGATCTTCAGCGCCAAGCCGGCTTAGGAAATCGAGCGGTGATTTTCTTTCTTATACAACGGGCCGATGCAAGATTGTTCAGGCCCGCGGACCACATAGACCCGGCTTACGGGACTGAACTGCGAGCAGCCTTTCAAAACCGCGTAGAAATACACGCATATGATGTAGATCTTACCCTAAAAGGAATCAGACTCAACAACGCAATTCCGTGGGAACTTTGAGAAGATCCGACTGACCATTATAGATATGGTAACAGGGGGAATCGCGGTCATGATATCCAGCCGATTTTTTATCACCAGACACGAACCTTCCGAAGATAGCGCCATTCCACTCACAATTCTCTTAGCAGATCATATCAACTGAAAGGAGCGATTCATGGAAAATGATATCAGCAGGCGTGAAGTAATCATGGGAGCGAGCGCAGCGGCCACTGTCGGGGTGATCTCCCGTTTTCTCGGTTCTGAGGCCTTTGCCCAACCTCCCAAACAGGCAGGTGTGTTTACGCACAAAATGCCACCCCTCCCCTACCCCGACGATGCGCTGGAGCCTGTGATTGACAAGCAAACAGTGAACATCCATTACAGCAAACATTTTGCCGCCTACGTAGAAGGCCTCAACAAGGCTTTGGAACAGTTGGAGAAAGCCAGGGCCGCTGGGAATTTCGACGCGATAAAAGCGCTCAGTCGTGATTTGGCTTTCAATGGCTCAGGGGTGGCGCTCCATTGGATTTACTTCGACACCATTGGACCCAAGGCGGGCGGTGAACCTTCCGGGCCGCTCGCTGAAGCGATCAAGAGAGATTTCGGTTCATTCGCTGTCTTTTGGAAACAGTTCGCAGCCGCGTCCAAGGCTGTTGAGGCTTCGGGCTGGGGCATACTGGCGTGGGAGCCTTTCAGCAAAAGGCTGGTAATCATGCAGGCCGAGAAGCACCAAAACCTCACCAGTTGGGGCGCCATGCCCTTGATGGTGTGCGATGTCTGGGAGCATGCTTACTACCTCAAATATCAGAACCGCAGGGCCGAGTACGTTGATAACTTTGCCAAAATCATCAACTGGAAGAAAGTGGAGGAGCGCTTCAAGAAATACTGTTCGGAGAAATAAATGCTCATGCTCGGATGACGACTGTGACCGACTGGATCAAGCCGGCTCACAATAGGGTTATTGCGGAAATTGTATTCAGCGTCCGTGAATGCATAAGTTCGCGTTGCATGCCGGTAAACGTTATGGTATTGAATCGGTTGTCTTCCGCTTGCCGCTTCAGATGGAGTTTGGTCAAAACTGAACGATCCCGGTGAGACCATGAGCGCATACGAGCGTACTGTCCGAGAAATTCTGGATCGCATTGGCGTTGCTATTGGCGGCCCGAACCCCTGGGACATTCAGGTCAATGACGACAGGATGTACGGCCGGGTCCTGCGAGACAAAAATCTGGGGCTCGGGGAATCTTACATGGAGGGCTGGTGGGATTGCCCTCGAATCGATGAATTCATATACCGCGTGCTCACCGCTAGAGTTGACGAGCAGGTCCGTGGCGGATGGAAGCTGCTGATTCCCTATCTTCAGGCTTTCATATTCAATCGCCAGTCAAGGACTCTTTCCCGTGAGGTAGCTGAACGACATTACGATCTCGATAATGAACTGTTCCTGAGCTTCCTGGACCCTCACAATCAGTACAGTTGCGCATATTTCGACGGCGCCGACGATTTGAACAAAGCTCAGCTCAACAAACTGGACCTAATTTGCAGAAAACTTGAGCTTAAGCCTGATGATCATCTTCTGGACATCGGATTCGGCTGGGGCGGTTTGGCAAAATACGCGGCCGAAAGATGCGGGTGCAAGGTGACCGGCGTAAACATTTCCGGGGAACAAATCCGATATGCGAAGGAATCCTGTAACGGACTTCCGATAGAGATCCTTGAATGCGACTATCGAGACATCAATGGAACTTTTGACAAAATTGTGTCAGTCGGAATGTTTGAACATGTCGGGGGCAAGAACTACCGAAAATTCATGGAGGTGGCGGATCGCTGCCTCAGAAGTGACGGTATCTTTCTCTTGCACACTATCGGAAGCAATGAGTCGACGATAAAAGCTGACCCCTGGATTACGAAATACATATTTCCCAACGGCATGCTGCCCAGCATCTCCCAAATCAGCAAAGCCGCCGAAGGCCTCTTTGCAATTGAGGACCTGCACAACCTAGGGCCTCATTACGATAAGACGTTAATGGCTTGGCATAACAATTTTCAAAATGCCTGGCCCAAGCTCAAGAGCCGATTCGACGACAGATTTAAGAGAATGTGGGAGTATTATTTGCTATCGTGCGCGGGCGCATTCCGTGCCCGTGATATTCAGCTCTGGCAATTCGTTCTCACCAAATACCGAAGGCCCCAACCGATTTGCAGGTAGGGAAAACGGCTATACTCTCTTGACTCCTCGCGGACAATACTTAATTTCAGATCAGACGGTTCGTTTATGATTTCAGATCGGCGGTTCGCGTGCAAGATTGACCGTACAGACGCCTCCCGCATGATTGATCACCGTGCGGTTATTAGGGTCTGAACACACAGGCAGCATACTGCTTCTTGCGAACCGCCGTAAAAATCAAAACCTGAGCTTCTGTCGCTGATTCAGGAGGTCCTAATGAGAAAAAGCAAAGGTCCAACCTATTCCCGCTACAGTTGTTGCGTCAGCAGATCGTGTTCCAAGTTTGACTCGATGCTGGAAGTAGCTCACTGTTACAGTAACGACGGAAGGGTTGTCAGGAATTGTTCTAATTGCAAATAGCCAGAAGAGTTTTGTCTGAGGGAAGATGAAACTTTCTCCCAATTACGAGTCGCATTTTATGGTCGGGCGGATTTAGCACGCCCCTCTTGGTTGCGGGAATGAATTGGGCCCCCACAAACATGAGCCCTATTCCTCAATCAGAAAATGTCAGATTAGATCGTCAAATGGCCCGTACCAGGGAACCTTCTGGGTGCCTGAAAGCTCGTCTCAAGACCGCAGCTCGCCCAACGGCGGATCTCTGACAATTATTTTCCTTGGGCGCATAGTCACCCGCCATGATATAAATAACGATATGAAGTTCGAGTGGGATGAGAAAAAAGCCGCGGAGAACCTGAGGAAGCACCGAGTCTCATTTGATGAAGCAGCGAGCGCATTCCGCGATCCTTTATCGGCTAAATTTGATGACCCGGACCATTCAGAGAAGGAGCAGCGTTATTTGACGATATGATTCTCGTCTCAAGGACGGCTACTTGTGGTTGCACACGCAGAGAGAGGCGAGAATTTGCGTATCATCAGTGCAAGATGTGCCACCGCGCATGAGAGGAAGAAACATGAAGGGTAAGAAGAAAGCACCCGATGAATTACGGCCTGAGTATGATTTCGATTATTCCAAAGCTGTTCGCGGGAAATACTACCGGCGACTGCACGAGGAAGGTTCCAATATTGTAGTGTTGGATGAGGACATAGCCGCGGCTTTCCGTGATTCCGCTTCAGTAAATGAGGCATTGAGGTCGCTATTGGACCTAACTGAAACTACAAAGCGACTGACAAAACGCTCAGCCGCACGTTCGAAAAAACTGGCCGCCGGTCAGCCCAGATAGACGCTAACCCCTATCCAGCCGAGATTTAAGATCTGCCCGTCGAGGACCACACGATGCAATTGACTCAGCGCGAGGGACAATCAAAGGCGGGCCTTGATCCGGGGCAGATGGAACTTAAAGAAATGACGTCGCCGCGAATTATGGGAGAGGAGGTATTTGGGGCCCCGTAGGTTTGCCAGGGCAGATTTGAGACGCCTCAATTGAAGGGTAGAAATCAGACCTGACGTCCAGGGATCGTGAGCGAGTCTTGCCGAGGGCTGGGTCATGGTTCGGCAAACCTCGATTTGCTCGAAATTCGAAGCGAGACGTGTAACTCCTCTCCACTCGATTCCTGTGGGAACTGAACCGTCTCGGGCTGTAATCTTGTCCAGAAGAACCAACTCCCGTCCCGATCTCTTGAATATCAGCAGGCTCTCCGGCGCGGCCGTTTTGCCCTGCCGTTGGCCTCGACTTAGGAAACCGGCGGGCGTGGCCAGCGCCTGTTGCGCCACATGGTTGGGCGAGTTATATGCGTATGGATAGATATACCATGCATTTAGTGTCTGATCGGCGTACAGCATCCGGACCAGCTCGGACCAACAGTTCCACCTGCGGATCACCTCCGCGCGCTTGTGAGAGCAATTGATATCCAGAAACAGGAAATTGGCGCCGGATTTCACCGCAGGGACCTGAGCTATCAGACTTCGCACGAGATTATTCTGGATTTCCGCTGCTTCCCGCCAGTCTTGGCTCAATCCCGTGTGAAAAATAGCCAAGAGACCAACCATAACCAGAGCAACTGTCTTTCCAACCACGTTGGCTAAAGGCTTCCGCCACCCGACCAATCCCATCGCCAGCAAAATGGCCACGCCAAAGGAACCGGAGCAATATATCCTGCTCGACCAGGTGAAATTGAACCACGAGAGATCGGCGTGTGGCAGCAGCCCGCATTTTGCCAGCAGTGTGTCAACCAGTCGTGGGCTGAAACATCCGTATCCTGCGAGCTGGTACGGCGCCATGCCCAGTAGCAATATCCCTATTCCGAGCGCTGCCAGATACCATTTGGACCCCGGCTCGAATCGGACCTCCTGTGCCATCTCCTCAGTAGGCCGGGTTCTAGTCACGAAAAAGAGCAGACCCGCGGTCCCGAGCGCCACTAGAAAACCTACCAGAAGCGCCCATGCATCCGCGGCCATGGACGTGAACGGGGCCAGCAGATAAAATGGAAGCAGCGCCAGATATGACCACAGCAGTTCGAAGGGCGGTATAAGGTGACTTTGCCCAACGGCTCCGCCTTTGAGGATAGCTAATCTGCACGCCAAGGCGACGGCAAACCCCGTCACGATCCCCGTGCAGAGCTTTATCAGGAAGGCCCGGTCGGAAGGCCGATCGCAAGAGCGTCTGTGAACCGGCCACACCAGCATCGGCGCCACCATGATGAGGAAACTGGGCGCCTCATACGTGAGAAACGAGCCCACATACAAAGACAAAGGCACGGCCAGTCCCAGCCACGGCGACGATTTCCGCGCCCATCTCTGGAACGCGATCACCGAAGCCCAAAACAACAACATGCTCAGTCGAGAATTGTCCGTG
>Ga0172371_10001459_pt1 | contig 37621 bp, 40 predicted proteins | sample Lak12m_FD_114543 | JGI IMG/M metagenome (GOLD analysis project Ga0172371, IMG submission 114543) | Freshwater microbial communities from Kabuno Bay, South-Kivu, Congo - kab_022012_12m | ecosystem: Environmental > Aquatic > Freshwater > Lake | place: Democratic Republic of the Congo: South-Kivu... | reverse complement strand
GGTAGCTCCGCCAAGCCACCGCCCTCTTCATCCAGTCCATCTATTCTGATATTTTCTCCGTCCAGGTCAACCTAATCTAAAATTTTCACCCTATTTCAGACCATTCAATTCGAAATCCTACAATGTCAGGCGGGGAGAGCGGCCCGCCTGACTCCTACTCCCGCTCCTGTCCAAGTGACAAGCTACCATCGACTCGCCCTCGTGACAGCGACATCGGCACTCCCAAGCTGACTGCATAGCCGCGATCATAGTCACTCAAGGCATGCGCTAGAGCGTGGCTCAGTGCTTCGTCACCAGTCGTCATCAAAGGAGGTAATCATGCCACTATCATAAAGAACAGATAGCAAGCTAAGGCAGCAAGAGCCGAGTAATCCGACTGACTCCCAGAGCAAATCTAAGGTGAATCTAGGGAGCCAACAATGATGAATGGAGGTCAACATGAAGAAGGAAGAAAAACCTCGTTGTTTCAGACACTGGAGCACGCCGGGTGCGGAGTTATGCTCTGCTTGCACTCATGACAGAGACTGCTTCGATGCCACTGACCGCTATTGGTTGCGTTCGTTGATCGGCGCTCCGAAATGCTTCACTGCATTTGGAAGCATTTTCGACTGTCCAATATGTAAGTACAACCAGCTGTGCAGGAAAAGGAGTGGAAGAGCTCGATGCTTCGGAGAGCACTCTTTAGGTGACACCTGTTGGTATGGTTGCACGTTGGATGGCCTGTGCGAACGGTACCACCTCTACACTTCCATCGAGAATGTTCCCGATCAGCGCCCAGTCTGTTTCGGTTATGTTGGAGAGGTGATCATGCAAAATGATGATTGCGAATCATGCGAGCATACAACCGCATGCCAGGCAATGAGTGAGTTGAGAAAAGAGGACGAGAACCCTTCCTGCTTGGGGCAATTACCACGGACCAGGACTAAATGCTGGACTTGCCGGCACCTGGAACAGTGCAATGCATTGATACAGGTTGGTCATAAGGAGTGCTTCGGCCAAGACAGCCCTTTTTTGGACTGGAGATGTGCTGGCTGCGATGAAGAGATGTGCGATAAAGCGACTCCTTCATATCCAGTAACCGGATGAGTCCGGGAGAAGCGCAACCAAGACGCCCGGCCATCACCAGATTGCCGGGCTTTTTCTTGTCCTCGCTGACAGTCGTCAGCCACAAACACCATGGAGGTACATCATGCCTTTTTCACGAGTCAACCTGGAGCGCAATAGAGAGGCTGAGCGAGTCCTCGATCACCAAAATCTTACCGAAACCAGTGATGCAGGTCCTCCGGTTTTATATGCTCCGAACACCGGAACCATCAGTGCGAAGATCCACCGGGACAAGGAGGGAAAATCAACTCGTATCCTCGATGAACATCGTTACCGAAGAGAAGCTTTTCCGTGTACCGGGCCGCTAAAATGCAGAGTCTGCAACCGCCATTCGAGCCTCGCTACATACGATAACAACATGTTGCGACAGTACGGGCCTCGCAGGCTCATTCTATTCTACGCAACAATCCTGAAGGCCGAAGGACTTGATCCAAAGTCTCAACGGCACCTGATCCTCGGGCAGCCAGTATTGTTTGTTGGGGACAGGTCTCTTGACCAAGCTTTCGACCTTCGCAGATCTGTCTTGGCATCAGAGGGCATACACAGTTTGTTTACTGATGACGAGGCGGACATACTTTTCAAGATTACTTTTCGGCCCCGCGGGCGACTTAATCTGTCCAGAGAATTCATCAAGCCATCCTTCTTTCCACCGCTGCCGGATCACTTTCCTCCCCTTTCGCAGTGCATTTATCCGCAAGGGGTTGGGCCGGAGCAATCGAAGGTGGATGCCTTTGTTGAGAGGATGGAAGCAGCTTCTTTGGGCAAACGGAAAAGCCGGCCGATTTATGGAATCCTGAAGGATTGACGAGTCAGACTTACTTCTGGCCGCACTCTCATAGAATGGCACATGGTCCCCGTCGACTTGCTGCTTTCAAGCCACGGGAGTTCTGACACTGGAAGATTCCTGTGACGCTCTGGGTTGATGTAGAGTCCCTGGTTTTCTTGTTCGCACTCGTCGTCAGCCCTTAGTAGACTCGAATGGGGTGAGGCGGCTCGACACATGGGCCGCCTCCCTTACCATCCCTTGACCCTTGGGTTGGAAATGGTTCCAACCTCACAAGCATTGAAGTATCCACGAGCGGCACATTCCAGAGAGGATGTGCATCAGACTGGGAAGGAGAATGACGATGGCAAGAATAGCATGCTTAGGACAGCAGTACAACAAAGACGATTTCAACGGAACAATGCAATCGAATGCGGCCTTGGCCCATTGGGCGACTGACTTAGGCCACAGGGCTCACATGGTCGCCTTCACTCGCCGCGGGGCAAGGCTCAGGAATTTCATCGAGCTAGGTGATGGTTGGCTCAGAGTCTACAAGGAAATTAACTACTATGACGTGCTTAACAAAGAATACGACCTGATCTATTTCTCCACGCCAGGAGTGAGACCCGGTTCTCTCAAGTCACCGATCCCAGTTGAGTTCCGGTACCTCAAGAAGCCTTTCATTGTGATGGTTCATTCTGAAGCGGACGTGCAGGCGTACAAAGACGTCCTGGAAGAAATGGCAAGTCATCCGATGTGCAAGGCCATCCTGGTAAACGGTGAAGAGGCTAAACAGGCCATGAGTTTTGATGTGCCCAGGCTTGTTTGGTTCCCGTGCACGATGCCGGACTATTTACTTAACGAGGCTACCGAGTGGCCAGAAGACCCTAGAGGCCTGCTCTATGCAGCCCGTCTGATCAACTGGAAACTCCCCGGAGTCCTGGCTGCCTTGACGAAGGAAGATGAATTCTTGAAGGAGGTCGGCGGCGAAGTTCACGTTCACGGAGTGGCTCCAGGGAGATCAGGCTTTCAGCTGGAGCAAGCCATGGAGAGCATGGAGCCTCGTTGGAATCGGCATAAGGGATTCTACAACGTCTTTGACATCCCAAATGCCAAGAAGATGTATCAGCGCCGGTTCTTCTGGGACGTTGTCAGGACTGATTTGGGCACAACATACTCTCGGCGTATGAATCTAGGAGCCGTCGAAGCGATTGGACAGGGATGTGTCCCCCTGGTGAGCCCGACCTTCGTCCCCCCGTGGACGCTTGAGTTCGCCATACCCTGTGAGTTTGACACACGCAATCCCGATCCCGCAGATGTCACGAGGAAACTCCGGGCAGTCAACGACAACTACGACAAGCACCGGCTACGAATGCGGCAGCTCATGCTAGAAGGCCCATGGAGCTATGAAGCCGTCAAGAAACAGATCCTTTCCATTCTGGATGTCGCTCTTAACTGACGGCGGATCTCTCACCGCGGCGCCCAGCGCGTAGCCTCGCATCTATTGGCGCGCCGCGGCGCGGAGGTCCACCGGTGGACTCCACGTTCCTTTTGAAAAGGACCTGAAAGGAGTTCGCAATGAACCTATTGAAATCGCAGGGAATAGCCGACAAATACGGGATAGATTCCAGAGTGCTCGAAGCCCTGGAGGATCAGGGCGCTCTGGAATCCTTTTCCAACCGAGATGGAGACCGTCTGTGGCAGGAATCGGACATCCAAAGGGTTTTGGGGGTTGAAGACCAGGGCACGCTTGATGACACGGGGAGTATTCGGATTGTAAATCCCGGAGCGACTCTGTTGTCGCTCCGCCCTACCGACTGCCCTTCAGATATCGGTGACAAGCCTTCGCCTTCCCATCCGAACTGCCAGGAGTGCAAGATCTCAGATCCTTGCAGTGACGCAACTTGCGAGATCGCTCAGAAAGAAAGTCGGTGTTGCATGCCTTTGAAATAGGGCTCATGCAAATTAGTTTCTTTTGGAGGCCTCTACCTGATGAGAGCTCCGGCTGGTATCCCGGTTGTCAAAGACATTGCTCTTGATCTTCAACCTGGGAGGGCTGCCAAGGCATCACGGAAGGCGACACACGGCAAAGGCCCATGAACTTGAATGCGAATATCTGGAAATCATGGTGTCTTTCTTTTACACCCATAAAGGACCGCACTATGCGCGTGCGTCGATTAACCTGAGAGTCGTACATCGTGAACTCAGGATCACTTGTCTCCAGTGGATGATACCCGGCTCGTATAAATCGTTCAGTCAAAGCCTCGGGAAAGCCTTGATTTGGAAACTGAGGGCTTCCGGATACGGCCCGCCCGGCTGGGCCCGGCTAACCTGCCAGCACGCTGGCTCGGGTCTTCAGGGCTTTCTTCACGTGGTCTCATCCATTTCCCGGCCCGCAAACTAGTCTTTCCAAAACATTAGACCGTGGACGGCCAAACAGAAAGGAGCCATCATGACAAGAGCCGATGAAGTGCTCAAGACGTTGGAACTAATCCTCGGTGACGATGCTGACTCGAAGAGTAGCGTACGGAGGTCTATCAAGGAGTTTGGCAAGAAGTACGCTGCCGGGGAAGCGGCGGCCTTGACGGTTGCCAAGTATGTCAAAGATCTGCTGCGAACTAACTCATAAGTATCGAGACCTACCTTACATTCCTACCGAGCAGTCCTGACTATCAAGTCGACTCGTGGAGCTATCGGCCCCACTCGTTAGAGATACAATTGAAGCAGTCTCATTTTGGCCAGAGCCTGGGGGAAAAGCTGGTCTTAATGTCCTCAGTGTTACAGACAAAGCAGTCGAGCCTGCCTCTTTGCCTGGAATAGGTAGTGAACTTCAAGAAACTGTTTCCGCCTCCTATGCCAGGGTTCTCAACGGTTGAACCGTTTAAGAGCAGAATTGCCTCACCTTCTTCAACTCTATCTTCAAGCCTACCGCCATCCGAGCAGATTCCGTGAATGCGTGCAGGGTGAAGGCTGCACAGAAGGTCCCTTTTCAAGAGATACTGAGGACTATGCAAAGCTTGCCCATGCACCGATTCCCATTGGGACATATCTGACTTGAGCGCGCCTCCGAGGAATGCTACATTCAAAACCAAGATCACGGCTGCAGCTGCACCGAAATGTGCGGCCGTCAATTTGCCTTTTAGCTTTGACTTCTCTCCGATGAAGAAGAGCCCCAAGCAAGCGACTGCGGCAAGCACCACCAACCAAATCAGGAACCAAAGCCACCCGGTGGTTAGCAATCCGGCAATAAGCCAGCCGAGCATTACTGCCGTTGCTCCGATTGCGAGCAGCTTCGTGGGAAACGCCTTCAGGCTCCCCTTATCTACTCCCTCCTTGATGCTCCTGAAGCCTTCCAGGAGACTCTCTTTGGCTTCTGCCGCCAAGTCTCCGGCCTTGAACCCAAGAGCCTTGAATATGTCTTTGCCCTCGTGAAGAGGGATGTCGTGCTTGGCAAAGAATGCTTTGATGTCTCCGATGGATGCCGTCTTAAGGCGCTCGATATCCTCACGAGGTATGTTAAATCGCTGAGCGAAGTCGCGCAGAACATCGCGAGTCCTCTCCGCTTTCGGAGACGCATTTTCTGAGACGTTGACACTGGCATCCACTTGACCCTCTGAAGCCAATAATCTCTTGTCCAAGTCTGCTTTGCTGACCAGCCCCGCTTTCATCAACTTTCCGAAAAGGCTTTCAAGCCCCTTCGGGGAAAGCTCATACTTCTTGATGAGTTGCTCATCGGACATTCCGGCACGGATGTCCGCCAACACCTGCTTTGCGGACAAGGTCTTTTTCTCAGCCACTTCTCAATCCTCTCACTTGGCGGCATGAAGCTATTTCGTGGTTTCGATCCTCAGCAACCGGCCCTGCCGGTCTCGAACCTCTGTCCGGCCGTCCTTGTCGATCCGTTTCTCGACAACCCGTCCCTTCGGGTCGCGGACGGTTGTGGTATTTCCTTGCTCCTTCTCTGTTGCACGGATTCGTCCGGTCGAGTCCTCGATCCTGGTCGTTGTGCCTACTGTTGTCCGCTTCTCGATCAAAGAACCTTGAGGGGCCCGGACCTTGGTGCTGTTTCCCTGGGCCTTCTCGACGCGCAAGAGCTTCCCCTTTGTATCGTATACCCGGACCACTGCACCTTCCGAGATCTTCTTTTCCAAGATCCGACCCCTCTGATCACGGATTATCGTGGTTTCGCCCAGGACTACACCGGGCAAGATGAAGAGAAGGATGACCAGCTGTACAAGAACCATCGCCGCCTACTCCTTGGAAGGAAACGAGAAAGGCCAACGAACTCTAACCATGCAATATGCCATAGGAAAACATACAAGGCAACAGGAATTTGCGCTTTTCGGAAAAATCTTTCCTGGACGAGGCCGGGAAGCCGCTTTCAATGACCCTGGTGAGAATCGCAGTTGGCGCTCCCAGAGCCATTGATGAGGTCTTGTGGCCTCTGATGTCGAGAGCTTTTGAGGAAACCACATAACTTCAGGAGGTTACCAGGCCCCTAAAACGTTGATACCGCAGCAACCTGATATCACTGTGAAAGGGGAGTTTTTCATGAAAAGACGAGGCGGATACACTTCTGACCGAATTCACGCCGTGAAGTTCCGGGCATCCCCAAGGACCTTCGAGGCCCTCAAAGGATTGTCTGAAGAAACTGGAATGGCCTTGGCATGGGTAGTCCGGAAACTTGTCGAAAGGGGACTCGAAATTCATCAAGCTCGACGGGCTTCCTGATGGGGAGTCCTCATTCCTTTTTATGCAGGTCCGAAGGTCCTTCCTGCGGGACACGCAATGACCTTGGCTTCATAAGATGACTGGTCGGGCCTGCATGCAGGCTTTATTGAGGACTCGAAGAACCTGCGGGAAGGAAACCCACGAAAACAACTGATGAAGAGATTCGTTCTCATTCGCAGGCCTGCGGGAGCAGGACTCCTTTGCGTCAGGCGGTTACAACACGCCGGAATCCTGACGGCTGAGGGAGTCAGCTCTTCCAGGGCCTCTGCTTTCCCCGGCCTCCTCTACCATCAGACCGACTCTCGGTTCACCTTTTCCAACAAGGGGCTTTCCTCTTCTGACTTCAAAAGACGGCCAGATGCTCTAGCCGTCAAGAAAAGCGAACGCGTAGGACGACCGTCACGCGGCGATCTCCCTGCGCCGGGGGCACCGGGCGCGGCCGTCACAGATCTCGGCTGTATCGAGCTGGTATGGGTTCGCCTCTTCTGGCCCTCTTTCGGAGCCTCTAACTCCCATCTTTCCGACAGTTTCGCTTCCCGGTCTTCCTAATAGCAGAAAGCTGCCGGCTCGATGATCCTCATGGACGCGGAGGTTGCGGGCTCCCTAATCCGTTGGATAGGGAGCCGGAATTTCTTGGAGGCCCCTATGCCCAAACACGCGCCAAGCGAGATACTCTGCCATCCCGACAAGATCGAGGTCTTCATTGTCAACAGCGCCAGCAACCGTCACGTTTTGCACGAAGTCTTTCCGGGCCTCATGAAGACCTGGACAGAGCGCTTCTGTTTGCGACGGCGAAACGAGTGCAAGGCATACAGGTGGGAAATTTACCTTTGGAACGAGGAGCTGCGTCTGACGTTTTCGGGCTCGCCAAGAGATCTTGTCCCTCGGCCGTCGTGGCACGAGAACCCTTTTCACGGCAGTCAGGCTCGCAATCAATATCCAGGCAGCGGCCGGAGCATGATCGCCACTCTCCGGATCACGGACAAGAAGAAGGTGAGTCCCAGGCACTATTCCGATTGCCTCTCCCAGATCCTGGCCGACTTTGAAACCTGCGGTATCGAGGAACGACCGCGCATAATCGAGGTCGCGTTGGACTGCTACACAGAGGAACTGTCCCGATTCGTATACAGGACGGTCCGGCTCACCCGAGACAAGCCCCTGAAGTTCTGTCACTACAAGAATGGGGCCTACCAGCCTGGCGGATCTCCCGACGGTGACAACACCGAATACAGCATGCGACCGGTATTCCAAACCCGAAAAGGATACGACGAATGGCAAAACGCCCGGACAAGGGAACTCATTTGCTATTCCAGACCCGAATATCCTTTTTACCGGGTTGAGATCAGGCTCGGGTACCGGTTCCTCGACCGCTTTTTCAAGTCGGACGAATACCACCGCTCAATGGAGTCCTCTGAAATCCCTCTGTTGGTGAGGGATTATCCGGTGAAGGCTCCAAGCAGGACCCTTGACCTCCTGGGATTCATTCCTTACTTCGTCCGAACCCAGCTTGCCTTTGAAACCATTGACGTCGAGAGACTCTACCGGAATAAGCCGTTTGCCAGGTTCCTGGCGTTGCACGACAAGTCACTGAGGGAGCAACGCTTCAGAATTGCGTCGCAAGGGTTGAAGGTCAAGACAACTGCGGTGTCACCTCCTCCAATCCATTATGTCCTCCCGAGGCAGATAGAGCTTTCAACTTAGTAGAAGTACATCCAATCACACCATGACCAATAGACCATGTAACTACGGTCCCTTGCGCATACCCAGGGTGAAATCACGGTCGAATTCACTCACACTCATGACAGACGACCACACATGAACACTCCCATTACCTCGTAACGCCAGGTAATGACAGGAACTTGTCTGTCATGTCCTAAATTCTCAGGACATTCCCGCTCTTCATGCCTTAACGCCTCTCTAAGGAGGGACCGGAGGAATACTTGTCTCAAAGGATTTCTCAAAAGGCCCACAGGACCAGGAATTCATCATGAGGTGCTCGTCTCCTGATCGTCGTTTCTCCCGATCCTGCTCTTGAACCAAGATTGAATGACTCACCAGGTATTCCAGAAAACGGGCCGGTTCCCTGACTAGATTTCGGTCGAGGAGTCATAGTGAACGAATTGAGCCCCCAATCCTCTGGCCCCCGCACGGGGGGCCGCCCCATAATGACTTTGCTCCTGTGAGCTTCATGGAGCGTCGCTGCCAGACAGCTACGTACGCCGACTAACCTTGACAGTACCTCCTGCTCGTCACCACTCCAGGAAACCAATCAAACGAACGCGCGACATCCCCAGAGGGATTTGACGCCAGGAAGGAGGAAGCTCGAAACCGATTTCATCTGCTAATTTCCTTTGAACCCGTAGGCCCACAAGGACTTTTCATAAAACCGCAGGCTGGCACTTCACCGGTCACACTCTTGAACCAAATCCAAGCTCCAGTGTTGGACAGAAAACACTTAAGGAGGAACGCTATGCGCGACAGAGCCTACCGAAGGCACCACTCAAGGCGAATGAAGGCAAAAGCACGAGACATCGCTCGGACGTATCAGGATTGTACTCCGGAGATGATCAAGGATTTTCAGCGAAGAAGTGACAATCTTTGCTGCCGTTCGGCTCCTCATAATAAAGATGTGCGACATGCGGTCGGTATCTCGAACCACAAGAAGTGGCTAACCCAAGACGTCCGAAATTGGGAGTCCGAGTATCAGGATGAAACATGGGAGAAGAAATATCCCATACCATTGGATAAGGAGGATCGCTCTATGTCTACTGTAGCAAATGAAGAAAAGGCTCATGATTCGTACAATGTTGACCTGCTCCTTGCTGAGCTGAAGCTCCACGTTGCACGACGGTTGACCTTCGTCGACACGGCGAGCCATGTCGGCAATGGCGACCAGATTCTGACTGATCCCTCAGCGATCCTGCGGCGTAACTGCAGGAACCGGCGGGCATCCGAGGTGATCGAGAAAGCACTCGCAGCAGGAGCCGACGCAAACACTCGCTTCGATTCATCCGGCAATACCCCTCTCATCGAAGCATCAGTTGCCGGGAATGCTGCGGTAGCAGAGATCTTGCTCCGTAGTGGAGCTGATGTCGCCTCGCAGAACAATGACGGTGAGACCGCTCTCATTGCCCTTGTGAAATCAAGCAAGTGCTCCTTGAAAACTCTTCAGCTCCTCATAAACAACGGTGCGGATGTCAACTGCCAGGATGCTTCCGGCAACAGTCCGCTTCATTGGGCAGCGAGAAGCGGTGCGAGGAGTATTCTGGAAACTCTGTTGACCGCAGGCGCCGCCTCCTGGATAACCAACAAAGCAGGCGAGATGGCTGTTGACGTTGCCCGTGACAAGGCAACACGGAGAAGAATTGCTCGCGCCATGCGTGCGAGAATTCCGCGCTACAACGCCTGCCTCAACGGATTGGGGACGAGGGACTCCCGGAGAGATCTTTTTGTATGGAATGACTCAAGGCAAGCGATCTGAAGCCCCGTGCTTTAGACAGGCTCCTGCTGTTATCTCTCGAATGGGGTCCATTTGATTCCGGTCTCCATGACAATGGCTTACCGGCATGTATCAGCGAGGCCGGCTGGTTCCCTTCCCCGATGCCCTCCATGAAGGCTCAATTCAGATATTGAGGCCGCAAATGTCCGGCCCCGGCACAGGGGGCCGCCCCATAGTGACTTTGCTCCTGTGAGCTTCATGGAGTGTTGTATGCTGAACTCCCAGGAACGACTCTCTTTCTGGTCCTCGTCGTGAGGATCTTCCCGAACACCAGCAAGATTTCCTGGCGGTCTTACGCGAGCTGGACAGGAAATCCGCCCGTGCGGCAGTAACTCAGAAGGCTTTCTGCCAACATCCCCGCCTATCAATCGGCTCCTGTGCAGGTCGGTCATTTTTTGCCGATCCCCAGGAGCCGGTCCCTCCCCAAGACCAAATCATTCCTCCCCAAAACCAGTCCCGCATTCGTGTCTTTCGCGCATCCCGCAAAGGGGATCAGGAGCACTGTTGAAGGGAGACCAGCTTGCATGTTGCGAGAGACACAATGTACCGCAGGGACCTCGGTCGACGCCGGACGAGCCGGTCAGGAATTCGATCCGACACTACCCGACGGCGAGGAATCCCGGCTGCTTCACCCGGGTGGACCTAATGCAGACCGGGTTTTCAATCGCATAATCTGCGGTTCAAGCGTGGACATGCAGGAGGTACCTGATCAGTCAGTCCAATTGATCGTCACGTCACCGCCGTACAACGTGGGAAAGGTGTACGAAGCCGGTCAGTCCTTTGAAGATTGGCTCTTGCTCATGAATCAAGTCTGCACGGAGATGTACAGAGTCCTTGTTCCGGGAGGTCGAGTCTGCATCAACGTCGCCGGTATCGGTCGAAAACCTTACCGTCCAACACATTACTATGTCACCGGAATCATGTTGGACCTGGGTTTTCCAATGCGAGGGGAGATTATCTGGGACAAGAGCGCGTCAGTCGGAACATCCACGGCGTGGGGATCGTGGCGCTCCGCGACCAATCCCGTCCTTCGAGATGTTCACGAGTATATCCTCATATTCAGCAAAGATCGGATGAAGGCGACGAGGACCGGCGCAGACACCATTGGCCGCGAGGAATTCCTGGAATACACGAAATCGATCTGGAAGTTCCCGGCGGAATCAGCCAAGCGAATTGGTCATCCTTCTCCGTTCCCTCTGGAGCTGCCAATGAGGCTGATTCAGCTTTACAGCTTCGAGGGAGACATTATCCTTGATCCATTCTGCGGTTCGGGTACGACCTGTGTAGCGGCGGCCAGGTCGGACCGCCACTCCATAGGTTATGACACTGTCGAGGAATATTGCGAGATCGCCAAGAAAAGATTGGTAAATTCCTAGACCTCTCCGAGTCTGGCCGTCCAGATTCCTCCGAGGCTAGGCGTTCAGGAAGCTCCCAGTCAAGGACGCATCTGAACTTCCTCCCAGAACGGAAACAATCCTTCAAAAACAGACTTCATGACTTGATCAAGTTTGTCCGGATTCTCAAGTATCGACTTGTCTATTCTTCGTTTCAGCAAGCGGCCGACAAAGAGCCATTCAACTGGACCTGTAAGCCTCTGATATGGGTAATTGATAATAAAGCTGGTCACTTGGGCGGTAGTAACCGGTGAGGAAGAGACAGAGGGCACCTCAATGGCTCTAATGCGATTACTCTTTGCGAACCTCTCGAAATCATCTCGTCGAGAATCGACAACTCTCTGGAATTCCATATAGGCACTGGTGACCACGCTCGGATTTCCCCCTCTTTGATGCTCAGGACCGAATTCAAATCCTACTCCAATGGTCACCATGTCCTTGTACATTCCAACATTGAATTGCATCTCTGCACGACCGCCATAGTTGTAGGTATACCAATAATGGCCTCCGCCGTCATGTTGCTGGATTTTCCTTATGCGGGGCTTGGCTCCAAAGGCTTTAGAGGATTTGGGATTAGGCTCTCTTGTCTTCTCCCTGATGCGGGGAATATTCCCAAGGATCGTGCTGTTGAGGTAGGGATTGAGCACGTCCAAGACAAGACTTTCCAGCCCAGGACCGAAAACCGACTCATTCTCGTGAGCCAAGGAATGGAACAACGTATCCGGGATTACGGGAGGTTTCATGGGGCGACTCCTCTTGACGAGGAATTGACGTTGGTCGCCCAAACGTTACGCCCCGCGCCACTCTCCTGTCAACCACAATGCCGGAGGTTCTCATCTTTTCTGGGAAAGTTCCCGATGTGTGCAGGTCCGTAGGGAGATTCTCGTTGATCCATCCTGAGGACCGGGAACAGTTTTCGCCGCGGCGGCCCTGATTGACTTCCGCCACGAATATGCTGAGATCGCCAGAATGAGGCTCGCTGAAATCTGACACCGTCTTCCCTGATGAGCCCGGAGCAGGCCGCCGGTACCTCTGGACGAGGCCGGTCTCTCCCGGAAGACCTGCTCTTGACAGTGGATAAGTCCTCCCAGAAGCGACTGTTACGCTTCTTTCAGACCAATGAACGCCGGCATCGTCTGCCACCAGGCCAAGGTCTCTCTTTGGAGTGTGCCGTCACGCAGCCCGGGAAAGTACCCTTATGAAGTTTGCCGTGTAATACTCGCCCGTAGTCTCCAAATCAATCTCAATGGCCGCTCCTACAAGGTCCCGAAGAGCTTGGTGCAGATCATTGATGTGGTCCAGCGTGATCCCGAGCTTCTTGAGATCGGAATCCAGCCAGTACATGCAACCGGGATGGAGTTGCGAGTACTTCCGCACGAGGATGGCACGCCCTGGAGGTTGGTCTTGAACTTGCATCTCCCAGACTATTTGTCGCCGCCCGGCCTTTGACGGACACACTTCTGCTTTCAAGAGCTTTGCCTGATAGACGCCGTCCGGCAATTTTCCACCTCGAACTTCTCTGTAAGCCTCATTCAAATCACTCAGGTCGATCTTCATATCAATTACCTCCCTGCAATTACTCAATAGGGGCAAATTCATCTATGAGAGAGCCCTTTGGGAGTAAGACACGTTTTCCGGCCTTCAATCTATTCGACGCGTCTTTGCAACCGCGTTGATTTGACGCCGAAGAAAATACGCCAGTGAAGTGGGTCGGACAGATCTGGAGGAGATCATTACTACTGGTGGAGGTGGCGACGAATTGACGCCGTTAAGGGCCCGTGCACAAAACGGCATTTACCCCGGCCCGTTGTCCCGGCCAAGGGGTGAAGCAGGGTTGAGACAGGAAGTGAGCGGTGAATTCAGGGGTTCCTTTGGGGCGCTACGGACGGGCACGCGACCCTACGGGCTGCACAATGGACGGATGAGTTGGCCCGACAATTACCGCCACAGAGTGGATGACGGATCAGGTTTCCATTAATGCATCGAAACAATGTGTTCCGCCGGTCCACGGTGCATTCCTTTCAAGCCTCGCTTCTAACTTCAGGGGGTCTTCTTGTGAACGATACACGTGGTCTCGCCGGGCAAGGCGAGATTGCTGCAACCTGATACGGTACACATAGGTAAAGAGATCAAAAGCCCCCCTCTTACCTCTGCGACGAACCTGCTCTGATCCGCTGTGTAAGGATGTGGATCGACTCCGAAGCAATCAGCGATAACGAGGCTGTCGTGGGCATGATCGGGGTACGGTTGCCGAGCATAAACCCCTGAACCTGGTATCGCGAGGAGTGGACCTCGATCGAACGTGCAGTATTTTCTGTGACGTGTGTGGTAGTAGTAGTCCCCATTCGTTGCTGCGTGCCTCAAGAAGTCTCCTGGAGCGCTCAGGAATTCCCAAGACAACACAGAGCGATAACCGGGTTCGGCTCTTGGGAGGAAATTCGGATCGTGCTTTTCCTTGATGAGACCGGACGTAGTCAGCCAGTTGGTCGCCATGCAGTTAGGACACATTGGACAGTTTATTGCATCCCAATCCGTTCCGCACATCGGACAAGTTACTTTGGACACGATTGTCTCCCTTCCTGTGCAATCCGCAAACGGTTCCAAGCGTCATGTCACCCTCGTGCTACAGCGAATACTGATCGGCATTGGCTTCAAGCCAACTCTCCGTCTGCCTATAATCGGGAGCGGCCCTTCGAAGATCCTCGTAGAAAGCCGGACCGTGGTTGTGCTGGTGGAGGTGGACCAATTCGTGGAGAACGAGATACCGTACGACGCTAGGCGGAAGAAGAATTACTCGCCAGTGGAAATAGAGATCTCCGGCCGCATTGCACGAGCCCCATCTGAATTTCAGATCCCGCACGGTCACAGATCGAGGCTCCGCCAAGACTCGTTCCTTGAGCGTCACCACAACTTTCGTAATCCATTTCTCCGCTTGTCGAGCATACCACCTGATGAAGTGTATACGACCATCCCCTGCTGCCTCACGCGCCATCAGAAAGCGTCCGTTCAGAAGCCTAAGTGGTGGCACTTTGGTTCCAACCTCTACAGGATCGAGGAGTTTCAAGCGATACTTCTTACCAAGGTAATGGAATCCCTCTCCAGTCACATATTCTTTGCGTCCGGCCGGACGGATCACGTTCTCCTTCTGACCAAGCTTAGTGTAAATCCACTCCTGCTTGCGCCGGATGATGGCTTCCAAGTCTCGTCGCTCCATGGACTCAGGGACATTGATGACCAGATCCCCGAACCTGTCCACGATGAGGTCAACTGTTCGGCGACGAGCGCTCCGCCTCACCTCGATTTCGAGGTCGTCGATATGAAGGACTTCGTTCACGATACCAGAAACCTGTGTCGGCTTTTTGCTAGGTCCACGAACCGGATTGCCAGTTCCTGGGCTTTGTCATTGGGAATCAGATGAGAACGTCGCAGAAAACGATATACCCAGTTTTCAAGTCTCTGTCGGCTGAGAGGATCGCGCCAAAACCCAACGCGGCGAATCTCCGTCTTGATGTGATCCACGATTTCGACCGTTGCGGTCACACTCCTTCTGAATACCTCGTCTTCCAACATTGAACCGGAAGAATCCTCGATAACGTCCTTCAAAAGACCGAAAAAGGGGGCTTGAACCTTAGGGTCGAGCCCCTCGACTTCCTGCTCCCGACCTTGTTTCAGTTCCTCCTCGATGAATCGGTGAAGTTGCTGTTCCAGTTCTGTCCAGTTGTCTCTAAGGTCCTGGAGAATTTGTTCGAGCTTCTCGCTCAACTTCGTAAACAGCGATGGGTCTTCATGTAAGTGAATACTGATATGGTGTCGTGCCGCGTGCAACATCCGGGAAGCTCTTGCCTGGGCCGATTGACCAACTTTTACATGATCGGGGAAGTTCACATCCAGGATTTCAATAGGTGGAATTTTCGGGTCTATGCCGTTGGCTGCAATGTAGTCATCGATTAGTTGTTTGACCTTGTGCTTCACGCCGTAAAGATTCAATTGGTCGTCATAATAAAGATTAGCAGCGACTTTGGCGATAAAACCGAGAATTTTCGCATCTTTGATGTAGGGCATGGCTTCGGGTCTCGGCATGACGATACCGAGGCTTTCCAGGAAAAGGCGGAGCTTGTTGATGAACTCGGCCCGAATCCTCACGTCCGCGAGTAGATCGACGCATGCCTCCACTTCGCGAATGCTTGGAATCCCACGGCTCAAGAAGACGTCGACTACACGCCTGTGCCGGTCTCGCAGCTTTGGAAGCTCATTTTGGACGTCGATCATAGGATCATGGGGGTCGTCCTCGAAGCCGCCCAGAGCATCGCGCAAATGCCGGGCAACACCGATATAATCCACCACATATCCACAGTCCTTGCCGCGAACCCTTCTATTCACCCGAGCAATCGTCTGAAGTAATTCATGAGCTATGACCCTGCGGTCGAGGTAGAGCACCTGTTCAACTGGTGCATCAAAACCCGTGGTCAACATGCTCTTGACACAGAGGAAGGCCAGACCGTCCTGCTTCGTGGGATCATCATGAACGAGAGGCTTCTTGAACCGGGTAATGTGGCCGTCTTGTTTGAGCTTGTCAGTCCATGCGCGCCAGGAGGGCGGGTCGTTATGGTAATGCGAGACGACGGCAGCAAACTCCAATCGCCTGATGGTATCCAAATAGGGTGCGGCACCGATCAAAAACTGCGTGTACTCATCTTCGTGCTCGAGGTCATCATCCGAAAGGTTCAACTTATGATGATCAAGGGCCTCAATTTCCCGAACGAGGAGACTTCGGGATTCCGTAAGCGCATCTTGGTAGCGTAGGGCGGCCAATCGGGAAACGGCAACCACCTGTGCCTTGAAGCCGTTGGGGAGCACAGCCCGCACATAGTGCCTCAACATGTCCGTCGCTTTTTGGGCTATGAGCTTGGGAGCCTCCAACACGTCACCCTCGGCCGCGTACTTGTTCTTTATGACCTGCTTCTCAGCTTCGGTGTAATCGCGAAAGAGGTCCTCGAAATTCTGATCGAGTCGATCTGTGTGTTCCACCAAACCCTCGGCAGTACGGCCCTCGTACACTATCTTGACAGTCGCTTCATCGTTGACCGCTTCTTCCAGCCGATACATGTCTATGAAGTTGCCGAATATCGCCTGTGTGCTCACCTTCTCTGAGCGCATGATCGGCGTCCCGGTGAACCCGATCCTGGCGGCGTTGGGCAACGCTTTCATCATGTTTCCGTGGAAAGTCTTTGTGTGGGACCTATGGGCTTCGTCGATAAGGATAAGAATGTTAGGGGACTCATTTAGGATCTCAAACTCCTGTTCTCGAATCACCTGCCGCAAGGTCTTCGTTTTCGGCGCATCAGCCGCAAGCGCTCCTTCAGCACTTTTGGGCGGAGCAACCGGCACCACGTATTCGAAAACTTCGGCCTCACCTGTCCGTGTCAGGTACTTCTGGATCATGGCAAAGACGATATCCGGGCTCTCCTCCCTGAGGATCGCTTTGAGTGTCTCTGTGGGGGAGGAACGTCGCCTGTTATCCTGGTCGTCCGGCCGGATGATTTCATCCGTGAGCGCGGCGGTCTCTCGAAGCTGTTTCTCCAGGTCCGTTCGATCCGTGACCACGACGATTTTGAAGGAACGCAAGTCCGGGATGGTCCGCATCTTTCGGACAAGGTAAACCATGGTTATGCTCTTGCCCGAACCCTGGGTATGCCAGATGATCCCTCCCCGACGATCCTGGTCCTTCTCATCCTGTTGCCGCGTCTTGCCAGTAAGCAATCTATTAGTGGCGGAATGCACGGCGCGAAACTGCTGATAACGCGGTGCGATCTTGATAAGTTTCCCATCAGTGGTCTTGAAGAGAATGAAGTTCCGAAAGATGTCGATCAGGCGCTCAGGACGCAGCACGCCTCCGGCCAGCAACTCCTGGCTTTTGAGACTTTCAGTCGGTTTTTCAAGCTCTTCCGCCAACTGCTCACGAGTAAGCGGAGCCGGGTCCTTCCACTCCAGGTAGTGCTCATGATAAGCGCCGAGTGTTCCCAGACGTGCTTGATAGAAAGAGGAGACGACCATCAGTTGGTTGAACAGAAAGAGTTCCTCGACACCTTCGTCGTCGTCCACCCAGTAACGGTTATTTGAGTAGCGTAACAGTTGATCCAGCGCTTCACCGATAGGGTCTGTGATACTCGGGCTCTTGCATTCCACAACCACAACAGGAAGACCATTCACAAAGAGGACTACGTCAGGGATCACGAAAGTGCCAAACCCTGGAAGATCAACTCGGAATTGGTTAATGGCGAGGAAGTTGTTGCGCAGCAGCTTGTCCGGATCGAATTCAATGAACCGGATGAGGCGTTGCCGCCTATCGCTCGAGTCCGTGGACTCGACGTAAACACCTTTGATGAGCCGCTCCGTAATAAGCCGGTTCTTTTCCAGAAGCGCTTGGCCACCCGTAGCTTCAAGCTGTCGAATCGCCCGGTCTACCGTAATTTCATCCACCGGCCCATCGTCAGCGTTGATACTCTTGATGGCCTCGCTCAACCTGCGGTAGAGCACGACCTGGCGGAAGTTTTCCCTTTCGGTTAGATCGGGTACGTCAATGTCTCCCGGTATGTACTGCCAGCCCGTACGTGCTAACTGCCGCAATAGCGGTCTCTCGACCTCTGACCATTCAGTGGGGGTACTGGTCGGCGGTTTCAGCTCAGGAACGGAATTCATGCCCTGAGCCAACCTTCCTCCTGGAGTCGCTCCCAGGCAACTCGGATGTGCTCGGGTTTGAACAGCTTGCTCTTTCGGTCGTTCCATCGTCTCATGGCCGCTATTGCGGTGTCGGCATCGCTGGCCTCACGATCATGTTTTGCAAGCCAGTGCACTGAAGAGAGCAATTCCATGCCGTAGGGCGTCTCGAACCCGTCTACGAGGTCTGCTACCACATCCAGCTTCTCCAAGGCCTCCGGATGATGTTGGAGGAACGCATCGGCCTGCCCCGCCGCCCCCGTCAAAAGCTCGATCTCGACGTCCGGCTTTTGAGTATCTCCATATCCCCGGATATAATGGCCTTCGAGCACCTCAAGGACCTTGTTCAAGTTGTGGGCGTACGGGCCGTAGAGGTGTTTGACGTAGCGTAACCGTAGTTCCAAACCGGATTCCTGAAGAAAATAGGCAAGCTTCTGGATTTCCAATAGTGTGAGCCGGTAAGCGTGACGGGCGTACTGTTGCATAAGCTTGACGAACAAAGCTCGGGCGATGGTCATGCGTGGTTTACCGGTGCCAACGGGCATGTCCTTTGCCGCAGGGGCTCCCTTGGGTTCATAGAGCATGACACGCACGTCGGGCAGCGTGGAAAAAGCTTCCTCAATGATGGCCCGCACCCTTTCCCAGTTCAATCCGCCCAATCCGCATCCTAGGGGCGGGATCGCGATCGAGTGGATATTCCGATTTCGCAGTTCCTCCACCAGGGCTTTTGTCCCGGCTACAATGTCCTCATAGCGGCTACGACCTCGCCAATGGCGTTTGGTGGGGAAATTGATGACGTACCGCGGGTTGAAAATCTGCCCTGTCTCGAAAACGAACATGCGCCCAGGCCGGACCTCTTTATGTCGGCAGGCGGCTTCGTAGGCCCTGAAGTTTTCGGGAAAAGCCTTCTTGAACTGCAAGGCAATGCCCTTACCCATGATGCCGACGCAGTTGACCGTGTTGACCAGAGCTTCAGCGTCGGCCTTCAGGATGTTCCCTTGAGTTAGCTCGATCATCTTCGTCTCCCTTCCTTAATAATACCAACTCGCGTGTACCTCTGTCGGCGTCGTCACTCCGTGATCGGCCAGGATAGTGTCCACTCGACGCCGGACGGCACTGTTCAACACGGCGATCCGGGTCACCACATCCCATGGACAGAACCTGTGCACGAGAAACTCGGCCTGCTTTCGGCGTTGGCGGTCCATGTCGTCCACGTTGTCCGCCCAGTAGTCGGCATAGACCATATCCCAATCAACTTCAACCAGTTTTGATACATTATCAAACCATTTGGTGAAGAACGCAATCCCGTGTCCGTCTGAAAAGACAAAACCGAGACGGGCGCTGATGATTGCCTGTACGGTGGATACGGCATAAATCAGAGGTGCCTGTCCTTCACGGTAACCCTCTACTCGGCCGGTATGTAGCTGGAGGAGCATCGGCGAACGGGGTCCCAAATAGAAAGAAACATAATCATGCACCGAACCGCATGGACCGCAAGGAATGGCTCGCTGTCGACGGACTTGCTGGATCTCAATGTTGTGAATCGTCCGGTACACGAGTCCGTCGTTTGGTACGTGATTCGGGGCATGCATGCCGCCCCTTTCCAGACACACCGGTAGGTTGTCCAGGTGCATGAGGCGGTAGATCGGCGTAGGTTGGGGCATGGGCATCAAGGTCATGCCTCCTTCAACGGTCCAGCTTCCGGCGACTCGCCGCTTTGAAACATTCCGGCGAACCCTTTACCAGTTCCAACTCATATCGTCGCCGATCCAAAACTTCCAGTAACCCCATCACGTGACCATCTTGAATCGTGATCTTCCCCTTGGACTCTTGAATCTCTACGCCTGTCCTCTGGCAAAGCTTCTTCAACAATTCCTTATCGATACTCTTGGTTGCTCCCTGTGCAAGAATCGAGGCCAAGTAACGTGCGGCACGTGGGTGCTCACTGGCGTAATCCTGAACGTTGGCGAAGTCCACAAAGGTGAGATCATTCTGAATGGTCTTGATATTCTTTGGGACGGCCGCAAGTATCACCTCTTGGAGCTTCCCGGCGAATTCGAAACCGCTAGGCCGCAGGATGTGTATATGCGCGGAGTCAACGAGTAAATCGAAGTCCTTGTCCAGCTTGAAAACGTGGTCTTCGACGATCTTCAAAGCGTCGGTAACCAGCCGAATCAAACGACTCTTCAGCACTCCTTTGAATTGGGTCGCACGTCGCAGGGCTGTTAGCCTCCGTTTCTTCTTGTCCGTCATCCGAACGAAATAACAGAAAACCTCCGAGGGATTCGACAGGGCATCCTTGTCTGTGGGCAGGTTGTTTGCCTCATGGAGTTGACGCATCGCCTGTGCCAAATCATCACTGAGCGGTAGGTGTACGTACTCGCAAGCCGCATGCTTTTCAGACGGCTCGTATTTCGGCGGATCGCTGGTGAGTTTCTGCATGGAGTCCCAGGTGTACTTTGTCATCTCTTGGAGCACCGCCTGCACCCCGCCGTCGACCGTAATGCAACAAAAGGTCTCCGTGTCGCCATCATTCCGGCCCACACCGAATTCGACAGTCCGCACCGTGCCGAAATCAAAGTTGAGTTTCATCAGAACCCCTCGAAATAGACGGTGTCGCTCAAACGGTATACCGACAATCGTTCTCCAGGAGATATGGATACCCGTTTGGTTATCAGCACCTGACTCAATCTCCCGCTGAGCTGATTGTCATCCGCGGGCGGGTAGATGGTGAATACACGATAGCCTTTTGCAGCGAACATGAGGTTCATGTAATGAAGATTAAGATGCCAGAATAGGAACACGATGAAACTCAGCGCAGCGAAAGCCGAAGCCAAGTCCCTCCAGTTGCAAAGATTGGCCGTATAGAACGGCAGGAGCATGGCGAAGAGGTACACCAACAGATGCTCCCGATGGTCTTCTGCGGTCCCGACCACGATCTCCCGCATTTCCCGGAGCTTCTTGGCGGTCTGAATCCGCCACCACAAGAAGAAGTTGGGTGCAACCACCATGAAGGCACAAAAGGGGATGAAATAAGCATCCGGGACAATGCTGATGCCTCGGATCGCCCAGAGAACGAACAGCGGCGAGATACTGCTCAACACCATCAGCAGTCGCGCCACTTTCAATCCTTCCGTGGGACCTCGTTCAGGCATGCGTGTTCCCCATATATGACTTGACTCTCACGCGACCGCTCAGCAAGTCCTGCATCAAGCCCTTCTTGATATGAGTCAATTTGAAACAATGGGCTGTTTCTGCACAGATACGTTGATCTATCTCGCTAACAGCAATACTGATTCGGGCTTGCTCTGACATTGTTGGTTTGGCAATGAGTAGGCGTTCAACAGTTGGAAGGTTCATGCCAGCTTTGGCGCCCTGATCATTCAGCACATGGAATTGTCTTTGAGAAGGACCTGAAGCCAGATAGTTCCCTATCCAATAGGCGTTCGCCTCGGTTGTATCCAGCTTAACCGAGGCAATGTGTTGGTTAACGTATGCCTCGCCAATATTTTCAGGGCACACACCTATCACCCCGAGATCAGCCGTAATCGAAATGAGAATGTCTCCAGGGCCGACTCTCGTCCGTCTCGCCTCCGTCATGCCAGACGGTAGCTCAACGTGTTGAACATCGTCAAAACGCATGTGAATATGTTCTCGCGTCAAATTGCTTATCCGGAGGAAGACTGCCCCCTGCTCCGAGTAATAGGTGGCCCAGCCACGGCTTCCGCTTGTTACGGACGTGGCAATCGATCCCAAAGGTACGACGTCCCAGGAACGTGGTAATGGTCCCAGGGTCGAGTTCTTGAATTGCTCTGGATGACTCCGAGGGTCCCGCAATTGGCCGTCTTCGTCCAAACCGCGGGTCAACAGGTCGTGCAGCAAGCCCTGTTTGATCGCCTTGAGCTTGGCGATGAGCGCCTCCGTCTTCGCAATCGTTTCGTCGATCCCTCTAAGGACCCGAGCAACCCTCTGTTGCTCATCGAGGGCAGGAACCCAAAGCGGCACATTCTCGACAACCGCGGTTGGCAATCCGTAACGGGTCAATCCATTTGCAGATCGGGCGAAATATCGGCTTAGGCGGTCATGAGCCAATTGTTTTGCTAAGAAGATCGGATCAAGACAATCTTGTCGCGGGCGGATCAGTGCCAGATGATAGCCACAGAGCACATCTGAGAGAGATTCCTCGATAACTGCTGGAATACCAATGTCGTACGGTGTCTCCGAGTCTTTCGTGATGATTACGTCACCGCTTTCCAATGCGAAGCGTGAGATTTCAGAGTCAGTCGCTGTGGCACGCATGAAATCCTCATCGCCGCGAATGAACTCGTTGTTGTAGACATCGGTGTAGTTGCAGAGTCTAACGGGCTCTTCACCCGCGTACGATTTCTTATCGACACCGCTGAATCGGATATCTGCGACAGTGCCGAGCGGCATCTCTTGCCAGCCATCCGGCGGAGATGCACCATGTTGACATTTCGCACATTGCGTCAGTCGAGCGTCTTTAACTGACATATCCGATGCTCCTCAACATGGTGGCCAGCTCCCTGACTGCATCGTCCTTGGCGGTTTCAAGAATTTTCATAGGTGTCGCATACTTGTCCCACCAGTTCTCGAAAGCCGCTACAACCTCCTGACGGTGAGTTACCATGTAGCGCTCCAGGTGCTTGGCCATACCCTCTCGGATGAGGTCGAGCACTATGTCGCGGTCGTCCTCGTCGCCTAATCTCGCACGCGCCTGCTCCAGACGTTTTACCAGGGCTGCCTTGAGCTTCTTGTGCCTCTTCCGGGTAGCAGTCAACCCCTTCTTGATCAACCTGTAAGGCTCCACAAGTTGCTCGGCTTCCATCATCTCTTCAACAATGGGCTCTAACTCTTCAATATTCTCCATCACGTCTTTTGCGGCAGCCTTGGTCTTGCTCAGATTCTTGAGGAAATCAATCGGGGTTAAGTCGTCACCGCTGTCGAGCGGAGGGAAACGCACGCGGCCGATGCGCTCCACCAAGCGCCCTTTGAGGTCCTTGATCCTGTCCTCCAGTTCCTTGCCGTAGTTGCGATCTTTCCCGTCATATTCTTCGTCGCTGTCCTCCAGGTGCTCACCACGCTCGAAAGCTTCTTTTTCGGCTTTCAGTCGCTCGATCTCGGCTTCAGCATCAGCAACTTCCTGGAGGTATTCGGGAATGAGCTTAACAACGATCTTGTGCTCCAGAGGCTTGAAGTCATCGTCCTGGCTATCGTCTTCACCCTCGATGAAGTCTTTGATAGTCTGCACCCAGCCGTCAATAAGGCCTGTGAAGTCCTGGGCCACGATGGTCTTGAGCTCATCATGGGCATGATTCCACCAGGAGGCAATCACGCCCGCGATCTTGAAACGGTCAAGCAGCCCCACTGGGGCAAGCACTTCTTCGAACGAGGCAAGATAGTCGGCGCGAACCTTCATCACGTTGTTGTTCCCGGGTAGACGCTCCAATTTGTCTTGGTGCTCGACCCACCACTGGGCAAAGGCATCGCGAAGCTGTTTCTCCGTTGCACGCACTCCTGAGTCTTCCTCGATAACTCGCTTGATGGCAGCACGGTTGGTCACTGAGGGAACAAAATCGAAATATCTCCCATCCCGTTCCACGAATAGTGTCGGCAGCTCTAGGCCGTGTGAAGCCAGGAGATCTCTCTTCGCCTCGACTTCGGCCTTAGGGACACCGCCCACGAGGTGAGCCCGAACATCGTGCGGTTCAGGTGGTGGAGCGCTGTCAGCATAACGACGTATGTTCAGGTTGTAGTCGTTGGCGACAACCTCCTCGATATCCACCACTCGTGAATAGCCCGGAATGGTCTCGTAGTTTTTAAAGGTGCGGACGATCTTCTCGGCGTGTTCAGGGCGCAGGTAATTCTGGGCTCGACCTGTCTCATAGTCCTGGTCAGCGTTGATGAAGAGGATTCTGCCCTGCCGTTCTTTGGGCTTCGCTTTACCGTTTTGACGCATGACCAGGACACAGGCGGGAATCTGCGTGCCGTAAAAGAGGTTCGGGCCGAGAGCAATCACGGCCTCGATGAGATCTTCCTCGATAAAGCCATTGCGGATCTTTCCCTCTTTCCCGCCCCGAAAGAGTATTCCGTGCGGTGCAACCGTGGCCAACATCCCGTTGGGTCGGAGCACTGCCAGCATATGCTGGATGAACATGAGTTCGGCCTTCTTGCCCGACTCCGGGCAGAAACCGTAGGGGAAGCGTTCCTTGAATTCCATACCTTCGCGGCTGTAGTTGATGCCGAAGGGTGGATTGGTGATCACCCGATCGAATCGACGGAGTTCGCCGTGGTCCAGGTGGCGCGGATGAGCGAGGGTGTCATTATTGTAAATATCGGCCTTCTCACGAATACCGTGCAATATCATGTTCATCTTGCAGACGACCCACGCTGACCCGCTGGAATCCTGACCGTAGAGGAAGAGGTTACTGCCATCGCCGCCGTGCTCTTCCACGTAACGCTTGGAGAAGATGAGCATACCGCCCGACCCGCAGCATGGGTCATAGATTTCCATCCTCTCTTGGGGCTTGACCAGCCGGACCATCATGCGGACCACGTCACGCGGGGTGTAAAAATCGCCCCCTTTCCGGCCTCCGGACTCGGCGAACATGTAAATGAGGTACTCGTAAGCCGAGCCGAGCAGGTCAGTATGTTCAAAATCGCTGTTTCGGAGGCGGTATTTGTTGAAATGCTTGATCAAAGCCCGGAGCTTGTTATCGGGCAACGAGCTGTCCCCGACTTTTCGGGTGAAATCGATGTGGTCCATAACGCCGGAGAGCACCATATTGGCCTCGGCGAGTGCCCCGAGCGCCTTGTTCAGGCCGTCGCCAACCTTGTCGTGCAGGTGGTCCCGGATTTCGGTCCAACGGGCACGTTTCGGCACGAAAAAGAGGTCGTAATTCCGCGGGTCGTCTGCTGCCTCCTCGGCCTCGGCCTCCGTGGCGCCTGCCTGCAGTTCTTCCTGAAGGACTCGCTCACGCTCTTCGTCAAAGACATCCGAGCACCGTTTCAGGAACAGCATCCCGAAGATAAAATCACGGAATTCGGAATGGTCCATCCGGCCGTACAGGATATCCGCGGCTCCGTATAAGTGTCGTTCGAGTTTTGGAAGTGTAAGTTTGGCCAACGGGTCAATCCTCTAGCCCACCGGACCGTCAAGCGCTCCGGCGTTTCTCTGCGTCACCTCTCTAAGAGAGGAACACTGACCTACCGGCCAATAATCGGGAGGGAAAAGCGACTTCCTCCTGGGCCAACGACGTTTCTCCCGGATCTGAAGAGGACTTCCCCGTCGTCGTTATTGGCCCTGCAGGCTCTTGTTGGGCAACTGAAAATTGAGGCAGATTATTCCGAAGCGCGGTGGATTGTCAAAGGGATTCGAGCCACCTCTCGTTATTTCACGTACCCGGACGAAAGGCTCGCCGGGGCGACCAGTCCCTGGGCGATCTTGTCCGTCGGGACCCATATGGCTTTGTCATGTCCGTCCAACCCGCCGTATGAGCGAAGATCATACAAGAATCGGGACAACCCGGAAAGGCATTCAACGCTGTCCGTCCCCCGGGGACATGATTGAGTTCTCAGCCTCAGACTTTCCGGTGGGGTTTACCATACTGGAAATGCCATGATATATCCAGCAGGTAAATCGCCGACATTTCTCCGCGCACTCCGCTTTTCGTCAAACGAGCCCGTAACGCTCGGAGAAGCAAAAACTTCACCCGTTCGGGACTCCCTGTAGCCCGCTGGCCCCCTGGAATTCCCTTACAGAGTTAAGGCCCCTTCGAGGCGTGAATCCACCGTGAGCCCTTGAAGCCTTTCGATTCCCTCCCACAAACCCGGTCCGGGGAGCGCGTCGACGCGCTCGTCATCAACCCCTCGTATAAGGGACTCCGAAAACTGGACAGGGGATCAAGGTGGAAAAGGCTACCTTAGTGATGTAGAAACCTGCGGGGGTCACGAGGAGGCTTTGGTTGCCAGGCATGAGAAGACGATTTGACTGGGGTTTCAAGGCACGGGTTTACAGTGACCGATCCCGAGACTGCGGAGATTATACGACAGGCGGGCGTCTCATGGGGGCAATAAAGAGCCCACTCCTCGAACAAAATGCTATCCCGATGCCAGAACCCCGTTTTCCATCTTCACCGAGCTACCCCCGGGAGACTCACTCGTGCCGACTCCTCGAGCCCTGATGTCACCCTGAACATCCATCCGGCGTTTCCCCACCACATAGAGTGACAGGCGGCAAGAATTAGGTGACGGGACTACCGGGCTACGGCCCGACTTTTATCTGTCGCACGATCTTGAGCTCGCTTACCGCAGTCCTCGTAATGGGATTGGCCTTGCTCAAGGTTCCTTCCGGCGATCCCTCGCAGCAAGTTCACCTGGAGACTAGATCCTGCCCTCTGGCCAGTGCACACTTGGGGTCCTCAGTTAGACCCAAAATCGTTTGACAGTGACCGTATAATTGGCGATTCTGAGTGGCTCGCCTCGTGCGTTCCGTGTCTCTGGCAGAGTTCGCCAAGACCGTGGGCACTGAGGTGTTTGATCGTGCCTCGTTCCAGGCGACCGACTCGTGCGATGCTCTCCAGGGGAAGGAAGGAGTAAGTATGGAAATTAATTGGGACATGACGTTGCTGCCTCCCTCCGGAGGGCTAACTGGAGACCCTTCGTGCCTAAGTATCGTGGATCGGTTCTTGCAGCATGAGTCGAACCTCCATAGGGTCAACAGGGTCGCTCACAGAGAGTCCTCTTTCGGAGAATACCAATCATTGATTGATTTCTTATTGGTAGAGCTGATGTCTGACTTCCGGCCTCCGTGTGTGAGATTTTACGAAGGAAAGGGGAAACTGCTCAAGGACTTGTATTCGACGGAGAAGATTTCGGAAATTGATCAAGCGCTGGCCAATATCCTCGAAGTCTTGATCTCCCAGTACTGGAAGAACTGGCAGGAATTTAAGGGAGGCTACAAAACGCTGCTGAAGAACTGGGAACCCTTGTAGGTCCAAGTCGCTCCGTCACGGATAGTCCCCAAGACGAGAGATCTCTGCCAGGCAACGGATCAAGCGGTCCGGCCGGGGGGTGCCGTTCTTTTGGTTTGCATTCTTGCCGAGACGGGAGAGCCCATGGTTTCCCCCAGCCTGTAGGCTGAGGGAAATCGCCACAAGAAGTGCCCGCATATCCTCTTTAATTTCTCTCAATGAATGTCGGTCTGCTCTATTGGTCCGTTTCGGCCCTAGTTGCACCCTATGCGGCCGTCATACGGAAAGTGAAGGCTTCCGTGGAATTGGGCGGGAGGCCTTCCGGCGCGAATCTTCCGCCCCCCAGCGAGCGCATCGCCTGCTCAGGACCTGTCTGGTCAGGCCTCCCATAGCCCTTTCGCGGTTGCCCCCTCCTGGCAAGTCGGCTTCAGAAGTGTGTTTCATTCACGAGAAATGACATCACCCTCTTTGTTATCCTCTTTTAAGGGCATTACCTCTTTTCCGCCAAGTGTCTCCAGGACCCCGGCCGAGGCATTCAACATGGCCTGCTCACACACGCCCTGTCAGCCTGCGGATTCCGACTCCCAGACTTGAGGATCAGACCACAGGTTCGGTCTTAATCCGCGTGAATCTTGGGCCAGATCATTATCTGTTCCTTGAGAGTCGTACGGTGGGACTAACGACCCAGGCGGCCCTACCGGTCCCCGGGGACCGGGCGGACCTTGGGGTCCGCGGAGTTCCTTCCGGAGTTGCTCGTTATTCTTCAATGCTTTCAAGAGCCGGTCTTCGGGAGCACCGCTTAACACTCCGTAGCTCACGACTGTCAAAAGCAAGATAATTGCTAAAGGAATCAAGCGCCAAGCAGCGAGATGAACCCCCACGCGATACCTATTGGCAAGGCTCAGATTGTCACTACATTTCAGATTGTCCTCCACTAGTTTGTACTTGGCGTCTTCGGTATCGGTGTGATTGCCAGAGCAGATTTTCTTGTAGTCCACGATGGGGACCTTTGCAACCTGGAAAGCCACTAAGACGAGATACACAGACGCAGCTATTGGGCCAAGCGGGATTAGTGCGAGCCATTTCGGATCGAAATTCGACAGAACAGCAGCGTCAGCTGCAACGAGAAGGGCGCAAATGGTCAATAACACCTTGTTCTTTTCATCGATGGTTCCACTCCTGCTTTCCTCCAATTGCCTATATTCTATCGATTGCTGGAGCAGGAAATCTATTTCAATTCGCTGGTTAATCAAGGCTTTCCCAGGAGAGCTCTCATCGGCGGAGTCATCCTTGAGCCTGCAATTCCTGATTTCATCAAATGCGTGGCCGGGATTGACAACGTACATCAGGACAAAGGTTATGCCGTCAGCTACGTAGCCTATGCCTTTTTCTAAGTTCTTAAATAACGAGCCTCCAACAGACAAGATTATCCCCTAACCGTGAGATCATGCCTCAACGAGGACTCAAAGAGACCAGCGATGTTAGTATCTGCCTGAAGATCCAACCAGGCCCATTGGCCGTTGGGATTAATCTCGAAGAAAACCCATGCTCCGTCGGCTGCGATGGCGAAATCCAAGGCGGCGAACCGCAGTCCATAACCCTTGAGGAGTGCGCAGACCTGAGTGGCAATCCCATCCGGCACATTAACTGTGCTGTATGAAACATCACACATGTTGTTTCGACGGATGTCCAAACGTTGCGTCCCGTCGGTATCCCTGGCTTCCATCCCTACGGAAACGATTTCATTATCGAGCACTACCATGCGGACGTCGAGCGCCTTGTCAATACGCTCTTGAAAGAGGACCGGGCAATCCGTGATAGTGTCGAAAAGAAAATGATGCTCCGCCGTGAAGTCACGAGTATAGATGACTGTGTCCTCGCTGGGGGTTAGTCTTTCAATGTAGCCGGTTGCAAGAGGCTTCACAATCGTTCCGGTTGCCCGTTTCTGCACAAAGAGCTTCGCCTCCATCGGCTCGTTTGTCACTAGGGTTTCAGGAATCCGGAGACCAAGTTTCCTGGCACGGGTAAGCTGCTCGATTTTATGACTGGCTTTGAAGTTCTGGGCAGGATGATTGATCCAGCCACTTTCGGGTAAATGAGCGAGAAATCCTTCCCAGGCTTCCGCCCACTCGCGAGCAGCGTGCTGAGCATCGAACGGATCGCCTTCACTGACTGGCTTTACGGGCTTAGGTCGTCTCACTATTACAGCTCCAATCCGATCGGGGTCCATCTCGTGCTCTCGCCATGAGACGGTCGGACGTGCCTCGCGATAGACAAAACGCGTCAACCCTGCATCTGTGTCGGTGTTGTACCGAACAAACGGTATATCTGCTTGCCTTAATCGGTTGCACAGATAGTCCGACGTGGCATCCGCGGAGTTGGAGATGATCAGAGCACGCCTTGTCATGATCAACTCGGATTTACCGGAATGGCCCGATATCCCAGACAATCGGGATCCTGATCCGCTTCCTCCCTCGCCACTTTTGTGACAGTCTGGGTTCCGCTGTACGAGCTGACCCCAATCGAGGCATATCCGGAACCCGGAGGATCTTGATCCATTTCTTCTCGGGTATTGGTGATAGTCTTGGTCGCCATCAGCGTACCCCGATGAATTGCGCTAAAATCGGCACTCGCAACATCTTGGTCATCCTCTTCACGCGCGGCGGTCTGGGTTTTTGTGGCCGCTGCGTTAACAGGTGAACCCGGCAGTGAGGTAGTCACGTGTTCCTCAAAGTGACTCCAGAAACTCGCAGCCTTCATTTTTCCCTTCTCCAGATTTTTTGACGGTAGTGGTCAGTAGGGTCCTACCAAAACTGATCTCTTACGTCCAGTCCAAATCCATAGCTAGATGGCCCTTGAGGCTTTTCTGAGATGTGAGAGAGCAACGGAACCAGATTATCGCTGGTAAAGCGAACACTTACCACAGGCGTCACACCTGCAGCCTTTTTCGGACCTAGAATTCTCAGTGGCTTGGGGGCTGAAAATCTGGGCTTGTTTCAATCGCTCCTTGCCCCTGTCGTCATCGAGGCAAAGTGCCAAGAATTCGTCTACCTATCTCCTCTAGTTCTTGTCAACAGTTTCAGGCCCGCTCTCCTCAGTCGGGTTCCTTCGTCCATGAGCCTTATACGGCTTTATTCCGGAAACTGAACGCTGCTACGGATTGGGCCGGGGGACCGCCCCCGGCGCAGGTCTTACCCCGTGGCAGGCCGTAATAGGAGGGGGTTGATAGTCTAATTTTCACTCCTCGTCCGTCATGCTCCCAGGGTTTCATATACACAATACTAGTGTAGTGCTAGTCACTTACATTCTAATGTTCACCCTAAGTCGTGCGCAGGTGAGCCGCCCCCCTCTCTTGGCCGATTACCTCCAAATACTTGTTGATTATGGGTTTCAGCGCTCTGGCATCTACTCTCGGCGCGCTCATTGCACACCGTTGAGCGGTAAGGATGCCCAGAAAGCGCGTTATTTGCGTATTTCCCCGTAATTCTTTCCGGATTTAGACGTAACTTTCCGAAAGTTGCGGCATAATGGTGGTATAGGAAATGTCACTTTAATCAGCACGTTGAGATTGGAACTTAATCTATGAGCCAACAACCGAGGGAGGGAAAGATGCACGTTCTCGCCATTGGCCAACCGTTTGATCCGTCAATTCGGCAGTGGCCGGAAGGTTGTCACTACAACTACGACCTGTCAGGCCATTGGCTTTATTACCTATTCAATCAGCCCAGTGACGTGGAACGTTCCAGCATTCAGCGGGGTGATGCTCAATTTGGGCTTTACGCGCACGGGCCTGTGCTCTTCCTGCTTCACCAATTCGGAGACATGGCTTGGAACGATGCCTCCTACTGCTGGTGGCGTGTGGCTGAGGAAGACAGGGCGGTCCCGGAGCTTAGTGATTCGCTCCATGCCTTGCTCAAGGTCGTCATGGTAGACACGGCAACCGGTGTCGTGGTTGCTCTCCGGGCCCTAACGTTCTCGGCAGAATTCACCAAATGTCTTCACGAGGCCATCCGTTACCAGGCGGCGCATCAATGGAACGCCATTCACCAGGAGCGGCTCGTCAGTCAGGTCTATTCCAAGTTCACAACCAACGATCTCGTCTTGAGGTCTGAGATCTTTTGCAGAGGAGGAGAGTGATGAAGAAGGCTGTCGGGTACGTGCGTGTGAGCACGGAAGAGCAAGTTAAGGGCGGTGTGTCCCTCGATTTGCAAAAGGCCAAGATCAGGGCGTACTGCGGCCTTGAGGATATGGAGCTTGTGGAGATCATTTCCGACGAAGGAATTTCCGGATGCAGCATCAAGATCCGACCCGGCGTGCAGCAAGTCCTTCAGATGGTTCGAGAGAAACAGGTCAATGCAGTCATCATCTACAAGCTTGATCGACTGGCAAGGAACACCGTTGAAGCGCTGGAAATTGCCAGGCTCATGGACCGCAAAGGAATCGCGCTCCATTCGATCACGGAAAAGCTCGATACCAAATCGGCTCTCGGCAGGTTCTTCTTCACGCTCATGGCATCGCTTGCCGAGATGGAACGGGGGATCATTTCCGAGAGGATTCAAGCCGCCATGGAAAGGAAACGGGAGAAAGGCGAGGCCTGCAACAATAACCCTCGATACGGATACCGAATCGCCGACGGCGTCGTGTTCCCGGACATGGAGGAGCAGAGAATCATCCAACGAATCCGAACTCTGCATTGCGAAGGCCAAACGGTGCACGGCATCGTTGCAATCCTCACCAGCGAAGGGATCTTCAATCGGCGGCGCAAGCCTTTCGGTAAGACTCAAATCCACACGATCATCCAACGAAGGGCGGCATGAAATGGACACAAGAGTTGAAGAGGAAAAACTGCGGGACGATCCACGGTTTCAACGGCTTACAGATCTGTTGCAGGGACGGCCACGCTCCGCCGTTGAAAGCTTCCTTACCTATTGCCTGAGTCTACCGGAGCTGTCACCGGCCTCGCCCAAGAAAGGCAAGAAGTTCGACTCTGAAAGGGACAAGCTCAGCGTTACCATTGATGCGGAACTCCTGGAGCTGGTTGAGGATACTGCGAAAAGCATGGGAGTTCCCGTGTCTCGGGTCGTGGAAAGTGCCGTATGGAAGTTTTACGACAAACCCCTATTGAGTTTTCAAAAGGAGTCGACGGATGAATCCTCGAAGTGAAGTCCACCGCACGGGATCTAAGAATCGCACAGCATCGTCTCGAAAGGGAAAGCCCATGCCCAAGAAACCGACAATCATCGAGAAGGGCTCCGCAAGGAGCCGAGGAGAAAGCAATGGCATCGCACAGAACCTTTCTGTTGAGGAAATGAGAGAGACCGACCGACCTGAAAGCCCAACAGAGGTCGTGAATCAGGACTCTGCTAGCCAGACAACGCCCGATGAGGCTGAGGAAAGACCTAGTGACCCCATCGGAGGTGACGATCCCTCTGCTCCTTCCTGGCCGCCTATGCCTGGATTTGAGCTGGAAGGGGCGAACCGCAATCAGCAGTATGCCGTTCGTTCCATGGTCATCCTCTGCGACTGCTGCGTTCAGAATTCGCCCGATGGCGTCTTTGATGTGCTCGCCCGCAACTTCGACACAGTCACCGCGCTCATGTGGTGGCTCCGGAAGATCGGCAAGGGTCACTTGGTTCGCCGGGTGAAAGGTAAAGACGTTGTCGATGCAGTCCGAAACGCCGCTCATGACCTTAATCGTGAATTGAAGGTGGAAATTGGCCTCCCCGTGGCTCGGTTGTGATCACACTTTGCCACAAACCAGCTTCTGCCATGCCGAGTTTCTTTATCATGACAACAGCTTACCATGACGATCCCGATTCCGAGGTTGTTCCCAGTATCCGCTCCGCAAACCATGTTGAGGAGATCCGGATAGCCCTGGTGGTCTTCTTTACTGAAAACACCATCAGGGGTTTCTGGTTTCCACTTCTCTGTAGGCCTGAGTGCCACAGCGCATCTTGTCATTGTTATTTCAATGGGTTGAGACATTTTCGCTCCGCATTGGCCCCTTTTGGAGGTTCTGCGCCCTCCCAGGCGTTGTTTTGGAAAAATCGGGAGGACGACTTGAATCCTTTACTCACCCCAGATCAGGTTGCCGAAATCCTTGGGATCAGCCCCCGGACAGTCAACGTGCTCTGTAAGCGCAAGAAGCTCCGGTTTATCCAAGTGGACGCCAAACACAGGCGGTTCACTCAGGAAATGGTCGAGGAGTTCATAGAAAACCAGACCGTTCACCCATTGGCCAGGGCTGCTCAACGATCCCTGATAAGTAAGAGCCAGCACCTCGCGGCACAGACGGTGCCGGCAATCAGAAGGCCGTGCCTAGAATCCGCGGATGAATTGAAAGCAGAAATGGACGCATTTTGATTCGAATGGTGAACGAATATGGCGGTTAAGAAGCGATATAACAAATGGTACATCCGATTCCAGCACATGGGATCAGAGATCCTTATGCCGGTAGACTGCGAGTCGAAGGCTGATGCACAGCGAGTCGAAGCCAACATGAAGCACGCTCTTCGATCCGGGGACTACAATAACCTGGACATCGAGACTCGACGGGTGCTTGTGAGGCTCTTCAAGAACCGAAAGCTTGAGATCCCAGAGGCTCTGAGAGAACCTGCGTACGGGCTTGCTCTGGAACCAGTCCTCCGAGACGACCTGAGTCTTTGGCAAGCTATAGAGCTGACTTTGAAGTACCCGGACGTTAGAGCCAGCCAAAACCGGGAACGTCACAAGAACTCGTTCGTTCATATCCTCCAGAAGTTTGGCAAGGATTATCCTGTCAAGAGAATATGGATTCCTCAGATCAAGGAATACCTCATTGAACGGCAGAATGAGGGTGCCGCCAACTCCACAATAAACAAGGAGAAAGCTACTCTTTCCATTATGTTCAGAGTCCTGACCGAACTCCAGCACATGACGGTCAATCCGGCACGCTTGGTCAGATATCTCTCGGAGAATGAGGCAAAACGTCATGTGTACCTGAGCTTCCGAGACTTTCACCTAATCCTGGCACGGCTGCCTGAGTTCTTCGTGCCAATAGCCCAGACGGCCTACTATACAGGAATGAGACGAGGGGAAGTTCTCGGGCTGACCTGGAGGAGGGTTGACCTTAAGCGCCGGATCATAGATCTCACCCCCTTGGAGGTCAAAGAGAGAGACTGGAAACGAGTGCCGATTCACAAAGAGCTTGTGGCCGTTTTCGAGACCCTGCTGGCGAGACGAGTAGTACGCCTTGACAATGTCTTCACAAACCACGGAGAACCGGTCACGCACAAGAACCAGGTCCGGTGGTGTTGGGACCGCCACGTTGTCAAGGTGCACGGACTCGAACCGCCTCCGCACTTTCACGACCTCCGTCATACGTGGAAGACCAACGCTCGGAGGTCTGGTATGGATGAAGAAATCAGAGAGGCTATCATGGGTCACGCCACGAGGATTAGGACTGTGAGCGAAGGTTATGGCTGGATCTCTGACGAGGAACTCGTCAGGGCCATTGACCAGATGACCTTTGACCATGGAGTGACGAAGATTGTTGTTGCATCGAGAGGTCGATGAGGTGATACTTAGACGGATGTGCAAGGTCTCTGAGGCCGGAAGAATCCAGGTTAAGGGGCCGGGTCTACAGACCCGGTTTTTCAAGAATGGCGGGAGAAGTTAAGGTTGGATACGGCTCGTTACGGCTCGATATGCACGGGATTACGGCTCGTTACGGCTTCAGTGCTTGCGCCGAGAATCCGTGTTTTCGCCTTTCACGCCGGCGACAGGGGTTCGAATCCCCTTGGGGACGCCAAATATTACGAAGGGTTAGGAGGATTCTCCTAGCCCTTTACTGTTGTTGGGGGAAACTTTATTGTGTAAAAAGGTTTCCGCCGGATATTCTTCCTTTGAACGCAACGTCGTATTACTCGCTTCTTCGCTCTATCCTTGCGGGAAGAGCCTTGTACCACGGGAACCCGGACACCTTGTCCAGATGCGCCAGGCCGAGTTCATTGGCATTGACCTCTTCCCAGCCGTGAGTCATTCTCAGACAGTCTTGCCGCACCTTTTCCGACAGGTTGGCCCTGACGTCCACCTTGCCGCACCTGGTTGAAAGAACCACCACACTTCCCTGGAGTATGCCCAGTCGGCTTGCCGCATCCGGGTGAATGTCCAGAATTGGCTCTGGGAATATGTCTTTGTAAACAGCGACCTGTCGATACTGCCCGTGCTGGAAGGCCGACACCCGATCCCCTGAGCTTAGCCAGAACGGGAATGTTTCATCGGTTTCATAGGGCAATATGAGCGCATCAAGGATGGGAAGCGCGTCGTTGCCAGTCTCTTGCAATTCCTGCGATCGATAGTGAATCTTCCCATCATGTGTGTGCCAACGCTCTCCGGTCGGCATTTGGGAATTGCGGGTACACCATACGTAATTATTGACCTGGAAGGTCGGCAGAAGTATACAGTGTCACATGGGACAAGTTGCACGGGTGGTCGTGCCAGGCTATCCGCATCACATTACTCAAAGAGGGAATCGCAGGCAGCAGACATTCTTCTGCCGGGAAGACTATCGAGCGTACATCGATCTGATGTGTGAGTGGTGCTCAAGACATGGAGTAGACATCTGGGCGTACTGTCTGATGCCTAATCACGTGCATCTGATTGCTGTTCCCGAGTCTGCGCAAGGATTGGCCCAAGCCATTGGGGAGGCTCATCGCCGGTACACTCGCCGCGTGAACTTTCGCGAAGGGTGGCGGGGTCATCTTTGGCAAGGGCGCTTCGCATCCTATGTTCTGGAAGAGTCGCATCTTATAGCCGCTGTGCGGTACGTAGAGCTGAACCCAGTTCGGGCACGCTTGGTAATAGATCCCGGCGAATACCCTTGGAGCAGTGCCGCGGCCCACATGGCAGGTCATAATGATGATCTTGTAAAGGTGGCGCCCATGCTGGGCTTTGTGGGAGACTGGGGCGCCTTTCTGGGCCAAGAAGTCTCCACCCAGGCCGCTGATCTCTTGCGGCTTCACGAGAGAACGGGTAGACCGCTGGGCAGCGACCACTTCATAGGTCAGCTTGAGCAAACGCTTGGCCGCAGACTGAGAAGAAGAAAGCCGGGGCCAAAGAAAAAAAACAGACTCAATTAGGTATGGTGTACCCGGAACCCTACCGGAACCCTACGGAACCCTCACGAGCGACGTGCGTCTATGTTGGGGCCTCGGCTCCCAGGCGCGATTGAATCGCTTCCTGTCCATTTGAAAAGGATCTGGTCCATGAGAGCATTCCTGGTACTCGCGTTGGAAGCACTGACAAACTGCTCCACGAGGCCCTTCAATTGTCCGCTGCTGTCCCTCACCATAGCTTGCCGGAGATCGTAAACATCCCCAGCTGCCACAAGATCGGGGAGCGCCGCAATATCATCCGGCACTTCAAGATATGACGCCGGAAGAGTATAAGCACTGACTCTGTCAAGCCGGAGATTCCCCATTGCTCCAGCACTCCCATCAGCATTTTCAAATGTACCCGAACGTGTTTGTGTATTCCCCTGGGGATCGGTCTGATTGGTGGGAGTTGAGCCTGTGTTGATTGCACTTATGCCCAGGGCATTGAGCGAGAGCAATTCCTCAGGAGCAGATACCCCGTCACTGTTCGCGTCCTGCCAGACTCGCAATTGAGAGTATACCGGATCATTACTATTGATCGTGCCGTCTTTGTTGGCATCGAATTCCGCCGGCGCTTCAAACCCGTTCGCAGCCCTCTGACCGGTATTGAGCAACGTTTGGTCTCCGAAGAGTTCCCTTCCATCATTGATCCGGCCGTCACCGTTTCTGTCAAGAACGAGCAGTCCATCATCGGTCGACACCCACCCCGTTCGCTCTGCAAAACCGTTTCCGTCATGATCGAAATAGACACCGGCGTTGGTGCTCAAGGTCCTTATGCCGTCGCCGTTGAGATCAAGGACCAGCGGGTCACGCCATACGGGCTGCTGGACAGGGTTGCGCAGGAATATTGAATACCATTTGCCAAAAACCATCCAGTGGGCGAACCAGTCCAAACCCCATCCAAAGGATTTGACAAATAACACACCCAGTTTCCAGGCGTCACCCGGCATATCCAGCATTCTCTCGGGATGCGTGAGATCGTCAGCAATTTTGTTCCAAAGTTTAAGGCACAGGTCTGCGTTCGGTCCAACGATAAGCATCCCTGCGGCCGCACCAAGGGCGACAGGCCATACGGCTGCAGTCGCGCCGGTGGCAGCAACTATGCCGGCTGTCACCGCCATTTGCACTGCCGTCTCAGCAATGGCCGGCACTAGGATTTGCTCAGCCAGGCTCAGTGAAGTATCAGGGGGCACCTGCGTGGTGATATTCTCGATCGCGAAGGTATTTGCATTGAGCGACAAGTGGCAAATAGCGCCCTCCACTAACGCGACGCCCTCATTGGCTCCTCG
>Ga0172371_10001458_pt1 | contig 37646 bp, 36 predicted proteins | sample Lak12m_FD_114543 | JGI IMG/M metagenome (GOLD analysis project Ga0172371, IMG submission 114543) | Freshwater microbial communities from Kabuno Bay, South-Kivu, Congo - kab_022012_12m | ecosystem: Environmental > Aquatic > Freshwater > Lake | place: Democratic Republic of the Congo: South-Kivu... | reverse complement strand
GATTGGGATAAGACGCCTCCTGCTCCTGAACTCCCGCAAAAAATAGCTGACCAGACAAGCAAAAAATATCTTAAGATGATTGAACTATTCTTAAAGCGTGGTTAAATCAAGCGAAATTCCTGCACAGGGTATTCTCGAATTAATAAAAGGATATAAAAAATGGAATTTATCAGAGAAATAATAGAAACTATTATGCATCTGGACAGGTATCTCGACCTTGTTATAAAGAACTTCGGAAACTGGTCTTATCTAGTGTTTTTTATTATTATCTTTGCGGAAACAGGATTAGTGATAACCCCGTTTCTTCCCGGAGATTCCCTTCTTTTTGCTCTTGGCGCGCTTACCGCAATCGGTTCTTTCAATCTTTTGTGGCTTTTTATAATATTGGCCGGCGCAGCTATAATCGGAGATTCCGCTAATTACTTTTTTGGAAAATTATTCGGGCAAAAGATTATTCTAAAAGGTAATTACCGTTTTTTTAAAAAGGAGCATATAGAAAAGACCCACAAGTTCTATGAAAAACACGGCGGCAAGGCTATAATTCTGGCGAGGTTTATCCCGATAATCCGCACCTTTGCGCCCTTTGTGGCGGGCGTAGGCGAGATGAGCTACTGTAAATTTTTTATCTATAATGTCACGGGTGCGCTATTGTGGGTCTCGATTTTTTTATTAGGCGGATATTATTTTGGAAATGTCCCTTTCGTCAAAGAGAATTTTTTTATAGTCATATTGGTTATAATAGTGTTTTCCGTAGCTCCTGTGGCGATAGAATTCTGGAGGCATAGTAGAAATAAAAGATAAGGCTTCCCAGGCAAACTAATGAAAACCAGCGTATCTTTTTTAAGAAATATCTCTTCGGCTGTATTTTTCAAAGCAATCTATTTTAAGCTGTTCAAGATTAACGATAACCCTCAAAAGATAGCGATGGGTGTAGGCCTCGGAGTATTCTTAGGGATTATGCCTGGCACAGGGCCTATTGCGGCGTTATTCCTGGCGATTCTGTTTAAGGTAAATAAAGCCAGCGCTTTACTCGGAAGCGTTATTACAAATATATGGCTGAGTATTCCGCTATTTCTATTATCTGCCAAGATAGGCTCTCTGGTGACAGGGTTAAAGTATAGCGATATATACGTTGCTTGGAGCAATTTTTTAAAAGATTTTCACTGGATGGAGTTGTTTCACGAATCAGTATACAAAATTATACTCCCTGTTCTCGCAGGATACGCCATAGTTTCACTATGCGCAGGCGCGTTCGCCTACCTATTTACCCTGATAATATTAAAATCTTTTACGCCTAAAAAAATCACAACATCTTGACAATCTAACAATGTAAGTTTTGTCAAGTTTATGGCATATTGCCGGGACTTATAGTATGTGCAAGGGATAAACTTGACAAAATTAACATTGTCACAGTGTCAAGTTTATGCGGTGGGGAGGGGTGTGGGGATTTTCTTGACATTTATTGCGCTGTATGGCATACTTCTCATGTAAATCATACTATTCATACCAGGCTATTTTGACAGAAAAGGAGATGCCATGAGTTGTATATCAAAAGACAAAATTTACGGGTCAGCTACGGTTGGCGAAAGGGGGCAGGTTGTTATTCCTGCAAACATAAGGAAGTCTTTCAGGATGAAGCCTGGGGACAAGCTAATTGTTTTTGCTAAACATGAGATGATTGGGCTTATTCCCGCGGAAGAGTTCAGCCAGATGCTGGATAAGGCTAGCGAGATGCTATCTAAATTTAGGAAGCAAAACTAGATGAAGAAATTCATTATTTTTTCTATATTAGCGCTATCTGTATGTTTTCTCCAGCATAAAGCGCTGGCTGATGACGCGCTTGCCTGGGGTGACTGTCTCAGAGAGGCGAAGAAAAATCATCCGGACCTTATTTCTGCGGAAGAAAAAGTTAAACAAGAAAAAGAGGCAAAGGTTATAACTGGCAGTATTTTTTATCCTCAGGTAGACGGCAGCCTGGACTGGTCGCAGACAAAGACAACTACAAAAAGAGACAGCTATTCTTTTGGCATGACAGGGACCCAGCTTATATATAACGGTTCTAAAACTTCAAATGATTTGAAAGCCGCTTCTGAAAATATCAAAGCGGCCCAGCATAACTATAGGTTTACCTCTTCTGAAGTCAGGCTTAGGTTACGCAGTGCTTTTATAAACCTGCTTAAGGCGCAGAAGCTGTTAGGTATTACAGAAGAGATAGTCAAAATCAGGCGGGATAATCTGATATTGATTACACTGCGTTATGAGGCCGGCATAGAGCATAAAGGGGCGCTGTTGACCGCAGATGCAAATCTCTCCCAGGCTGAGTTTGAGGTTACCCAGTCCGGGAGGGACCTTGAGGTTAATCAAAGAGAGCTTGTTAAAGAAATGGGTTGGACGGAATTTTCACCTGTGCGGGTAGAGGGAGATTTTAAAATAAGCGATACAGCCCGGGAAAAACCGGATTTTGAAGCTTTGAGTAAAAACAACCCTTCGCTTGAAAAATTGAATGCAGAGACGGCCGCGGCTTCCTTTGGAATTAAATCCAAAGAGGCGGATTTTTTCCCCAAGTTATCGGCAAGCGCGGGTACTGACAGGACCGGCAATCACTGGGTTCCGAGAGACGACCAGTGGGATATCGGGCTCGGGCTGAGCGTTCCTATATTTGAGGGCGGGCTGAGAAAAGCCGAAATAAAAAAGGCAAAGTCGTTATTTAATCAGGCTCAGGCGGATGAGCGCAGCAAAAAAGACAGCGTTTTGTTAGCGCTTGAACAATCCTGGGCCAGCTTTCAGGACGATATAGATATGGTGGATGTGCAGAAAAAATTTCTTAACGCAGCTATTGAACGGGCAAAAATCGCAGAAGGCCAATATTCTCTCGGATTGATCCAGTTTGACAGCTGGACTATTATTGAAGACAGTCTTGTGAAAGCAAAAAAAGCCTTTTTAGATGCCCAGGCGAACGCGTTGCTCGCCGAAGCAAACTGGATTGAAGCGAAAGGAGAGACGTTAGAATATGTTGACTAAAAAAATAGGCATATTTCTTATAGTATTTATTATTCTGGCAGGTTCAATAGTTTATATAACCAGGGCGAAACAGAAGGCGTCGCCCGATGAAATTGTTAAAGAAATAAGCCCGGCCATAGGTTCCATCAAAACATTTATATCCTCTACTGGCACAGTGCTTCCGAAAAACAGGCTGGAGATAAAACCGCCTGTTAATGGTAGGATAGAGCGTATCCTAATCAAAGAGGGAGGCAAAGTAAAAACAGGGGACACGTTAGCGTGGATGAGTTCAACGGAAAGGGCGGCTCTGTTGGACGCTGCCAGAGGTAAAGGAGAGCAAGCCGTAAGTTATTGGGAAGAGGCTTACAAGCCTATACCTTTAATTGCGCCTATTGACGGCGAAGTTATAGTGGCGACAACTCAGCCAGGCCAAACCGTTACTACCGGAGACGCAGTGGTGGTGGTTTCTGACCGCCTGATCGTGAGGGCTCAGGTTGATGAGACAGATATCGGCAAGATTGCGCTTAACAAAAAGGCGGTTATCAGCATAGACGCCTATCCTGACTCAAAAATAAACGCGGTTGTAGACCATATCTACTATGAATCCAAAACCGTCAATAATGTTACTGTCTATGAAGTGGATCTTGTGCCTGAAGAAATACCAAAGTTTTTCCGTTCAGGCATGAATGCGTCCGTGGATTTTATAGACCAGAGCGATGACAACGCTTTGCTTATTCCGGCGGAAGCCGTGTATAAGGAAAAAGAAAACAGTTATGTATTGGTTAAGCAAAATAACGGAAACGAGCCTGTGAGAGCGGCTGTTAAGCTGGGTATCTCTGATGATAAGAATGTGGAGGTGCTTTCCGGGATTACTAAATACGACAGGATAATAGTAAAATCAAAAACATATAGCCTTCCTAAGGACACCAGGGGTAAAAATCCCTTTATGGCGGGCCATTAAAGATAATGATAGAGCTGAAAAATATTTACAAAACCTATTATATGGGAAAGGTAGAGGTCAAGGCCTTGCAGGGAATTTCTTTGACTGTCTCTTCCGGTGAATTTGTGGCAATTATGGGGCCGTCCGGTTCAGGCAAATCTACACTGATGCATGTTTTGGGTTTACTGGACAGGCCTGACACGGGGGAATACTATCTTGGAAAAAGAGTAGTCAATAAGCTTTTAGACGAGGAGCTGTCCGCGGTGCGAAACAGGCTGGTCGGTTTTGTGTTTCAACAGTTTCATTTGTTGCCGAGAATGACCGCGTTAGAAAATGCTATCCTTCCTTTGGTGTACGCCGGAAAACGCCATCTGAAAGAAAAGGCCAAAGAAAAAATTAACGAGGTTGGCCTTGGCGACAGGATGAATCACCGGCCGAACGAGCTTTCCGGAGGCCAGCAGCAGCGCGTAGCTATTGCCCGCTCGCTTGTCAATGACCCGCTAATCATTATGGCCGATGAACCTACGGGAAACCTTGACTCAAAAAGCCAGGAAGAGATAATCGCGATTCTCAGGGAGTTGAATCAAAAAGGCAAGACTATTATCATGGTTACCCATGAAAAAGAAGTCGCTGTCTGCGCCAAGCGTATTATTCATATGCGTGACGGCAAAATTATTTCCGATGAAAAAATAGGAGCATATCCAGAAGTTTTCGAAGAAGGCCAGGCCGATAAGATAATCGATGTGGTGTTGTCTAAATCCGAAAGAAAAGCCAGGGAAACCAAGTTTTTTGATTATCTGCGCCAGGCGTGCGTGGCAATGGTGGCGCATAAGATGCGTTCGTTTTTATCTATTCTCGGCATATTGATCGGCGTTAGCGCTGTTATCGCCATGCTTGCTTTAGGTCAAGGGGCCAAGGAATCGATTGAGCAGCAACTGGCGTCTCTGGGTTCAAATCTTCTGGTAGTCAGGCCGGGCTCTTCAAGAATCCATGGAGTAGCTATGGAAGCCGGCACGGTTACGCGTTTTACCCTGCAGGATGTCACAGATATAGCTAAATTATCGGATGTGGTAAATACCGTTAGCCCTTCAGTGACAGGAAGAGGGCAGATGGTTTACGCCAATAAAAACTGGAACACCAGAGTGGAGGGTGCCGGCGCAGATTACGTTACTTTGCGAGCCTCGGTTCCTGTTATCGGGCGATTTTTTACAGAAGATGAAGTAAGGATGCGTTCGCGAGTTATTGTGATTGGAGCGACAGTTGCAAGGGAGCTGTTTGGAGATGCGAATCCTGTAGGCGAGACTATAAAGTTGAACCTGGTTAATTTCAAGGTTATAGGGATTTTGCCTGTAAAAGGAGCGGATACCTTTCATGACCAGGACGATACGGCGATGATCCCTGTTACTACAGCGATGTTTCGGGTATTTGGGAAGGAGTATGTCGACTCTATTTACGTGGAAGTAAAAAGCGCCGATCTTCTTGATTCGGCACAAAAAGAAATATCCAGTCTGATTATCAAACAGCATCGTCTCAATAAGGACGGGGAAGATTCTTTTCAAATACGAAATATGGCCGATATTAAAAATACGCTCGAGACAACTACCAAAACAATGTCGCTGCTCTTGGGAGCAATCGCAGCGATCTCGCTTTTGGTAGGCGGGATAGGCATTATGAATATCATGCTGGTATCGGTATCTGAACGTACGCGCGAGATAGGTTTACGCAAGGCAATTGGCGCTAATAACAAAGATATTATGGTGCAGTTCCTGATAGAAGCGGTGCTTATGTCATTTCTCGGGGGAATGTTTGGTATTTTATTGGGGGTCGGGATAGCGGTTCTTATAACATATTTTGCCGGCTGGGCCGTGAAGGTCTCTTCGTCTTCGATAATCCTCGCTACGACATTTTCATTAGCCATAGGCATAGTTTTCGGACTTTTGCCAGCCAGGAAAGCTTCCAAGCTGGACCCTATCGAAGCGCTACGCTACGAATAACCCCCCCTATAATCTTGACACTCTGACAATGTTAAGATTATTGTTGCATAAGTAAGAATAGATTGACAAATCCTTATAACATGTTAAAATAAAATAGTTAGTATAAAAAGATTAGAAAATCTTGAACCGTAAGGGAGACAACTAACCTTTGCGGTTTTTTATTTTAAGGAGGAGTTATTAAAAAGGTAAAGACTTCCAATAAGAACAGGAAATGCAAATATCAAGGTTGCAAGCATGTCTTGAGTATCTATAATCATGAAGATTATTGCCATGTTCACCTGGGCCGGATGCTGCAGGAGTATGCTTTTAAAGGGTCTAAATAATTATGACTGATAAAACAACGCAAAGCTTTTATGGACTTGGCATTGCGCCAAAGATTCTTGATATTCTGGAGCGCATAAAATTCAAGACGCCAACGCCGATTCAGCTAAAAGCGATCCCCTTGGCTCTCGAAGGCAAAGATATTATAGGCATAGCTCAGACAGGGACAGGCAAGACGCATTCTTTTGCCATACCCATGACACAGATTCTCGCGCAGAAAAAAGGCATAGGCCTGGTTCTCGCGCCTACCAGAGAATTAGCCATTCAGATTGACGAAGCTTTTCAAATGATTGCGCGTCCTTTCGGGATACGGACAGCTTGTCTTATAGGAGGCGCGTCAATGCATGAACAGGTGCGTGCGCTGCGTAATAAGCCCCGTGTGATAATAGCGACTCCCGGCAGGCTTATCGACCATATGACCCAGTGGAATATAATACTTGATGACGCGGTAATGCTGGTGCTGGATGAAGCGGACCGCATGCTTGATATGGGCTTTACCCCGCAGGTTGAGAAGATTTTGCGCTTTCTACCGAAAGAAAGGCAGACTATGCTTTTTTCAGCTACTATCCCGAAAGAAATCATGCAAATGGCCGCCAGGCATATGAAGCTTCCTGTTAATGTAGAGGTTGCGCCCTCAGGCACCGCAGCCGAAAAAGTTACTCACGAATTATTTGTTGTTAAAAAAGACCTAAAACTGCAGCTTCTCTATAAACTGCTTGCACAATACCACGGGTCTATACTTTTATTTTCCCGCACCAAGCATAACGCAAGGAAAATTACGCGCTCAATAAGGGATGTGGGGTATAGCGCAGCGGAGATACATTCTGACCGCTCGCTGAGCCAGCGCCGTGAAGCGCTCGGAGGTTTTAAATCAGGTAAATATAAGGTGTTGGTAGCTACTGATATTGCCGCCAGAGGAATTGACGTGAACGGAATTGAGCTGGTTATTAATTATGATTTACCCGATGATACTGAAAATTATGTGCATCGTATCGGCCGCACAGGCCGAGCGGGCAACAAAGGCCATGCTATTTCTTTTGCTACTCCTGACCAGAGAGGCAATGTAAGGGATATAGAAAAACTCATAAGAGTGTCGTTGCCTATTTCAAGGCGTATAGATATTCCCCAGGAATCATTCAGCCAGTCTTTTTCTTCGCACCAGCCTTCATATCATCCTTCGCACCAATTTTCAGACAGACGCCCAAGGAACAATTATTCTCAAAAGCGCCATACGCAAAACAAATCCAGGTTTTACCGTTAAGAAGGAGAATAGTATCCTATGTTAGACGTTACCAGAAAACGATATAGGCTCAGAATTATTGTGCCTGCTTATCCGGCTATCGTTTTCTTTTTGCACGATATCATTGAAACAGGCAAATCCGCATATGTAGCGTTTTTGGCGCTATAGATTTCTTCGAAGCTATGAAGGTATCGATACAATTCGAAAAAAAGCCGCTTTTATTTCGGAATCCAAAATTCATCATATCATGTTTTGATCCGTCCTCATTTGCCGCCTGCTTCAAAGATATTGAAAACGCGCTTAGCCAGGGGTATTACTTGGCCGGCTTCTTGTCATATGAAGCAGGGTACTGCTTTGAAGAAAAACTCCTGGAAAATAAAGTATACGATTTCCCTCTTATCTATCTGGGCGCTTACGAATCGCCTGTCAAATGCGGTATTTCCCCTGAAACTAAAACTTCCCAAAGCATCCTGAAAGACCTCAGCCTGAATATCACCAGGGATAAGTATTTCTCAAATATACGGGCTATACGCGATTATATAGCTCAGGGGGAGGTGTACCAGATCACCTATTGCATTAAATTATTGTTCAAGTTTCGCGGAGACCCGCTTTCTCTCTATAAACTGCTTTTAAAAGAGCAGCCTGTGCCTTATCCCGCGTATATTGAAACAGACAAGTTCCATATACTGTCCTTATCCCCGGAAATGTTTATCAAAAAAGAATCCACGCATACGGTTACAAAACCTATGAAAGGTACGTGGCGCCGCGGAGGCAATATGATCTCTGATTTTGCGGCGCGCGTGAGGTTTCAATACGATTATAAAAACAGAGCCGAGAATGTGATGATCGCGGACCTTCTGAGGAATGATCTCGGCAGGATAGGGTCTGATATAAAGGCCCCCAGGCTTTTCGAAGTGGCTAGATACAAGACCTTGTTTCAGATGACGTCCACGGTGACGGGCAGGCTGGAAAGGCATATACCTGTTTATGAATTGCTCGCTTCGTTATTTCCTTCGGGCTCGGTTACGGGAGCGCCAAAGATCCGGGCGATGCAGATCATAAAAGAGCTCGAGGCCGAAGAGCGCAAGATATATACTGGTGTCATAGGATATATCGCTCCTGATAGGAACCTTTTTTTTAATATTCCTATTCGCACATTACTGATCCGGGAAGGAATAGGGGAGATGGGTATAGGCGGGGGCATTGTGTGGGATTCCACCCCGGAAGGAGAATGGGACGAGAGCATGCTTAAAGCCAAATTTCTTACGGATAGGGCGCTAACGCCTTGAAAAAATCAAGGCATGTTGTATACTATAACTAATATGGATGTCATTTTGATATTTTTTGGCATCGGGGTATGGTTTTTTTTCTGGGGCTTCATGCGGCTGCGCAGAAAAAGGAAGATAGAGGACATCCCTACTTCTACTGTCCGCAGCCTTGCGATGGGTCTTGTTGAACTTATAGGCACGGCAAAAAAAAAGAACGTTGTCATAAGCCCTCTTACAAAAACGGAATGCACCTTTTACCGCTATACAGTGGAGCGTTATCATAGCAGTGGGCGTTCAGGCCACTGGGTAACGATTGCCAAAGGCGACAGCTATGCTACGCCTTTATGGCTGGACGACGGGACAGGCAAGGCCCTGATATTTCTGCAGGGCGCGGAGCTTATAATGCCTGTTAATTTTGAATTTACCACAGGGTTCGGAGTAAATCTTCCGGCAAATCTTGAAGAATTTTTGCGGAACAATAATATTAAGTACGGAACTTTTTTCAGCAGTTCCAAAATGAGATTCAGGGAATGGCATATATTCGAAGGAGAAAAGATATACGTCATGGGCACTGCCTCGGCTTCTTCCGTGGAAGTCGACCTGATGGAGACGCATAAAAACAAACTGATATTCCGGCTGGAAGCGCTGAAGCAGGATTCGAAGAAAATGGCGGAGGTAGATATTGATAAAGACGGTAAGATAAGCACGGAAGAGTGGGACGCTGCGGTTAAAAAAACGGAGCAGGGCCTTTTGGAGGAAGAGCTTAAAGCGGCTCCTATACAGGGGCAGTTGGACGCCGTTGTCTCCAAAGGCAGTAGTAAAGAAGTGTTTATTATCTCTAATTATAGCCAGAAAGATCTTGTACAAAATTTAACTTGGCAGGCTGTTTCCGGAGTTTTCGGAGGGGCGGCTCTGAGTATTTTGATGCTGGGGATTTTATTGTCTCGTTTTATGCGCAGATAATTCCAGGCTAAAAAAGGAGGTTTAAGATGATCGGGATTATTATTCTTACTTTATTGGTTTTTCTGGTAATAGGAGCGGCGCTTTATTTTGTTTCCATATATAATACCCTTATAGCAGTTTCCCGCAATATCGACAAGGCATGGGCGAATATAGATGTGCTTTTAAAGCAGCGTCATGACGAGATCCCTAAGCTTATAAAGATTTGCGAAGGTTATATGAAATATGAGCGGGAGACCCTCGAGAAGATAACCGCTGCAAGGACCGCCTGCATTCAGGCAAAAGGCGTGGGAGATCAGGCCAGGAAAGAAGGGGATCTGACGGGGCTTCTGAAAACGCTTTTTGCCGTCGCAGAAAATTATCCGGATTTAAAGGCGAATCAGAACTTTTTTCAGCTTCAGCAGCGTGTGAGCAACTTGGAAAGCCAGATAGCCGATCGCAGGGAATTTTACAATGATTCCGTCAATACCTATAATATAAGGATAAACCAGATACCCGATATGTGGGTTGCCAGAAGCCTAGGTATGACTCCCGGGGACTTTTTTAAGATAGCCGAAGAAGATAAAAAAGACGCAGATATCGCTTTTAATTTTCCGAAATAAGCTTTGTTTGTTTTTGAGGAATTTAAAAAATAAGGAGCCCGACCATGGATGCGGACATGTATTTTGAAGTATTAAAGGCGGCTTTCCTGCCTTATGTTAAGAACATGCAGGACTTTCATTTTTACTGGGATAGCCCGCTGTTTTGGGCGGGTTTTATGATTTTATATTTAATATTGGAAAGAGGCATGGCCTGGAATATAGGAAAGGCATTTTTCTTTTGCGCGATTACCTCTTCTATTTTATTGGGTGCTACGTGGCTGGAGAAACCGCTTATGGACTTGTTTACGGTTCAGGGAAATGCGGGTTTTGACCCGTTTATATTAAAAGTGGCTACTGTTACCGCGGTTTCAGTGGTGGTGATGTATTTTGTGTTTGTAGACAATTCCTGAGGTAGATCATGATGGAACATTTTATAGAAAAAAAGATATACTATCACGATACGGACGCAGGAGGCGTGGTATATTACGCCAATTACCTGAAGCATCTTGAAGAAGGCAGATTCGAATTCTGCCTTTCAAAAGGCGTCAGCATGGTAGAGGCCGCAAAAAAAGGCGCGATATTTCCAGTAGTTCATTTTGAGATAGATTATAAATCTCCGGCCAGATACGGAGACGTAATCCGTGTTTTCACGGTTATTGAAAAGTTGGGTTTTTCTTCAATTCATTTTCTTCAGGAAATAAAAAAGGGCGAGCTTACTCTTGTAAAGGCCAAGACGGTATGGGCCTGCGTAAATGAGGCGCTGAAGCCCCGGGCTATGCCTGAAGAAATAAAACAGGCACTGTCCTGAAACGCCAAAGTAAGGAGCTTGCATGAATATCTTCAGCATATCCGAGATAGTTGATTTGGGAATAGAGAAAGAAAAAAAGCGAAGAGATTTTTACGGCCTTTGCGCCGAGAAATTCAACGACAAAAGCGTAAAAGAACTTTTTATTAACTTAAGGGACTGGGAAGAGGAGCATATACGGAAATTCACGGAAATAAGATCTTCTATAAAAGAGTTCAGAGAGACGGAAAACTACGAAGGCGAGCTGAATTCTTATATGCAGGCGCTTCTGGACGATAAGCTTTATAACGATGTTTCTCCCGGTAAATTCAGCGCTAATGTAAGGTCTCCTTTAGACGCTGTCTTATACGGGATAGGGTTTGAGAAAGACGCGATTATATTTTTTAACGAGATCATGGATTATACGGTTGACGCGAGAAAGGAAATAATAAAGAAACTTATCGAAGAGGAAAAACAGCACATTGTTTATCTGTCCCTTTTGAGAGAAAAACTCTCTGCCAAATGAAAAACGCCCTTGAGAATTTTTTTAAACTCAAAGACCTGAATACGAATATCAAAACTGAAATAATAGCCGGGCTTACTACGTTTATGACCATGGCTTATATTATATTTGTCAACCCTGCGATGATTTCACAGACGGGTATGGATTTCAGTTCAGCCATGACAGCTACCTGCATTTCGGCAGCTATAGCGACTATTATTATGGGCCTGTATGCTAATTATCCGATCGCTCTTGCGAGTGGGATGGGAGAAAACGCATTTTTTACTTACACCGTTTGCATTACCATGGGCGTTTCGTGGCAGACCGGCCTGGGCTGCGTGTTTATAGGCGGAATTATTTTTATAATACTTACTTTAACCAGGATGAGGCAGTTATTGATGGAATCAATACCCTCTTCCATGAGATATGGCATTGCTTCAGGCATCGGGATTTTTATCGCTTTTATAGGGATTATAGACGCCGGTTTGGTTAAAGCGCATCCTTCAACATTTGTTACTATAGGAAATATAATCAGCTTGCCCAGCCTGCTTGCCATGTTCGGACTCATAGTGACGGGCGTACTCCTGGTTAAAAAAATAAAAGGCGCAATACTCTGGGGGATATTGATTACAGCCCTGGCAGGGATATTTCTTGGAATAGTTAGATATCAAGGTTTTGTCTCCATGCCTCCTTCGATGGCCCCTACTTTTTTTAAAATGAACGTAATAGGAGCGCTTAACATGGGGTTTTTGTCGGTAATATTCATATTTTTATTTATGGATATGTTTGATACGGTAGGCGCACTTGCCGGTGTTGCTGAGATAGGGGGTTTTATGAAAGGCGGGAAATTCCCGAGATCCGGAAAGGCCTTATTTAGCGACGCGGTTGGAACGTGCGTTGGCGCGGCGTGCGGCACTCCTACGGTAACAAGTTACATCGAAAGCGCTTCAGGTATAGCCGCGGGAGGCCGCTCGGGGCTTACAAGCGTTGTGACAGGCCTGGTGTTTTTGGCGGCATTATTTTTTTCGCCTCTAATAAAGATGATAGGGGGAGGATACCTGACCGATAGCGGGGTCCTTCTTCATCCGATTACAGCCCCGAGCCTTATAATAGTCGGAAGCATGATGCTTCAATCCATAACGAGGATTGACTGGAAAGATTATACAGAATCTCTCCCTGCGTTTCTGACAATCCTCATTATACCTTTTACGTCCAGCATTGCCACCGGGATTGCTTTTGGTTTTATAAGCTACAGCGCTCTCAAATTATTTACAGGCCGCGGCAGAGAGGTCTCCTGGCTTGTATATATTTTATCAGCTTTATTTATTCTCAGATTTATGTACCTGAAATTAGTATAATGAATAGAAAAACTTTCCTTGCCGGTTAAGATAGTGGACGTTAGGGGTGTTTGTTGATATAATATAAAAAATAATTATAATAGGTAAAAAGCGGGGGGGTGAAGAAATGGGGATGTTTCAGTTGATCAGTAATGGCGGCGTTACAATGTATGTGCTTATATTATGTTCTATAATATCCATAGCAATTATAATAGAAAGGTCTTTATATTATTACAGGCGGTCCGGCGTCAAAAGAGAAGATTTTATGGCGGATATAAAAAGCCAGCTTAGCCATGATAGTTCGAGGCATGCTATGTCCTCGTGCATCAGTATATGCAAAGACGCAAATACCCCCTTTGCCGATGTTGTATGCATTGGTTTAAACGCTTACGGTAAAGGGGAAAAAGAAATATCAAGCAGCATGGATAGGAGCATTGTCGTCGAGACGAATATGCTAAGCCGCTTTACCTCAGTGGTCGGCACGATAGGCAGTACCGCTGTTTATATAGGGCTTTTCGGTACGGTGCTCGGGATAATAAGGGCGTTTCATGATATCTCAAAAACAGGCTCCGGCGGCATAAGCGTCGTCATAAACGGCATATCAGAGGCGCTGATATGCACGGCAGCCGGGTTATGCGTTGCGGTGCCGGCTGTTATCGCGTATAATTATTTTATAAATAAAATAGATAATTTTATAGCGGACATGGAATTATGCGCTTCTGAAACGCTCGATCTTATTACCAGTAAACAGAAATGAATATCCGACGCACAAAACAAAGAGTGGTATCGGAAATAAATATAACGCCTTTTACGGATGTTATACTTGTTTTATTGATAATCTTCATGATAACCACCCCTTTAATCCTTCAATCCAGCATCAAGGTCAATCTTCCCGAGGCCGCAAGCGGAAAACCTTTTACTAATACCAGGCAGATAAACATTACCGTTGGCAATGACAATAGCGTGTATATCGATAATCAGCTTGTTACCAGAAAGGATTTAGTATCTCATGTCAGAATGGCGCACAGGGATAATCCGGACGTGGAGGTGATACTTTTTTCGGACAGGATGGTCAGGTTCAAGAATATAGTATCCATACTCGACGATCTCAACGAGATAGGCGTTAGGAATCTCAATATAGCCGCAAGAGTGGAAAAGTAGCGCCAAATTGTATTTAAAACCCGGGGAAGATATTATGAAAAAAGAATTATCTTTTATAACTGTGATAGGTAAGGACAAAAAAGGCATTGTCGCTAAGGTGTCGAATCTTTTGTACAAAAATAATGTTAATATTGAGGACATAAACCAAAAGGTCATGGAAGGGCTTTTTGTTATGACAATGCTTGTAGATGTGAGCGGTTATAGGCACCCTATCCAGAGATTAAACTCAAGTCTCGGGAATATAGGAAAGCTCATGGGCCTGAAGATCCAGCTCCAGCACGAAAATATCTTTAAAATGATGCACAGGGTGTGATATGGCTATAACGGTAGACGAAGTTTTTGAAACATCCAAAATGATCCTTTATCAGAACCTGGACATAAGGACGACCACTCTCGGGATCAACCTTAAGGACTGCGTGGATTCCGACTTCAGGGCTTTTAAGAAAAAGGTATATGACAAGGTCTATAAAAATGGGTCTATCCTGGTAAAAGAGGCAAAAAAATTAGAGCTTAAATACGGTGTTCCCATTGTAAACAAAAGAATATCCGTTACTCCTGTAAGTCTTATAATGGAGACGCACCTGTGCAAAGAAAAATTTTTAGAAATGGCAAAAGTCCTTGATAAGGTGGCAAAGGACACGGGAATTGATTTTATAGGGGGTTTCGGCGCTTTGTGCCAGAAAGGCCTTACCCGTTCAGACAGGTTATTGATAGATTCCCTTCCAGATGTCCTTTCAAAAACAAAACATGTGTGTTCTTTTTTAAACGTAGGCTCAAATGTAAGCGGCATGAATCTGGACGCAGTAAACCTTATAGGAGCGATGCTTAAAGATGCCTCGAAAAAGACTAAAAATGGCTCAGCCTGCGCGAGATTTGTAGTGTTTGTAAACGCTCCTGAAGACAATCCTTTTATGGCTGGCGCTTTTCACGGGGTCGGCGAAGGCGATATCGCTTTAAATGTAGGCATAAGCGGCCCGGGCGTCGTAAGAAGCGTGGTTGAAAAAAATAAAGATTGCGACCTTACGGAATTATCCGAGGTTGTTAAAAGGACTGTTTTTAAAATTACAAGGGCGGGGGAGCTGATAGGAAGAGAACTTGCAAAAAATCTCGGAATACCTTTTGGCGTTGTGGATATCTCGCTTGCGTCAACTACGAATAAAGGCGACTCCGTAGCGGATATAGTAAAGGCCTTTGGCATAGAAAGTATCGGCGCTCACGGTTCTACGCTGGCGATAGCGCTATTGATGGACGCTGTTAAAAAAGGCGGAGCAATGGCGAGCGCAAACGTAGGAGGCCTGAGCGGTACATTTATACCTGTCAGCGAAGATATGGGCATGGTGGAGGCCGTAAAGATAAAATCTCTCAGCCTTGATAAGCTGGAGGCCCTTACAGCGGTGTGTTCCGTGGGGCTTGATATGGTTGCGATACCGGGAAACACTCCGGAAGAAACTATAAATGCGATAATAGCAGATGCGCTTAGCATAGGCATTATAAATAATAAAACGATAGGCGTGAGGCTCTTGCCAATACCTGGGAAAAAGCCGGGGGACCTTGTAAAACTCGGAGGGCTATTGGGCATTGCGCCTGTAATGAGCGTTAATAAATATTCAGCCAAAAGTTTTATGAAAAGAGGCGGGAGGCTTCCCGCGCCTGTCACCAGCCTTAGAAATTAATCTTACCATTTTATCTTTACGCCCCCCTGGATCCATCTTCCGGGCTGTATTACTCCGGCTACTTCGCTGTAATCAGTATCTGTAAAATTATCTATTTTTATAAAAGGCTCTATGATAGTTTTATCGCTTTCAAAAGCTTTTGAAAGCGAGACATCCCCTATGAAATATGTTTCCCCGAATTTTCTTTTATTGTAACTCGCCCACCAGTCTATTTTTGCGCCTCTAAAGCCGTGTTTGATGTTGAGCATTAATTGATGCCTCAAGATATCCAGGCCGTATTTAGAAAGAAAGCCCGAGTTATCTTTATTTGCCTCCATATAGGTGTAGGAAAATGCCCCGGCTCTCAAGTCCACGCCTTTAAAATCCACGCTTCCCAGGTTGGAGGCCTGCCATACGTCGTTTACAGTAAGCCTTGTATAGTCTATCAGGTTTTTAACCTTGCGCAGGAAAGCGTCGCATGCGATAGGAATATTATTATAACTTGTTTCAAGGCCGAGGCTGTAATTGTCCGATTTTTCCACTTTCAGGTCGGAATTTCCTTTATTGGCGGCGTCGGAGTAATAAAGTTCTGTAAAACTCGGGCCTCTGAAATTATGGCTGAAGGAAGATTTTATTTTCAATTTGTCGTCTATGAGCCGAAAACCGAGCCCTGAGTCAAAGGAATTTTGATATCCCCAGTTTTGAAAATGATCGACCCTGAACCTGGCGGAAGGTTCGATTTTACTTCCTGGCTCTGGGGAAAATCCCAGAGAACACGCCTCGCTCATTCTTGTATTCTTGCCTAATTTTGTGGAATCTATCGCATCCCTGGATATTTCAAAGCCGCTTTCCATATCGCCGTATTTTACAGGCGCGCTTACGTTCGAGCGTATTCCATATGAATAAGTGGTGTGGATGTTCTGGGAAAAAGAAGGGTTATTTCTGTTTAATATAAATTTATCGCGGTGGGTACGCAAAAAAACGGAATTTTTTAAATCATAAGAGCTCATGACGGTATCAACACCTGTTTTAATGAAGAGGGTATTCGTATGCTCTTCCTCCTCCTTGTATAGATTTGAATAAAAACTATCTGCGCCGAAATCTTTATCCTGGTAGCCTGCCAGGAAATTCAGCGAATTGTCTGTCCAGTCTTTGTTAAACATGTAGGAAAAGGTCTTGTAATCAAAGTCAGTGTTGGGCCTTGAGCCGTTAGATGTCTTGTGTTCGAACGAAAAGCTGTTGGAAAAATCTTCCCCTGGCATATCGCAGCTGAAGGCCTGGCCGTAGAGCGCGTGGGCACCGGCCAGCATTTCTAAACTTGCGGATTTTTCTAAAGATTTTTTTGTTATGATGTTTATGCTTCCGCTTAAAGCGCCTGTGCCGTATAGAGAGGAAGAGCCCTGTTTTCTTACATCTATTTTTTCTATATCCATGCTTGTAAGAGGTATGTCCAGGTTATGGTGGCCTGTTTGCATGTCGTTTATCCTTATCCCGTCTATCAGCACAGCCACCTGCTCGTAAGTGGAGCCTCTTACGGAAAGGTCTCCCTGGATGCCGGAAGGCCCCCTGTAGCGTAGATCTATACCTGAAGAGTATTTAAATATGTCGGATATTGCATTAATTTTTTTTTCTTGGATGTCTTTGGAAGAAAATGTTTCCGCGGGATAGTTATTTTCTTGCTGACGCCCGGAACCGCCTGTTATCACTATTTTTTCCAGCAGATAACCCTCCTCTGCAAAAGAAGAGAGGCAGAATACCAGATTTAATATAATAGCTATCGTAAATACCATAATATCATATGAAAAACTTGACACTGTGACAATGTTAGTTTTGTCAAGATTATGCCCTACCCGATGCCGTAAACTTGACAAAACTAACATTGTTAGAGTGTCAAGATTATTATAGGGGAAAAGAGAGGTATTGTAAACTTAATTATATGTTAAGGTTTACAATAGTAATTCCTGAATGATTTCTATGAGGCTTTTCTTTCCAGTATTGCCAGGGTTTCGATGTGAGGCGTTTGAGGGAAAAAGTCAAAAAGATGGAGGGCTTTGGTTGTGTATGAACGGCTTAAGATTTTCAGGTCCCGGTTGAGAGTAGAGGGGTTGCAGGACAGGTATAATATCTTTTTTATTGAACTCAGGAGGATATTCTGGCAAAGCATATTCTCCAGGCCTTTCCGCGGCGGGTCCAGTATTAAGGTAGTAATGCCGCTATTTAAAAGCGCAGGAAATATTTTTTCACAAGGGCCTTCATAAAGGGTAAAGTTTTTAATTTTATTCAGCCTAAGGTTGCTTTTCAAAAAAGATATATTGGCAGGCTCGGATTCGATCCCGATCACTTTTTCTGCAAATTCGCCGAGGGCTATTCCGAACGTGCCTATGCCGCAATAAAAATCTGCCAGGGTTTCTTTTTTATCCGGGAGAATGGATTTTTTCATTTCTTCAATGGCCTGCTCAAGCATTGGGATATTAACCTGGAAAAATGATTCCGGGCCTATCCTGAAAGTTTTTCCGGAAACTTTTTCTTCAATATATGGGGTATTTTGGAATTTCTCAATTTTAACGGGAGGCAATGTTGTAAATATTATTTTTTTTGTGGAATGACTTTCCCTGACCTCGATTTCTTTAATAGGGCGTAAATTTTCTTTATTTACAGCCTCTATAAACGACGCGAGAAATTTATTGACATTCTCGCTTACTAGATCGCATAAGTCTATCCGGATGAATTTGTCCCTGGATTCAGGGGCGTGGTACGCAAGGCTTGCCTTTTTATCTTCCCATATTACACTTAATTTGATTTTATTTCTGTATCCCCAGGCTTCAGGAGAAGGGGTGGCAGTGATAGGCGTATTTGGAAAAATCTCTTTTAGCTGGGACTTTTTAAGGCTAAGTTGTGTTTTATAGTCGATATACTGATAAGTTCCGCATGAGCGGTAATGACTGCATCTGGGCGTTATCCTGGAAACGGAAGGGGTTATTATTTTTACGGTTTTTGCTTCAATATGGCTTTTCTTTTCTTCGATAGGCGTTATTTCTACGGTTTCACCAGGGATTCCTTCGTCTGTGAGTATGGTTTTATCGCCGCTTAAGCCCAGGCTTTTGCCTGGGTAAATGATTTTCTGGATTTTTATTTCCATAACTATTTAATATACCATATTTTGCTTTTATATAGAATAGATATATAGTAAAATAGAAAAAATAGGAGGTCAAGATGAAAAAATGCCCTTTTTGCGCTGAAGAGATACAGGATGACGCGATAAAATGCAGACATTGCAACGAGATGCTGGATAAGAAAAAGAAAGAGAAGTGGTATTTCGCCATGCCTACTTTTATAATCGCGCTTTTGTGCGTAGGGCCGCTTGCTTTGCCTCTTTGCTGGTTTAACCCGGGTTTTACCAGGCAAAAGAAGATAATTATAAGTGTTATTGTCATCGTGCTGACGTATATCCTGACCGTGATGTTTGCTAACAGCGTTGCTTCTTTAAAAAGCTATTATAAGATGATGCAATGATCGGAGGGCTGATAAATGCGGTATATCTTAGCCATAGACCAGGGCACTACCGGAAGCAGGGCTATTATTTATGATAAATTCGGGAAGAAAATAATAAGCGCATATGAAGAATTTCCTCAATATTTTCCAACTCCAGGGTGGGTGGAACACAACCCGGAAGAAATATGGCAGAGTGTAAATAATTCCATACAAAAAGTTTTAAAAATAATCCCTCCGGACAAAATCCAGGCAATAGGAATTACCAATCAACGCGAGACAACTGTTGTGTGGGACAAAGAAACAGGCAAGCCTGTTTATAATGCCATTGTATGGCAATGCAGGCGTACAGCCGCTAGATGTGATCAGCTTAAAGCTGTGAAAGGGCGGATAGATTTCTTTAGAAAAAAGACAGGTCTTCCTATAGACGCGTATTTTTCAGCTACCAAGATAGAATGGATCTTAAAAAATGTAAAAGGCGCTTTCAGGAAAGCTCAAAGCGGAAGGTTATTATTCGGCACAACTGATACGTGGATTTTATGGAAGCTTACGGGCGGAAACGTGCACGCTACCGACTATACAAACGCTTCCCGTACCATGCTTTTTAATATTGAGAAGCTGGTGTGGGACAAGGAGATCCTTAAAGTTTTTAATATCCCGGAGAGGATATTGCCGAAAGTTAAAAAATCATCAGGTATCTTTGGGAGAACCGTAAAGATAGGAAAATTGCCAGCAGGGATTCCTATATCCGGAGTCGCAGGAGACCAGCAGGCGGCTTTATTCGGCCAGGCGTGTTTTGCCCCGGGTACGGTAAAAAATACATATGGCACAGGATGTTTTATTTTATTGAATACGGGCAGGAAAAGGGTTGTTTCAAAGTATGGGCTTATTTCCACGCTTGGGTGCGGCCCGGAAGGGGAGCCTGTATACGTGCTGGAGGGCGCTGTATTTATCGCAGGCGCGGCGATTCAGTGGATTAGAGACGGCCTTAAACTTTTATCCTGCGGATGCGAATCCGAAAAAATGGCAGTCTCTGTAAAAGATAACGCGGGTGTTTACTTTGTGCCCGCTCTTGTAGGTTTGGGCGCGCCTTACTGGGACCAGGACGCCCGCGGAGCCATATTCGGGATTACTAGAGGAACTAAAGGCAGGCATATTGTAAGGGCGGCGCTTGAAGCGATGTGTTATCAGACTAAAGACGTGTTTGACGCTATGCGGAAAGATTCAGGTTTGAAGATAAAGGATCTAAAAGTAGACGGTGGCGCCTCCGCGAATAATTTTTTATGCCAGTTCCAGGCGGATATCCTGAGAATAAACGCCCTCAGGCCAAAAGTGACAGAAACTACTTCTCTGGGAGCCGCATATCTGGCGGGCCTTGCGACAGGATACTGGAAAGATGCCGATGAGATAAAAAAAATCTGGAAAGAAGACAGGATTTTCAGGCCGAAGATGAAAAAAGGCCGGGCTTCTAAATATTACGGCGAATGGCTTGCCGCGGTTAAGAGAACTCTCACTAAATGAAGACATACGATGTAGCCATAATCGGCGCAGGCGTTACGGGAACTTCGATTGCCAGGGAACTGGCCCGTTATAAATTAGACGTAGCGCTTCTTGAAAAAGAAGAAGAGCCTGCCTTCGGAGTTTCAAAATCAAATTCAGGAATAATCCATCCGGGCATACAAAATTCCCCAGGCTCTATTAAAGGCCGCTTATGCGTCCAGGGAAATCTTCTTATAAGAAGCCTCTCTAAAGAGCTGAACATTGATTTTAAAGAATCCGGGGAACTGATAGTCGCTTTTAATGAAGAGGAAACTGGGGAGCTTTTGCGGTTAAAAAAAGAAGCTGAAGTTCTTGGCGTCCCTGGCCTTAAGATCGTCAATAAAACCTGGCTCAGGCAAAACGAGCCGAATCTTGCTTCCGAAGTAATTGCCGCGCTTTATGCGCCTACAGCGGGTATTATCAGCCCGTACCGCCTGGTATACGACCTTGCGGAAAACGCAATCAGGAACGGGATCGAGATTTTTACCGAAACAAAGGTAGAAAATATAGTTTATGGTAAGCCGAATTTTGAGATATTCTCCTCGAAGGGTTTGTTCAGGTCAAGATATGTAATTAACTCAGCAGGCTTGTTTGCGGATGAAGTATCTAAAATGCTCGGCATTGATTATTTTAATATCAGGCCACGTAAAGGCGAAGAATTCATACTGGACAAGAAAAAAGAAAATCTGACCCATCGCCTGATTTTACCTTTGCCTTCAAAAACATCAAAAGGCGTCATTATTATAAAAACAGCCGATGGAAATCCGATGGTAGGACCTACGGCCGAGGATATTGAAGACAAAGAGGACCTTTCTACCTCTGATTCGGGATTTAATAAAGTTTTATCTTCCGCCAGGCGATTGGTTCCGTCTATAAATGATAAAGATATAATCGCGTATTTCGCAGGCTTAAGGCCTGTAGCAGGAGATGATTTTATAATAAAGCATGAGGATAAAGCGCCTGGATTTATAAATGTTGCGGGGATCCAGTCGCCCGGCTTGACGACCAGCCCTGCGATAGCGCTTTTGGTAACAAATATCCTGAAAGATAACGGCCTGGCGCTTAGAAAGAAATTCATATTCCGCGCCCATCGCAAAAAAACTATACATTTATTCCAGAACCCGCTTTTAAAAGCAAAAAAACTTATAAAAAAAGACCCTTCTTACGGAGATATTGTCTGCAGGTGTGAAATGGTTTCCGCGAAAGAGATACGGGATGCTGTAAGGCGGGGCGCAAAGACAATGGACGGGGTAAAGTTCAGGACCAGGGCGCAGGCTGGCCGCTGCCACGGAAGTTTTTGCACCGCAAGGATTATGAAAATTTTGGCGGAAGAAAGGAAAATACCCGTCACAAGCGTAACAAAAAGAGGCAAAGGTTCCGAGATGGTAAAAGAGGGCCGCTTTATGCTTTCCGGCGCAGAAGGCGCGAAAAGAGAGGTTTGATGATTACAAAAGATTTGGTCATAGTTGGCGGAGGGCCGGCCGGCATGGCAGCTGCGCTTTCAGCGCATGAAAACGGCGTCAAAGATATGCTTCTTATTGAAAGAGACCAATATCTTGGAGGGATTTTAAATCAGTGCATCCATACAGGATTTGGCATTAATTATTTTAAAGAGGTTCTGACAGGGCCTGAATATGCCGGCAGATTTACCGAAAGAGTCAAGGATACATCCGGTATAGAGGTAAGCTTGAAATCAATCGCGGTAAAGCTGACATCGGACAGGACTGTTACATTTTTAAAGCCCGGCAAATTGGAAACAGTTAAAACAAAGGCGGTTATTATGGCAACGGGCTGCAGGGAAAAGACCAGGGAAATGGTGCATATACAGGGCTCAAGGCCTGCGGGTATCTTTTCAGCCGGCCTTGCCCAGAAATTAATAAATATAGAAGGCCTTTTGCCAGGAAAAGAAGTTGTAGTGGTCGGGTCTGGGGATATAGGGCTTATTATGGCGAGGAGATTTGCCATGGAGGGCGCGGAGGTCAAGGCTATTATAGAGATCCAGAAAAAAACAAGAGGACTTTTGCGCAACATGGTGCAATGCGTCGAGGATTTTAATATACCTGTTTATTTTAGCCATAAGATATCCAGGATCTTCGGGGATTCCAGGGTTGAAAAAGTCAGCGTTGTAAAAGTGGATGATAATCTCAATGAAATCCCGGGGTCGCTTTTTGAAATAAAGTGCGATACTATCTTAATGTCAGTCGGGCTTATCCCTGAAAATGAGCTTATAGATATGGCAGGCGTGAGGATAGAAGGTGCTAAGACATCTGTGCCGGGTATTTTTGTATGCGGCAATTCTTTTAAAATATACGACATCGTGGATGCTGTTACCAAAGACAGCTTTCTAACAGGAAAGCTTGCCGCAAACTATATCGCGAGCCAATAAACTTGACATTGTAACAATGTCACATTTGTCAAGTTTATGTTCCGGAGGAATAAACTTTACAAAACTAACATTGTCACAATGTCAAGATTATGGATATTAGAAAAATGACTTGTATTGAATGCCCGAAAGGGTGCAGGCTGTCGGTCAAGATAGAAAGCGGCAAAGTGGCCGAGGTTACCGGCAACGAATGTCCTAAGGGCGAGAAATACGCGATAGCCGAGGTTGAAAATCCAACAAGGGTATTTACCTCAGCTGTTCTTGGCCAGGGGCTGGAACTAAAGATGATCCCCGTCAGGACGGATAAGCCTATACCTAAAGCCAGGATATTCGAGGCGATGAGAGAAGTTAAAAAAATAAAGTTGCAAAGGGCTTTAAATTCAGGCGATATTATTGTTAAAAATTTCCTGGGCCTGGACGCGAACCTTATTTCAACCAGAGGAGTACGGGGTGAATAAAGAATTTTCAGCGGGGGCTGTGATTTTTAAAAGGGAAGGCAATGAAATATTATTTCTTGTTGTATACAGCGCCAGGAATAAAGCATGGGGCTTTCCGAAAGGCCACCTGGATCTGGGCGAGACTGAAAAAAAAGCCGCCGTCAGAGAGATAAAAGAAGAAACCGGGCTGGATAATCTGCAATTTATAGACGGTTTTTCGGAAAAAGCCGCATATGAGACGATCAGCAAAAGGCCGCCTTTTAAAGGCGAGAAAATAGAAAAGTATGTGACATATTTTTTATGCGAGGCTAAAGATCAGGACGTGGCAGTGGATGGCAGGGAAATATCGGATTACAGATTTTTGTCTTTAAATCAGGCGAAAAAGGCAGTTAAATTCCAGAACTTGAAAATTATACTCAGGAGAGCTTATGACTTTTTGTCCCTCAAGATATAAATTTTGCATAGTAATTTTAGGGCTGATATCCTTAAGCGGATGTTCTGTCGTCAAAGCTACCGGCACTGCTATCGGGGTGGCCGGCAAGACAGTTTATACCACAGCCAAATTTACCGGAAAAGTAATAGGCGTGACCGCGAACGCCGCAGGTAAAGGGGTCGCCACAACGGTTAACATGGCTACTGGAAAACATACCGTCAAGCTTATAAAGCGCGGCAGTAGTTTTAGCGTGAACGTTTCTTTGAATAGGAAGATAAATACGGAGCTGATTGTGGATACCGGAGCTACTGATACGATTATATCCAGCAGTATCGCAAGAAAGATGGGGGTGTCATTTAATCAAGGCCAGGAAGTCATATATCAGGTAGCTGACGGCCGCAAAGTAAGCGGCAGGCAGGTAAATATAAAAGAGGTGAGGGTGGGCGGCGCAAAGGTTTATAATGTGCAGGCCGTTGTGCTCGATTCAGCGGAAACCGGCAACAGCCCTGGCTTACTAGGCATGTCATTCCTGAATAATTTTATTTTCAGGATAGATACTGAAAAAGGGCTGCTGGTATTACAAAAAAGATAAAAAGGAGGGCTTATGTCCAAATTGTACAATATGGCAATGCCGGCGCTTGCGGCGTTGGTGATAATCGCGTTCTTTCTACCGTGGATATCCGTGAAATCGGAGCAGGTAGGAATGGTTTCAAAGGTCTTGACCGGTAAAAAACAGGCTGTAATAGATACTATAAGCGCTTTCCGTGTCCCGATATTGGCTAACGGCCCTGATGCAAGATTTATGCTGAGCGTTATCAAGATATTCAACCCAGATGTGAAAGACGCTGATAAGAAAAGTTTTCTTATCTGGGGCATTCCTTTTTTAGCGATTGTTATCTTTGCGGTAAGCCATTTTTTTGGTAATAATAAATGGGTAAATCTTATCATAGGCGTTTTAGGCGCCGTCATATTTATAGTAGCCGCTTATAAAATAAAAACCACAAACCTTAATAAGCTTGTGTTGAACATAGAAATGGGGCTAGGCCTGTGGCTTACCCTCTGGGCATTTTTATTGATGGGCGTGCTGGGATTTATAAGGTTTGCTTCGTTTCCCCGGAAGGCCGAATAATAGTTAACCTTCGGCTTGACAGATAATCAGGGATGTGGTATATTTCATATAGTTGATAGTTAACATGCTTAACTATCAAGGAGGTTTATTATGAAGATGTCCGTACAGGAATTTGCTGACCGTATAAATACCATCATCCCTGTCATGATAAGGGAGTTTGCAAAATATCAGGTAAATGAACTGTCCCAGGGCAGGATCTCGCTTCCCCAGTTTTTGGTACTTGGCTTTCTTGAAAAAAGCGGAGAAACCAAGATGAGCGGCCTGGCGCGTTTTATGTCAGTGAGCACCGCTGCTATGACAGGAACGGTAGACAGGCTTGTAAACTGCGGATATGTTATCCGGGAACCTGAGCCGAAAGACAGGCGTGTTATCAAGATAAAAATCACTCCGAAAGGCAGGGATATTATAAAAAAGATCAACTACCAGCGCAGGCAGATGATTATCGATATATTCGCCAAGGTTTCGGAGCATGACAGGTCGGATTACCTCAGGGTTCTTACAAAAATAGAAGAGATACTTTCTTCAGAGCAGGCAAAATGAAAAAGATAATAAAATTATTCGCTGAAAGCGGTTTGGTAATCGTTGTTATTTGTTTATTGCCGTTAGAGGGTTTCGCGGAAGACAAATTGACGCTGGAAGAATGTTATCGCCTGGCCCTTAAACAAAGCGAAACAATCGCGATTAATTCAGAGCTTATCAGAGAAGCTGAGGCGCATTTTACGCAGGCGCTTGGAGCACTTTTACCGCAGGTGTCTTTTGTATGGACCCAAACTAACCTGGACTCGGAAAAGGCTTTCAGCTCTTATAACCATAACGGCAGTTTTGAAAGCAAATTTGTTTTCAAGCAGACGCTTTTTTCGGGTTTTAAGGAATTCGCTGGTATGGCGGGAAGCTCCCTGGAGCAAAAACAGCGCATTAGCGAAAAGAAACGGGCGGAGGAATTGCTTTTTGTTGATGTGGCTGACGCATTTTATCTTTTACTTGAACAGCAGGAAGACCTGAAGACTATAGGTATGATTCATAAGGCGCTGAGCGACAGGGCTATCGAACTAAAAAAAAGGGAAGACGTCGGGAGATCCAGGCATAGCGAGTTGGTCAGCACTGAATCTAAGCTTTACAATATAGAGGCGGAAATAGAGCTTGTTAAAAGCCAGGAGCTTGTAGCCGGAGAACTCGTAGCTTTTCTTATAGGTAAAGAGCCCGGGGTATTATCTGATGAAAAAGATACGCCGGATTCCCTGGGGCCTGAATCGTTTTATACCTCTAATGTCGGATTAAGGGCCGATGTCAGGGCTTATGATTTTGCGACAGGCGTAGCTGAAAAACAGGCGTATATAGCAAAGACAGCTCTTCTTCCGACAGTAACGGTGGAAGGCAATTATTTCGAGAGACGCAATACGACTCCTCTGGACGTTACCTGGTCCACTGTCCTTAAAGTCAGCGTACCTATTTTTGAAGGAACGACTACGTACGGAAATATTCAACAAGCCAACGCTAAATCACGCGAAGCAGAATTAGCATACAAGCGCGCAAAACGTCTGGCGATCCAAAATGTGCACGATTCTTATGTCAGGGCTTATTCAGCCGTACTTATGTCTAAGGCTATGGAAAAGGCTTTGAAGTCGGCGGAATTAAATTATTCTTTGCAAAAAGACGATTATAAAAATAATCTTGTCTCCAATCTTGACGTATTGACGGCGATTCAGGGTTTCGGGGATACGCGCAGAAACTATATGCATATGCTTTACGAAAAAAAACGCATGTACTGGCAGCTCGAAGCAGCGGCGGGAAATATCATAGAGGATAAAATAAAATGACGCTTTCCGATATAGCAATTAAAAATCCGGTTTTTTCATGGATGCTGATGTTCGGGCTTATATTGTTCGGGCTTATAAGTTTTAATATGTTGGGCGTGAGCCAACTGCCTGACATTGACTTTCCGGTTGTTTCTGTAAACCTTACCTGGGAAGGTGCCGCGCCGGAAGTTATGGAATCGGACGTGGTGGATATAGTAGAAGGCGCGATAATGGGCGTACAGGGCGTGCGCGACGTGTCATCTCAGATACGGCAGGGGAGCGCGCAGGTTACGGTTGAATTTGAGCTTGACAGAAATATTGATGTAGCTATGCAGGATATACAGACAAAGATCGACCAGGCCCAAAGAAATCTTCCTGAAGATATAGACCCGGCGGTTGTAACCAAGACTAATCCTGATGACCAGCCTATTTTATTTCTTGCAATATCTTCCGACAAGATGCCGTTGCGCGATTTGATGACGTACGTTCAGAACCATCTGAAAGACAAGTTTTCCACTATCAGCGGAGTAGGCGAAATATTTTTGGGCGGATTTACGGATCGAAATCTTCGCATATGGGTGGATGCGGATAAGCTGGACCAGTATCAGCTCACAGTCGGGGATGTTGTCAGCGCAGTACAGGAAGAGCATAAAGAGATGCCGGCTGGCCGTATTGAAGCCAAAGAAAAAGAATTTAATGTACGCGTTATGGGAGAAGCCCTGACTACAGAGGAATTCGGAAATATCTTGATTCCAAAACGCGCAGGGCAGCCCGTATATAAACCGATTTATCTAAAAGACGTAGCTTCTATTGAAGATGGCCTTGCGGATATTAGGCGGATTGTGCGTAGCTCCGGAAAGACAGCTATTGGGATGGGTATCCGGAAACAGCGCGGAGCTAATGAAGTTGAAGTGGCGCATAAGGCTTTGGAGCGGCTTGAAGAAATCAGAAAAACGCTTCCCGAAGGCATGCAGGCTACTGTGCGTTTTAACCGCACAAAATTCAGCGAAGATTCAATCCATGAATTGACATTTACTCTTTTGCTTTCAGCGCTTCTGACGTCCCTTATTTGCTGGCTTTTTCTGGGTTCATGGAGTGCTACGTTGAACATCCTGCTCGCTATTCCCACGTCTATCCTGGGGTCGTTTATTGTAATACATTTTTTGAAATTTACGCTTAATACCTTTACTGTTCTGGGGCTTTCTCTCGCTATCGGTATTGTTGTGGACGACGCGATTATGGTTTTGGAAAATATTGTGCGCCACAGGGAGAAAGGAATCGAGCAGGTTGAGGCCGCCCGGCAGGGCGCGGCCCAGATTACTTTTGCAGCGCTTGCCGCTACAATCGCGCTTATATCAATATTTCTGCCTGTGGCTTTTATGTCTGGAATAATAGGGAAGTTTTTTTATCAGTTTGGTATGACTATTTCTATAGCCGTAGCTATTTCTCTTTTGGAGGCCTTAACGCTTGCGCCGATGCGGTGTTCGCAATTTCTTGAAATAGGGAAGCGCAAGACTTTTATAGGAAAAAATATTGATAACGGCATTCAGTACCTGTCTAAACGTTATCAGGCGGGGCTTGCCATAGTTTTAAATAACAGAAAAAAAGTAGTTATTGCCGCTATACTTTTTTTTATCGCATCCCTTTTGTTCCTGGGATTTTTACGGAAAGAATTTGTGCCGGCTCAGGACCAGAGCATGTTTATGTGCAGGCTGCAGACGCCCGTAGGCTCTTCCATTACTTTTACTGACGAACGTTTTAAAAAGGCGGAGGAGTTTGTTCTGGGCAGGCCTGAGGTAAAAGGCGCAATAAGTATAATAGGCGGCTTTGGAGGAGGGGAGGTAAACTCTGGAATGTTTTTTGTAACATTAAAAAATCCCGGAGACCGGCCTATTGTGCCTCCTGCCAGGCACAGGCTTTCGCAGGCTGAACTAATGACTGTATTTCGCAAAAATCTGAATCAAGTGCCCGATGTTAAAGCCACTATCCAGGATTTATCGCTTTCCGGGTTTTCTGCGCAGAGAGGATATCCTATTGAATTTTCAGTGCGCGGGCCTGACTGGGAAAAATTAGCCGAATACTCGAAAAAGATCCGCGAAGAGATGGAGAAAAATAGCCTCATGATAGATGTGGACACCGATTACCTGGTTGCTATCCCTGAAATCCGGATTATTCCTGACAGGGTGAACGCTGACGCCAAAGGGGTCAGCATAAGTACTATTGGGAGCACTATTAATTCTCTTATAGGAGGGGAGCGCATCGGTAAATATACAAAAGATGGCAGGCGTTATGACGTTCGAATCCGCTTAATACCTTCTCAGCGCACCGAAAGCGAAAATATAGACAAGTTGTGGGTTTGGAATAACAGGGGAGAGCAGGTTAGTTTAAAAGACGTCATAAAAATCACCGAAAAACTGACCCCTCTTACCATTACGCGCAAAAACAGAGAAAGGGCTATTTCTATTTTTGCCAACGTGGCTTCAGGGAAATCCCAGGTCGCAGCTCTGGATGAGGTTAATAAAATTGCAAAAAAGATTTTGCCGGAAAATTACCACATTGTTTTTAGCGGAAGCACTAAAACCTTTCAGGAGTCGTTTGCTAGCCTTGCGTTTGCATTCTGGCTGGGGATTATTGTCGCGTACATGATCCTGGCGTCGCAGTTTAATAATTATATTCATCCGATCTCAGTGCTTTTCGCTCTTCCTTTCAGCGTTTCAGGGGCTCTTGTAGCTTTGTGGATCGCAGGTCAGTCGTTAAATATTTACAGCATTATCGGACTCATTCTCCTGATGGGTATTGTCCAGAAAAACTCTATTCTTTTGATAGATTTTACCAATCAGTTCCGGGAACAAGAGAATATCAACCCCCGCGAGGCGTTATTAAAAGCGTGCCCTACACGGTTACGCCCGATCCTTATGACTGCAGCGTCTACTGTGGGCGCGGCGATACCCCCGGCTTTGGCATTAGGCCCTGGCGCTGAAACCCGTATCCCCATGGCAATAACAGTTATAGGCGGAGTTATAGTTTCAACGATGCTTACGTTGTTCGTAGTGCCGTGCATCTATAGCCTTCTGATAAAGTTTGAAGGCAAGAGAAAAAAGATTGTTTTTTCATCCGATCCGGGCCAATAATTTTTCTCGCCAAAAAACCTTTTTTATGATATAACTATAAAACTATGAATATCCAGGATGGATGGGAAAAGGCATTGAAATACACTCAGATTATAAGGCCCAGGCCGAAGGATTTGCTTACCTTTGAGGCTACGGAGGTGCCGTATATATTTTTGTCGGAATCCCTGGTAAATCTGGGGGATACTGTGGTAAGGAAAGGCCATGTGGTGGTTGAAAAGCCGGCCATAATCCTTCCCAGCAATATGCCCCAGTTTGAAGGTTTTGATTTTGAGAAAGAATTTCATTCAGGGCAGGATATGATCTTGAATTTTCTGCTTGTTCGCGGAATCAGCTTTCCGTCTTTGAAGTATAACAATAAAACCCATTCGCTTGATGTTTACGAAGGCCATCTTGAGAAAGCGATTGGGTATTATTCTGATAAATTACAGCAGGGAGAAGACGTCGCTAATGGCCTGGTGGCGGGGCCTGAAGATTTTTGGCAGTTTTCCATCTTGATTTTCATAGCTACCCAGATTATGCGCTCGGCAGACAGCGATATAAAAAGATTGTTGGAGCGGTTCAGGGAAGAAGGAAAAGGCCTGTCATAAGTTGCCCGCCTTATTTATGAATAAAAACGATATAAAGAACTTTACTCCGGAAGAATTCAAGAAAGAGCTGGAAAATATTTCAGAGCCTTCTTACAGGGCGGAGCAGGTATTTTCCTGGATCTATAAAAAAGGCGTGAACGATTTTAGCGCCATGAATAATCTGCCGAAGCCTTTTAGGGAAAGGTTATCGCAATCCTACCAAATCGGAGAGTTAAAACTTATAAAGCACCTTAAATCCATAGATCAAACCGAAAAATTTTTGTTTGAGCTGAACGACGGGAACCTGATAGAGACGGTTTTGATATACGCCTGGAAAAGGAAAACTCTTTGCGTATCTACTCAGGCAGGGTGCAAATACGCATGTTCGTTTTGTGCGAGCGGCATGAACGGTTTTAAAAGAGATTTGAGCGTTTCGGAAATATTGAGCCAAATAACGGCTATTGAACATAATTTGAAGCACAAGATAACGAATTTTGTTTTTATGGGGATGGGGGAGCCGTTTGATAATTATGATAATGTGTCAAAGACTATAAAAATAATGAATTCCAAAAAGGCGATGGGTATAGCCGCCAGAAGGATTACGGTTTCTACATCAGGCGTTATCCCTGGTATTGAAAAATTTAGAGAACTGGGCCTTCAGGTTAATTTGTCTATATCTCTTCACGCCGTCAATAACGAATTGCGGGATGAGCTTATGAGCGTTAATAAAAAATACCCTCTTGAGAAACTTTTGAAAGCCTGCGAAGGCTATATGGAAAATTTTGGAAGAATGCTTACTTTTGAATATATATTGCTTAAAGGCGTAAATGATTCGCTGAGGGATGTAGACGAGCTTGCGAGGATAGCGAAAAGATTAAGGGCAAAGGTCAACTTGATAGCTTACAGCCCTGTAGCTGGCTTTGATTTTCAGGCTCCAACGGAAGATGATGTAAGAGCATTTGAAGATGAACTGATCAAAAGAGGGGTTAGCGTGACTGTAAGAGATTCCAAAGGCAAGGATATCATGGCAGCCTGTGGCCAATTGGCAGGTTGTTAAAATGCAAATTTTATAATATAATAGATATCAGTTTTATATAGCTTATGTGCCTGTAGCTCAGTCTGGATAGAGCGGCTGGCTTCGAACCAGTAGGCCGCAGGTTCAAATCCTGCCAGGCACGCCATGAACCACTCGCTAGGAGTTAGTATTAAGAAGCGGTTTCGCTCGGGTTCATGGCAGGCCCAAAGATCTTGACATTGTGACAATGTTAATTTTGTCAAGTTTATTGGCAAAGCGCCTCATAAAGTTGACAATCTTACATTGTCAGTTTTGTCAAGTTTATGAGGAAAGAGGGGGCTGGTTCTAAAAATCGTTGACGAAGTTTTTAACCTGTGATATCATTTAAACTTAACGTTCGAACCGAATATGCCCCCATAGCTCAGTTGGTAGAGCAGATCACTCTTAATGATAAGGTCACAGGTTCAAACCCTGTTGGGGGTACCAAATTATTTGCAGTGAAGGGTTTGAAGGGAGTCCCGATAAATGCGACTAAAAGGAGCATTTGTTTATCGGGACGAGTGGCCGACCCGGAGCGAAGCGAAGGGCGCCAAACCCTGTTGGGGGTACCAAATTCGCTTTGAAACTTGGGCGGATGGCGAAATTGGCAGACGCGCTAGCCTTAGGAGCTAGTGGGGTAACCCTTGGAGGTTCAAATCCTCTTCCGCCCACCAAAGGGCTTTAAGGATTTGTTGTTTGGAAAGCGGCAGAATTTGAAGTGAGTCCGTAACTGACTCAAAAAACTTGACAATCTAACAATGTAAGTTTTGTCAACTTTATGCCGCAATGGCTAGGGCGTAAAGTTGATATTGTGTAACTAAATTGCGGGAGTAGCTCAGTGGTAGAGCTTCTCGTTGCCAACGAGAAGGTCGCGGGTTCGAACCCCGTCTCCCGCTCCAATATTTAATCAAAGGGTTCGAAAAGAGCCTTGTTTTGAAATACGACGAACAGGAGTATTGAAAGGGCGAGTGGCCGACCCGGAGTCCGCCAAAGTTCTGTGGCGAACGAAGGGCGCCGAACCCCGCCTCCAGCTCCATTTAATTTACAGTTGACATAAAAACTTGACACTCTAACAATGTAAGTTTTGTCAACTTTATGCTATATTATCGGAACTTGCAATATTTAGCGGTATGACCAATGCGTAAACTTGACAAAATTAACATTGTCACAATGTCAAGTTTATGGGGATTGTTTAATTTAACGAGTTGAACTTTTAAAGGAGGGGCAATATGCATATACTAGATTTTTTGAATGAGAGGGCGGTATCAGCAGACTTGAAGTCTCAGGATAAAAACAGCGTTATAAAAGAACTTACGGACATTCTGGTCAGATCAGGCCAGCTGAAGCCTAAGGATAAGGATGCTGTAGTAAAGGTTCTTCTGAACAGGGAAACCCTTGGTTCGACAGGTATCGGGCAGGGCGTAGCGATACCCCACGGAAAATGCGAATATGTTAGTGAACTGATAGGCGCTTTCGGAGTGTCTAAAAACGGCATAAAATTTGATTCGCTCGACGGAGAACCAGCCTATATCTTTTTTCTACTGTTAGCACCAATAGAATCTTCAGGCCCGCATCTTAAAGCGTTGGCGCGTATCTCAAAATTATTAAAAGACAAATATTTCAGGGATACGTTAAAAAACGCAGACAACGAAAAAACGCTGATCAAGATTATTAAAGAAGAAGATCAAAGAAGAACTTAACGTGGGCATAGGTTTAATCGCGAATAGTGAAATACGAAAGACGAGATAATATGCGTAGACTTAAATGGCTTTATCCGGGAATGAAAATAAAACGTTGGATATTTGCTTCCAGTTCTGGAGTCTTATTAGTTGCGATAGGTTCCGTCATACTTATACTTAAAAAATTTCCCGATTCAAAGATTATAGGCGGCAGCGTTGCGGTTTTGGGCGCATTGATAGTCATATACGGTATGAAGAGGATGCTGAAGTCATTCATTGCGGTTTTTCTTCCGAAGAGAGAAAAAGAACTTGTAGATATCATGTATCATTACCGCCAGCTTGAAAAAGGGCCGAAGATAGTGGTCATAGGGGGAGGGACAGGCCTTTCAACCATTCTTCATGGTTTAAAAGAGCAGACAAGCAATATTACGGCGATAGTGACTGTCGCGGATGACGGCGGGTCTTCCGGACGACTGAGAGAACAGTTTGGCATACTTCCTCCGGGAGATATAAGAAACTGCCTTGTCGCGCTTGCGGATGCGGAGCCTTTAATGAGGGAGTTGTTTCAGTTCAGGTTCGGAAACGAGTCGGAATTAAGCGGGCACAGTTTTGGGAATTTATTTATAACAGCGATGTGCAAGGTTACCGGGGATTTTGAGAAGGCGATCAAGGAATCCAGCAAGGTTCTTGCGATAAGAGGCAGGGTTATTCCTTCTACGCTTGAGAAGGTCAAGCTCGTGGCGGAATACCGAAACGGTCATAAGACAGTGGGTGAGACGGAGATAGCAAAACAGAATTTTCCTATAAAAAAGGTATATTTAAACTTGGCGCATTGTAAAGCCAGCTCGGAATCGTTTGATGCGATAGCTGAGGCGGATATAATAGTTCTCGGGCCGGGCAGTTTATATACAAGCGTTATACCGAACCTTCTGGTAGACGGCATAGCGGAAAAAATTGCCCAGTCAAAATCTCCCAAGGTTTATATCTGCAATGTAATGACGCAGTCAGGAGAAACGGATAGCTATACGGCATTTGACCATATGAATGCCCTTATAGCCCATACGCGACCTGACATAATAAATTATTGTATAGTAAATATAGGAAGAGTACCCAAAGAGCTTCTTAAAAAATACGAAGGAGAGGGCGCTTATCCTGTCATAGCCGATTCCGACAAAATTATAGAGAATGGCTACAATGTAATAGAAGGCGATGTGGTGAATACTCAGGATTACGTAAGGCATGACGCCAAAAAGCTTTCAAAGGTTATTATAGACCTTACCCTTAAGACAAAAGGCAAAAAGATATCCATCGATTAGGCAGGTTACCATGCTGATAGAAAAAAAATTAATCATTAAAAATGAGCAGGGGCTTCACGCAAGGCCTGCCGCTGTATTTGTGCAGATAGCCAATAAATATGAAAGCGATATTATCGTGAAAAAAGGCGGCCAGGAAGTCAACGGAAAATCTATAATGGGGCTTTTAACCCTTGCCGCGGAAAAAGGCGCTAAGCTTAGTATTAAAGCAAACGGCAATGACGCCAAAGAGGCAATCGAAGACCTTGAAAAAATAATATCGGGAGATACGCTATAATGTCATTAAAAGGCATACCGGCTTCGCCCGGGATAGTCATAGGAAAAGCTTTTTTATTCGATACGAGGCAGCTTGTCGTCACTGAAAGAGAGATAAGGCAGGACGTTATCCCTGCCGAGATTATTCGTTTTGAAGAAGCCCTTATAAAGACGCGTTCCGAGATACTTGTTATACAAAAAAAGATTTCACGCGAAATGGGCGTTCAGCATGCGGAGATATTCAATGCTCATTTGCTTGTCCTGGAAGACAGGATGCTGATAGAGGAGGTCATAGAGGGCCTTAAAAAAGAGCATAAATGCGTTGAATACGTATTCTCAAAGGTTATCGCAAAATATATAAAAGTCTTTTCTAAAATGAACGACGAATATCTTAAAGAAAGGACCAGCGATATAGAAGATGTGGGCAAGAGGATTTTAAAAAATCTTATAGGCGCCCAGGAAAAGACCCTCAGCGACCTTAAGGAGCAGGTCATAGTGGTTGCGTACGACCTTTCGCCGTCCGATACAGCCAATATGCATAAAAAGAACGTCAAGGGCTTTGTCACTGATATAGGCGGCAGGACTTCTCATACCGCGATCATGGCGAAGTCACTTGAGATTCCGGCTGTGATAGGGCTTGAAAAGGCTACGACAAGGATAAAGTCCGGCGATATCCTGATCGTGGACGGAACGGACGGGGATGTTATAATAAACCCGGACAAAGCAATCCTAAGAAAATATGAAATAAAGCAGCAAAAGTTTGTAAAGTTCGAAAAAGCACTCTTATATTTTAAAGATAAGTCGGCTGTTACTATTGACGGCCACAAGGTAGAAGTTTCTGCAAATATTGAATTGCCGAATGAGGTTCCTTCAGTTATCGCGCATGGCGCGGAAGGCATAGGGCTGTATCGCACGGAATTTCTTTACATGAACAGAAACGACGTGCCTGACGAAGAAGAGCAGTTCGAGGCGTATAAAAGAGTGGCCGCAAAGCTTTCCAAAAAGCCTGTTATAATACGTACGCTTGATCTGGGCGGAGATAAGTTTTTATCGCAGCTTAAATTCCCGCATGAGATGAACCCGTTTCTCGGGTGGAGGGCTATAAGGTACTGTCTTGCAAAACCGGATGCGTTTAAGGTGCAGTTAAGGGCCATACTTCGCGCAAGCGTATTCGGAAATGTAAAGATCATGTTTCCCATGATATCCGGGCTTGGAGAACTGCGTCAGGCGATAGAAGTTCTGAATGAAGCAAAGCAGGAATTGAGAAACAAATCTATGGACTTCAATCAGGATATAGAAGTTGGTGCGATGATAGAGATACCGTCAGCCGCGCTTACATGCGATCTGTTGGCCAAGGAAGTAGATTTTTTCAGCATAGGAACCAACGATCTTATACAATATTCCCTGGCGGTAGACAGGGCCAATGAAAAGATAGCTTATTTATATAAGCCTACCCATCCGGCCGTATTGAGGCTTATAAAAAATATTATAAATTCAGGCCACAAGGAAAAAATATGGATAGGTATGTGCGGTGAAATGGCGGCGGAGCCCGGATTCGTGCTTATACTCCTGGGAATGGGCCTGGATGAATTTAGTATGAGCCCTGTAGTAATCCCTGAAGTTAAATATGTTATCAGCAATGTAAAATTTGAGGATGCCAAAAAAGTCGCGGAACAGGCATTGAGCTTATCTACAGGCGAAGAAGTAGAGGCTTTTACGAATAAAAAGTTGAACGAGCTAATCCCATGGCTCAAGAAGACCAAGAAGCAGTGATAAATTTTCAGCATGAATAAACTGGATAATCTGGAATCAATAAAAAAGCTGGACTCTTCTGGTATGCTGAAGTTTATTCATGACCTGCCTGAACAGTGCCGCGATGCGTACGAAATCGGGGAATCCTGCAATATAAATAAACCCGCAGTCAAAATAAATAATATAGTATTTGCAGGCGTCGGAGGTTCCGGCATAGGCGCCGATATAATAAAGGTCTATCTGCAGAATGAAATCAGGATACCTGTGTCTATATGCCGCAATTATACGTTACCTGATTTTGTGGGAGAAGACACCCTTTTATTTTGCTCAAGCTATTCAGGCAATACGGAAGAGACGATTTCCTGCTTTGAGCAGGGCATCAAAAGAAACGCTTTTATAATTACAATGGGCACAGGCGGCAGATTAAAAGAGTTATCTTTGAAGAACAAAATCGCCCATATATTGATTCCGCCGGGTTATCCTCCCAGGACAGCTATCGGCTATATGTCCATAACAATACTCGGGGTTTTAGTGGCTTTCCGCTTCATAAAAAATAAAGAAAACGATGTAAAAGAACTTTGCTCCACTCTGATTAATATCAGAAACAAGGAGATAGGCTTTGAAGTGCCTTTGGCAAGAAATATTTCCAAACAAATAGCCGCGAAACTCTGTAAAAAATATTCTATAATTTACGGCACAGCCGATACCACGGAAGCAGTGAGCAGCAGGTGGAGAGAGCAGATCGCGGAGAACTCAAAGGCGCTTTCATCCAGCAGCGTATTGCCTGAAATGAACCACAACGAGATAGTCGGCTGGAGATTTCCGGAAAAACTTCTTAAGGATTTCAAGGTCATAATGCTTTGCGATAAAGATGACAATGAAAGAATAAAGGAGCGCATAAAGATTTCCAGAGAAATTATAAAAAAATCCGGGGCGGAAGTCATTGTGTT